>ERZ1673697.1320-NODE-1320-length-29089-cov-5.662844_pt1 | contig 29089 bp, 28 predicted proteins | sample MGYA00580227_ERZ1673697 | MGnify/ENA primary metagenome ERZ1673697 (study PRJEB41218, sample SAMN15661759) | gut metagenome | host: Homo sapiens | place: Canada: London | collected 2015-08-20/2019-03-30 | study: EMG produced TPA metagenomics assembly of...
CCATCACCCTGCTGACCGACTCGCAGGGCAAGAAGATGGGCAAGACCGCAGGCAACGCAGTATGGCTGGATGCGGAAAAAACCTCTCCGTACGATTTCTTCCAGTACTGGAGAAACGTCGATGATGCCGATGTTATCAAATGCCTGAAGATGCTGACCTTCATTCCAATCGAAGAGATTGAGGCGATGGAAAGCTGGGAAGGCGCACAGCTGAACGTGGCAAAAGAAAAACTGGCGTTTGCGCTGACCGAGATGGTACACGGCACCGAGGAAGCACAGAAGGCGCTGGACGCTTCCAAAGCGCTGTTCGTTTCCGGCGGCAACAGTGAGAATATGCCGACCACCGAGCTGAGTGCAGCAGACCTGGACGAAAACGGTGCGGTCGCTGTGGCAGACCTGCTGGTCAAGACCGGTCTGGCTCCTTCCAAAGCGGAGGCAAAGAGACTGATTAAACAGGGCGGCATCTCGCTGGACGACCAGAAGGTGACTGCATTTGACGCAGTCGTCAATAAAGACGCCTTTGCACAGGGTCATGTCATCCTCAAAAAAGGCAAGAAGGTCTTCCACAAGGTCACTTTGGCAGACTAAAACAGAACAACAAAAAGGCACGGAAAAAGTTTTCCGTGCCTTTTTTATTGCTGCTGTTGCGCTTCCTCCAGCAGCAGGTCGATGAAGCGGTTGACCAGCCTGCGCTGGGCGGGCGTACACAGGGTCAGCTTTTGCTGCACCTCGGTTTGCAGATAGTCGGTGCGATTCTGGCTGGTGCCCAAAAGCAGCTCGTTGGGCGTGACGTCCATGGCGGCGCATAGCTTCATCAGCGTTTCCAGACTGGGAATCGAGCGGGAATTTTCGATGTGGGAGATATAATTTGTAGAAAGGTCTGTTTTCTCAGCAAGTTCTTCTTGTGTAAGCTTTTTTTGTCGGCGAAGGTTGGAGATTCGCTTGCCAAGTGCCTGATAATCAATATCCAAAATAAAAACCACCCCTATAAAAAGAGTAGCGAAAAAAAATGAGAGGGAACACCCAATATAAATCCTATAGTACTTGAAAAAACATAAAAACTGTACTATAATGATAATGAAGTATAAATAATAGTATAGAATCGCATGATGATTCTATACCGGTTTCGTGAAAAAACAGGAGGCATGACAAAAATGAAACACAAGCAAACGCTGGCGATGCTGCTGGCAGCCGCGATGGTGCTGAGTATGCCGCTCGGCGCGTATGCACAGGGGACAGCCGAAGAAGAAAATTCCACCGATTCGGTGCAGCCGTATGTGGCGGATACACAGGCTCCGACTATCAGTAAGATTTCCATTGACAAGATAAATCTGAAAGCAGGAGAGACAGCAAAAGTTACAATAGAGGCTTCGGATGATGTATCTCAACTTGAAACATTTTATGCGCAGTTCAAGAGAGAAGGAAGTGAAGATGATTATATCGACACAAATTTTAGTGATAGAGATACTCCGTCTGTCGCAGAACTCGAAATCTCTCCGTATCTTCCATCGGGAACCTATGTTTTAGATAGTATTTTTGTTTCGGATAACGCAGGAAACAGCAGACGTTATAGGGCAGAACCTATCGAGGGAGATTCAGAAAAACTGCCAAATTCTTTAAAAATCACCGTCATCAACGATGACCCTGTGACCCCGCCAACACAGCCGGAAGGAAACAAACCATCCCGTCCCGGCAGCTCTGATGGCAACAACTCTGCCAACAGCTCCAACGGTTCCGGTGTCGTCAACTACGAGTCGGAAAAGCCGGACCCTGCTGACAAGCAGGCGGTAAAAGCCTACAACTTCTGGCAGGATGCCAAGAGCAAAATCCGCAAGACGGCAGAGGGCAAGACCCTGCGCCTGAATGTACCAAAGGAAATCACCAATCTGCCAGCCAGCGTGATGGAAACGCTGCGAAAGGAAAATGTCAGCTTGCGCTTAAACTGGAACGGCAAGACCATCACCATCCCGGCAGGCAAAGCCCAGCCAAAGCAAAAACTGCGCATCTACTGGACGATGCAGACCCTGGAAAAACTGTACAACGCATAAAACCCAACAAAAAAGGAGCCTTCCTGCGAAGGCTCCTTTTTATTATCCATTTTTAAGTCGGCTAGATGACCTCGGTGGCGTGGCGGGTGACGTGGCAGCCCAGGTTGACCGCTACCGGCAGGCTGGCAACGTGGGTGGGGTAGGAGATGATGTTGACCGCCAGCGCGGTGACGCTGCCGCCCATATCCTCGGGACCGATGCCAAGGCGGTTGACCCGGTCGAGGATTTCGCTTTCCATATCGGTGTAGAACAGCTTCTTGTTATAGGTGAACAGGCCGCGGCAGAGCGCCTTTTTGGCAAGCAGGGTACACATCTCGGTGTTGCCGCCGATGCCCACGCCGATAATCAGCGGGGTGCAGGAGCGTCCGCGGTTTTCCTGGACGCAGCTGACCACATAGCGGATGATGTCCTCGCGGGTGGCGCTGGGGTGGAACATCTTCAAAGAGCTGGCGTTCTCGCTGCCTGCGCCCTGCGGGATGACCGTCATGGTGATGCTGTTGCCCGGCACCAGACGGATGTGGACGATGGCAGGGGTGTTGTCCTGCGAATTGACGCGGTTGAGCGGGTCGTTTACCACCGACATCCGCAGGTTGCCCTGCTGGTATGCCTGGCGCACGCCCTCGTTGATGGCGTCCTCAAACAGCTCGCCCACGATGTGTACATCCTGCCCGATTTCGGCAAAGACGACCACCATGCCGGTGTCCTGGCAGATGGGCAGGCTGGTCTGCTGGGAAACCTTGTAGTTGTCGATGATATTTCCGATGGCGCGTTTGCCGTTTGGCGAGATTTCATAGTCATAAGCGGTGTCCAGCGTCAGCTTGATGTCCGACGGCAGGAATTTGTTGGCGCGCAGGCACAGGTTTTTGACGGTGCGCACGATGGTTTCGGATGTGATGATTCTCATGGTGTTACCTCCTTACGATCTTTCCGCCAATCACAACCAGCTGCGGTCTGGCGGCGATGGTCAGCGGGTCCTGTGAAAAAACAGCGAAGTCGGCGTCCTTGCCCACCTTCAGCGAGCCGACCCGATGGTCGATGCCGACGATTTGGGCAGGGTAGATGGTGATGGCAGCCAGCGCCTGCTGGTAGTCCATCCCTTCGCGCACCGCCATGCCCGCGCAGATGGGCAGCAGCCCGATGGGCATGACGTTGTAGTCGGTGCAGATGGCGGTTTTGACCCCATGCTGCGAAAGAACAGCCGGATTGCGGTCGGTGGCATTGGCAAGCTCCGGCTTGCTGCGGGTGGTCATCAGAGGACCGGTGATGGCACAGGCGCCTTCCTCTGCCAGCTCCTGCGCAATCAGGTGACCCTCGGTGCAGTGTACCAGGACATAGTCCAGATGGAATTCCTTTGCCAGACGGATGGCGGTGAAGATGTCGTCGGCGCGGTGGCAGTGGAAATGTGCCTTCAGCTCGCCTTTGATGACCGGCACGAGCGCATCGCACTTGGCATCAAAATCCGGCGGGTCGGTGTCTTCGTCCTCCTGCGCCTTGCAGCAGTCCTCATAGTAGCGCTGTGCCTTGCGCAGGCTTTCGCGGATGAGCGCGGCAGTCGCCATGCGGGTCATCGGCGTTTCCGATTTGTCGTTGTAGCAGTTCTTTGGATTTTCGCCCAGAGCAAACTTCATCGCGACCGGGTTTTGCAGCACCATGCGGTCGATGTTTTTGCCGTAGGTTTTAACAGCACAGAACTGCCCACCGATGGCGTTGGCGCTGCCCGGTCCGGTGACAACGGTGGTGACAGCAGCGCTGACTGCCTCCTCAAAGCTTTTGTTGAGCGGGTTGATGGCGTCGATGCCGCGCAGTTGCGGGGTGACCGGGTCGGTAATCTCGTTGAGGTCGTCGCCCTCAAAGTTGAGTCCCTCTTCGGCAAGACCCATGTGGCAGTGGGCGTCGATAAAGCCAGGCAGCAGGGTGTTTCCCTTTAGATCAAAGACCTCCTCCGACGAAAAGGCGGAGGTGTCCGGGCAGTCGGACATCGGACCGAGTGCGGCAATGCAGCTGCCCTCGGTGAGCAGAAAACCGTCAGGGATGGACAAAAAGCCCTGCGGTGCAGGCTCCATCGTGACAAGATTGGCATGAATGAAAAGCATGGGGTGACCTCCCAAAAGTTTACATAAAATAGTTGCTTTTATTATACTACAAAATTTGAGTTTTGAAAATAGCTTTTTTAGAAAGGAGGGGAAAAGGGTCGAAAGCAAAAATTTTTGCCCGATAAAACGCATAAAATAGGAGAGGGGATATTGAGAGAATTTCGACAATATGATAAGATATAAGATAGAACTTTTTATCATATTATAAAGCAGAGGAATCAAAGATGATTATATCACTGGAAAACGTATTCAAATATTACGGAGCGGACTGCATCTTGCGCAACGTCTGTGCAACCATCAATGACAAGGACCGCATCGGTCTGGTGGGAGCCAACGGGGAAGGAAAGACCACCCTGCTTAACGTCCTGACCGGCGAGCTGGACTATGAGGAGGGAACGGTCAGCCTGACCAACGGCAAGGTCATCGGCTACCTGCACCAGAACAGCGGGCTTTCCAACGGCAGGACCATCCAGCAGGAGATGGAGGCGGTGTTCGCCGACCTGCTGGCGCTGGGCGAGGAGGTGGACGCCCTGCAAAGGCAGATGGCACAGGTCCACGACGACCCGACCGAGTATGAAAAGATGTCGGCAGAATACCAGAAGAAGCTGGCACGGTTTGAAGCTGCCGACGGCTATCAGGTCCAGGTGAAGATCAACACCGTCCTGGGCGGCATGGGCTTTGCCTCCTATGACCGCAACATTATCACCGACAACCTTTCGGGCGGAGAAAAGACCCGCCTTGCCACCGCCCGTCTGCTGCTGCTGGAGCCGGACCTGCTCATCCTCGACGAGCCGACCAACCATCTGGATTTTAAGACGTTAAGCTGGTTGGAGGACTACCTTTCCTCCTACAAGGGCGCGCTGCTGGTGGTTTCGCACGACCGGTACTTCCTCAATCGGCTGGTGGACCACATCTGGGAGCTGGAGCGCACCGTGCTGACCACCTACCGCGGCAACTACTCCTCCTATGTGGTGCAGAAGAAGGAGCGGGTGGAGCGGCAGCTCAAGGAATATGAGATGCAGCAGGAGCAGATCAAGTCGATGGAGGAGTATGTGGCAAAAAATATCGCCCGCGCCTCCACCTCCAAAAGCGCAAAATCCCGTCTGGCGGCGCTGGAGCGGATGGACCGCATCGAAAAGCCGGTCATCTGGGAGAAGAAGGCTGCCTTCCGCTTTGAGTACGACGAGCCGCCGGTCAAGGATGTTTTCCATGGAGAAAACATGAGCATCGCCGTCGGAGAAGGGGAAGGTCGCAAGGTGCTTTGCCGCGGGATGCGGTTGGATGTGATGCGCGGGGAGAAAATCGCCATCATCGGACCCAACGGAGTGGGAAAATCCTCGCTGCTCAAAGCCATCCAGGAGCTGATTCCGCTGGAGGAAGGACATTTTGAGTGGGGACAGAAGGTCAAGACCACCTACTACGAGCAGGAGAACCGCCAGCTGCACCCGGAAAAGACCGCCATCAACGAGATATGGGACCGCTTCCCCAATCTGTATGAGGTGCAGGTGCGCAGCATTTTGGGACAGGTGCTGCTGTCCGGCGACGACGTGTACAAGCTGGTGGGCAGCCTGTCCGGCGGCGAGCGGGCAAAGGTGGCGTTTGCGGTGATGATGCTCGATCGCGGCAATGTGCTGATTCTGGATGAGCCGACCAACCACCTGGACATCGGCAGCAAGGAGATGCTGGAGGATGCACTGGAAGCGTTTGACGGCACCATCATCATGGTGTCCCACGACCGCTACCTGCTCAACCGCATCCCGAACCGCATCATCGAGATGACTGCCAACGGGTATGAGATTTACAACGGCAGATACGACTACTATGTGGAGCACAAGGTGGAGCCGCAGCCGGTCAAGGAGCAGGTGAGCGAGGAGAAAAAGCAGGCTGCGCAGAAATTCTACCGCACCAAGGCGGACCGCGCGCGCCAGGCGGCTGCTAAAAAGCGCATCGCCTTTCTGGAAAAAACCATTGAATCCAACGAGCAGCTTATCGAACAGCTGACCGAGCAGATGAGCGACCCGCAGATTGCTGCCGACTATCAGAAGGTGGAGGAAATCTGCGGACAGATCGAACAGCTGAAAAACCAAAACGAAAGCTTTGGCGAGGAATGGCTGGAGCTGCTGGAGGAAGAATAAAGGGATTGCAGGTCTTTGGACCGATGTTTTGGAAGGGAAAGGATGGAAAACCAATGAAACTGAACATGAACAAAAAGTACACGACCATTGCGGTGTATGCCTTTCTGGTGATTGCAGCTGCCATCACCTTCTTCTTTGTCATCAGCGAGCACAGCGTGGTGGGCAGGATGGCAGGCACCTTTTTTGGACTGATGACCCCGTTCATCTACGGTGCGGCGCTGGCGTATGTGCTCAATCCGGTGCTCAACTGGCTGGAAAAGAAGGTGTTCCCCAAGGTATTCGGCGACCGGGTGTCCAAGCGCTCGCGCAGAGGGCTGGGCGTGCTGCTGACCTTTCTGTTTGGCTGTGCGGTGGTCGCCTTGTTTTTGGCAGTGCTGATTCCACAGATTGTCGAGAGCATCGACAACCTGGCGCAGTCGATCTACGCCTTTTTGCCGCAGGCGCAGAACTTCTTAAACGACCTGATTGCCCAGTACGGCACCAATGAGATGCTGGTGGACGTTCTGTCGATGCTGGGTGTGGACATCTCCGACCCGTCGATGGCATTGCAGCGCCTTGCCACCCGCAGCTACACCTTTTTGACCCAGGTGCTGCCCAACCTCTTCGGCGGCGTTATGCGCTTTACCAGCGGTCTGCTGGATGTGGTGGTGGGCATCATCATCGCCATCTACCTGCTGCTTTCCAAGGAGATCTTTTACGCGCAGGTCAAAAAGCTGCTGTTTGCCTTTTTCCCGCGCCGGGTGGCACAGGCGACCCTCAACCTGACCCACGACAGCAACACCATCTTCTGCGGCTTTATCTCCGGCAAGATTCTGGATTCTGCCATCATCGGCGTGCTGTGCTTTATCGGATGTAGCGTTTTGCAGATGCCTTATACCGTGCTGGTCAGCTTCATCGTCGGTGTGACCAACGTCATCCCGTACTTTGGTCCTTTTATCGGCGCCATCCCCAGCATCTTTATCATTATGATTGCCGACCCGCTCAAGTCGCTGGTCTTTGCGGTGTTCGTTTTGATTTTGCAGCAGCTGGACGGCAACATCATCGGTCCAAAGATTTTGGGCGATTCCACCGGTCTGTCCGCCTTTTGGGTCATCTTTGCCGTCACCTTCTTCGGCGGCTTGTTCGGATTTGTGGGAATGCTCATCGGTGTGCCGACCTTTGCGGTCATCTACGCGCTGGTGCGCAACTTTGCAGAATTTAAGCTCGGCAAAAAGGGACTGAAGACCCAGACGCCGGACTTTGCTTCGCAGGAAAACCCCATCTTCCAGAAGGTGCGCTACCACCACAGCGAGCAGGCGCCGCACACCGGCGTAGAGGTGTTCGATCTGGATGGACAGCAGCCGGAAACCATCGAGCAGATGACCGCCTATACCGCGGCGTGCGATGAAAAGGGTGCGGACGCTGCACCAAAGGAAGAGTAGGATGCACAGCGAGCAGCAGATCTTTGACTATCTGCAACAGAAGTTTGGCATCCGTTTTACCGAACAGCAGCAGGCGGCGGTGCAGACCATCGACGGTCCGGTGCTGCTGCTGGCGGTGCCGGGAGCGGGCAAGACGACGGTGATGGTGGCAAGGATTGCCAACATGATTTTCTGCCACGGCATCGACCCGTCCGCCATTTTGACCATCACCTTTTCCAAAGCGGGCGCGCAGGATATGCGCCGGCGGTATGAAGGGTTGTTTGCAGCGCCCAGCCACCAGCAGGGAAAGGCGCTGCCGCAGTTTTGCACCATCCACTCCTTCTGCTACCAGGTGCTGGGCAGTTACTGCCGTCTGACCGGCGGAGTGGCTCCGGCGCTGATTGAGCCGAGGGAGCGCAGCGGGATGCTGAGGGAAATCTACCAACAGGTCAACGGCGAGTTTCTCTCGGAGGACTTGGAGGAGGAGCTGATCTCCAACCTGAGCCTCATCAAAAACGCCATGCTGCGTCAGCAGCAGGTGGAGGACGGCAAGACCATCCAGACCCAGATCAAAAATCTGTGGAAGCTCTATCAGGGCTATTCTGCCTTGAAAAAGGAGCACAAGCGGATGGACTTTGACGATATGCTCGGCTATGCACTGACCGTTTTAAAGCGCTATCCGCCGATTTTGCAGCAGTACCGCCAGCGCTACCGCTACCTGTGCGTCGACGAGGCGCAGGACACCTCCAGGCTGCAATATGCGGTGATCGGGCTGCTGGTGCAGCAGGAACAGAACCTGTTTTTGGTCGGGGACGAGGACCAGAGCATCTACCGCTTTCGCGGAGCCTGCCCGGAAAATCTGCTGGCATTTCCTTCGCTGTACCCGCAGGCAAAGGTGCTGAAGATGGAGGAAAACTTTCGCAGCACCGTCGAAATCGTCAGCTGCGCCCAGCGCTTTATCGAGGGCAACCGCCAGCGCTACCAGAAGAAGATGTTCACCAACAATGCGCAGGGAGAGCCGGTGGAGGTAAAGCCTCTGCACGATTTTTCCGACCAGTACCACGCAGCCATCGACGCCTATCTTGCCGAGGAGGGGACCACCGCCTTTATCTACCGCAACAACCTGTCGGCGGTGCCGATGGCGGACATCCTCGACCGCAACGATGTGGATTTTTACATAAAAGAACACAAGACCCGCTTAAAGAGCAACTATGTGGTGACCGATGTGCTGGCGTTCTTTTCGCTGAGCTTTGACAGCAGCGATTTTAGCGCCTTTTCCCGCATCTTTTATAAGACCGCCAGCTGCTTAAAGCGCAATATGCTCAGCCGCATCCCCACCTCCCCGCTGATGCAGGGGGAAAGCTACTTTGACAGGATGGTGCAGCTGTGCGACGAAAACCAGAATACCGGCAGGATCCGATATATCGCCATGATGATCGAAAAGCTGCGCTCGATGCAGCCGCTCAAGGCGATGGAGTGCATCCTGTATCAAATCGGCTACCTGAGCTATCTGGAATTTACCAGCGGCACCGGCTACTCGATGCAGGCGCAGAAGCTCAACATCCTGTGCAGCCTTGCCGCGCGGGTGCAGACGGTGGAGGCGTTTTTGGACCGCATCGACGAGCTGGACGAAATCGTTGCCCAGCACGCCCAGCGCGGGGAAGCCGGGAAGGAAGACCTGCCCGCTGCGCGGCTGACCCTGACCACCGCTCACTCGGCAAAGGGACTGGAATTTGATACGGTGGTGCTGCTCGACTGCATGGACGACGTTTTTCCTGCCCATTCGGCGGTGGAAAAATCCCGCGTGGGGATGGACGATGAGATGGAGGAGGAAGCCAGACTCTTTTATGTAGCGGCGACCCGTGCGCGGCGCAGGCTGGTGATTCCGACTGCCAACTTTTCTGCCAACACACCGGCGGTGCCCTCGCGCTTTGTCGCACGGCTGACCCAGTCAAAGGAATCGGACACAGCCGAACTGCATTCGGGCGGACTGCGCTTGTACCCGGGGCTTAATATCGAGCACAAAAACTTTGGCAGGGGACAGGTGGTCGGCGTCGACCGGGAGCGCGGGACCTTCACCGTCTTTTTTGGAAAGAACGGGACCAGGACCCTGACCATGCAGATACTCAAAGGGGACACGGTGCGCAAAGCTTGAACCGCCCCATGCCATAACAACCAATCGAGAGGGGATTTGTAAGATGGGAATTTTGACCTGTCCGGTGTGTCGGGCAAGGCTGGAAAGAAAGGATAAAAGCTTTGTGTGCAGCCGCGGGCACAGCTTCGACCTGTCCGCTTCGGGCTATCTGCACCTGCTGCCCTCCAGCCAGATGCGCTCGAAGGTGCCGGGCGACAACCGCCAGATGGTGCAGGCGCGCCGAAACTTTCTGCAAAAGGGGTACTACCAGCCCATCAGCGACGCGCTCAACCGCCAGCTGCTGGAGCATTGCAAAAAGAACGTGCCGCTGCAAATTTTGGATGCAGGCTGCGGCGAAGGTTACTACACCAACCGTCTGGCGCAGTTTTTGGGGAAGGAGCAGCCGGACTTTTCCATCACCGGGGTGGACATCTCCAAATTTGCGGTGGATGCCGCAGCCAAAGGCTACGCTGCCCTCTGCCGCAGCAGGCAGGCGCCCGCGGACCGGGTGCAGTATGGGGTAGCCAGCGTCTTTGAGCTGCCGGTGAAGGACCACAGCTGCCATGTGGTCACCAACCTCTTCGCACCGGTGTGCATCGAGGAGTACCATCGGGTGCTGCGCCGAGGCGGCATCCTGATTTTTGCAGTGACCTCCACCCGCCACCTGTGGGAACTCAAGGAGAGCATCTACGACCAGCCGTATGAGAACGAAAAGTTTGACCACGAGTACGAAGGATTTGAAATGGTGGACAAACAGAAGGTCCACACCACCATCGACCTTGTGTGTCAACAGGACATCGACGACCTGTTCACCATGACACCTTACTATTATAAGTCCTCGGTGGAATCGGTCCGTCGGCTGCACAGCTTAGGGCAGCTGACCACCCAGCTGGATGTGGACATCATCACCTACCGCGCAAAATTTTAAGAGGAGCTGAAAAAAGCACCGACCGAACGGATTTTAAACGAACCCGTTCGGTCGGTGCTTTTGCTTTGTGGATTGTTTGCCTTACGACTCGCACTTGTGCGAGTTGCACTTGTGCGAGTTGCACTTGTGCGAGTTGCACTTGTGCAGGCAGCACAGGGCGGAGGCGATGAAGGCGGAGATGGGGATGGTGCATAAGATGCCGATGCTGCCGGAGAGCGCCTGCAACAGCTCGACGATAATCAGCTCCCGGTTAAGCAGCTGGCTCAGCGATGCCTGATAGCTGGCATACAGCAGCACGGTGGTCAGCGAGCTGCCGATGTAGGCTAAAATCAGGGTGTTTGCCATGGTGCCCATGATGTCCCGACCGATGGTGAAGCCCGACTGCACCAGATGGGAATAGGAAATCTCCGGCACCTTGCGGTGGATTTCAAACAGCGAGGAGCTGATGTCCATTGCCACATCCATGGTGGCGCCCATCGCGCCGATGACGATGGCGGCAAAGACGATGCCCTTCAGGTCGATGGGATTGGCTTCGTTGAGCAGAGAAACATACATCGTTTCGTCGTTGAGGTAGCCGGTCAGCTTCATCAGCTTGTCCATGACGACCGACAGGATGCCGGCGACGGCGACCCCTCCGGCACAGCCCAGCGCCGCTGCCAGGCTTTTTTTGCTCGGTCCGCTGACCAGCGAAAGGGTCATGGCGATGATGAACAGGCAGGTGATGACCGAAACGGCATAGGCGTTGTAGCCTGCCAAAATGGCAGGGACAAAGACGACAAAAACTGCCAGACAGGTCAGCACCAGCGAGAGGATGGTCATCAGACCCTTGCGCCTGCCGAACAGCAGCAGTCCCAGCAGGAAAAGCCCTGCCAGCAGCAGGATGGCGTCCGAGCGGTAGAACTCACCGGCTTCCCAGCTTTCCTCCTGCGGCGAGCCGGTCTGGAAGATGAACAGCTTGTCCCCCTCGCTGACCGGCAGCTGCCCGTTGCCGGTGAGGTTGTCGATGGTCTGCACCACCTTGACCTGCTCGCCCTTGCGCTCGCCCGACAGGATGCGCGCCCAAAAGGTGATGACCCGCTCGTAATAGACCGTTCCGCCAATCTGTCCCATGTCGTTGCGGTCGCTTACAATCGTTTCTACTCGCGCGACCGTTTCGGTCAGTCCCATCTCGTTGCGGAACAGCTGCGCCTTGTCCACGCAGATTTGATAGCCTGCCCATAAATAAAGCGCCGAGCAGGCGAGCACAATAAGATAGAACAGCAGCCGGCGTTTGGTGGGGCGCTGTTCTGTTGCAGGGGGATTCGGCTCAGGCATCCGAATCATTTCCAGCTGGATTGGTTGGGTATCGTTTTGCTGTGTGTGGTCCTGTTGTTTCAATGCAGATCACCGGTCCTCTGTAAAAGTTTCTGGAAAAAGTGTAACACACAATCCTGCCTTTGAAAAGCACCCAACCGGCGGCAGTTTGTACAGGAAGGGAAAAAATGCCGCGCTTTTATGGGAAAAACGACCTTTTATGAAAAAGCTGTTAAAAAATTATGAAAGCGGCAAAAGACCCTTGACAGATGAGAAAATTAGTGGTAAATTATGTTTAGCACTTGAGAAACAAGAGTGCTAACAAAGAAAAGAGGTGATGGCTTTGGAATTGGACAGCCGCAAGCAGAAGATCCTCAAAGCTATCATTGAGGAATACACCCGCACGGGAGAGCCGGTCGGCTCGAAACGAATCTCAGCGCTGCTGGACATCGTCGCATCGCCTGCGACGATACGCAACGACATGGCGATTTTGTTCGAGATGGGATTGCTCGAGCAGCCGCACACCTCGGCGGGCAGGGTGCCCTCGCACATGGGCTACCGGTACTACATCGACCATTTGATGCAGCCCAGTCCCATTTCTCCCAATGAAATCGCTGCGATGCAGGCGATGTTCAACGTATGGGACCCGGACCCCGACAAGCTGCTGGCGGACGCTGCACAGGCGTTGGCGGATTACACCCACTGTGCCGCCATCTCATCGACCAGCACGCCGCCGCAGGTCTGTGTCAGACGCATCGAGCTGATTCCCGCCGGTGAGCGGACGGTCATCATCATGGTGATTGCCTCCAACGGAGCGGTCAAAAGCAAGGTGTGTCGGGTCAACTTCAGCGTCAACCAGGAAATCTGCAAATTCTTCACCAGCTTTGCCAACGCGCGGCTGGCACAGAGGAGCCTAAACGAGATTTCCTCCTCCTACATCAATTCGGTGGCATATTCCTTCGGCGATTATTCGGAGGTTTTCACAACGCTGCTTTCCGCCATTTATTCCCTGTGCAAGGAGATCAACGACGGACAGTTCTGCGCCAAGGGAGTGACCAATCTGCTGGGCTACGAGGAGCTCAGGGACTACTCCCGCGACCTGCTCGTGATGCTGGGCGAGAAGCAGAGAGCCATCGAGCTGATCCCACAGGGCAACTTCGATCTGACGGTGTCGGTGGGGAAGGAAAACAGCAGCATGGAGCTTTCCAACTCGACGGTGGTGGCGGTGCGGTACAACATCGGTGCCTCCCGATGCGGAACATTGGCATTGATTGGACCGGTGCGGATGGAATATCCAAAGCTGATCCCGCATATGCAGTTCTTTGCCAAGATGCTCAGCGAACTGCTCAGCGAGGCGATGAACGAGCAGCCAAACGAGTAACACAACCAAATCAATCACAGATAGAAATGATAAGAAAAGGAGAATGGGTCGTGCCGGAAAAGAAAAAACAGCAGGCTCAGGCAGAGCAGGAACAGGAGAAGGAACAGACTTCTGCCGGTCCGTCTGCATCCGAGCAGGAAAATCAGACACAGCAGCAGGAGGGTCAGCCGCAGGAAAGCAAGGAGCAGCAGCTGCAAAAGCAGCTTGACGAGCTAAACGACCGTCTGCTGCGGACGATGGCAGAGTATGACAACTACCGCAAACGTTCCATCAAGGAAAAGGATGCCATCTACCCGCAGGCAAAGGCGGATACGGTGGAAAAGTTCCTGCCGATCATCGACAACTTTGAACGCGCCATGCAGGCAGAGTGTGCCGACGAAGCCTTTAAAAAGGGCATGGAAATGATTTTCCAGTCGTTTATGAAGACGATGACCGACCTGTCGGTGGAGGAAATCGGCAAGGTGGGCGAACAGTTTAACCCGGATTTGCACAACGCCGTCATGCACATCGAGGACGAAACCTTAGGAGAAAATGTGGTGGCACAGGTGCTGCAAAAAGGATACCGCATCGGCGAACGGGTGGTCCGTTACGCAATGGTGCAGGTAGCCAACTAACAAAAAACCAAAACGTTAACAATTCACTTTATCATACGAAATAAAAATGGAGGTTATCTATCATGGGAAAAATTATTGGTATTGACTTAGGTACAACAAACTCCTGCGTAGCCGTTATGGAAGGCAACGAGCCGGTCGTGATTGCAAACCCGGAAGGCGCACGCACCACTCCATCGGTGGTTGCATTCTCTAAAACAGGTGAAAGAATGGTTGGTCAGGTTGCAAAACGTCAGGCTGTTACCAACACCGACCGCACCATCAGCTCCATCAAGAGAGAGATGGGCAGCAACTACAAGGTAACCATCGACGACAAATCCTACACCCCACAGGAAATTTCCGCTATGATTCTGCAGAAGCTCAAAGCAGACGCAGAGGCCTATCTGGGCGAGACCGTTTCCGAGGCTGTCATCACCGTTCCGGCTTACTTCACCGACGCACAGCGTCAGGCTACCAAGGACGCAGGCAAGATTGCCGGTCTGGATGTAAAACGTATCATCAACGAGCCTACCGCAGCAGCTCTGGCTTACGGTGTCGATAAAGAAAACGACCAGAAAATCATGGTATACGACCTGGGCGGCGGTACCTTCGATGTATCCATCATCGAGATGGGCGACGGCGTACAGGAAGTTCTGGCAACCGCAGGTAACAACCGTCTGGGCGGCGACGACTTCGACCAGAGACTGATGGACTACTTTGTTGCTGAATTCAAAAAAGAAAACGGCATCGACCTGTCCGGCGACAAGATGGCAATGCAGAGACTGAAAGAGGCTGCTGAAAAAGCAAAGATCGAGCTGTCCGGCATGACCCAGGCAAACGTAAACCTGCCGTTCATCACCGCAGATGCAACCGGTCCAAAGCACTTTGACATGAACATCACCCGTGCAAAATTCAACGAGCTGACCGCAGACCTGGTAGAAAAAACCATGGGTCCTGTAAACCAGGCTCTGTCCGACGCAGGTCTGTCCCCATCCGACCTGAACAAGGTCCTGCTGGTCGGCGGTTCCACCCGTATCCCGGCTGTTCAGGAAGCTGTTAAGAGAATCACCGGCAAAGACCCATTCAAGGGAATCAACCCGGATGAGTGCGTAGCAATCGGCGCTGCTATCCAGGGCGGCGTACTGGCAGGCGAGGTAAAAGGTCTGCTGCTGCTGGACGTTACCCCACTGTCTCTGGGTCTGGAAACACTGGGCGGCGTTTCTACCAAGATTATCGAAAGAAACACCACCATCCCGACCAAGAAATCCCAGATTTTCACCACCGCTGCCGACAACCAGACCTCGGTTGACATCCATGTCCTGCAGGGCGAGCGTGAAATGGCAAAGGACAACAAGACCCTGGGTATGTTCCGTCTGGACGGCATCGCTCCGGCTATGAGAGGCACCCCACAAATCGAGGTAACCTTCGACATCGACGCCAACGGCATCGTTCACGTTTCCGCAAAGGATCTGGGCACCGGCAAGGAGCAGCACATCACCATCACCTCCTCCACCTCGATGTCCAAAGAGGATATTGAAAAGGCTGTAAAGGATGCAGAGCAGTTTGCAGAAGCAGACAAAAAGCAGCGTGAAGAGGTAGACATCCGCAACGGCGCAGACCAGATGATCTTCCAGACCGAAAAGACCCTGAAAGAGCTGGACGGCAAGATCGACGCAGCGGACAAAGGCGAGCTGGAAACCAAACTCAACGCCCTGAAGGAAGCAGTAAAAGGCTCCAACCTGGACGACATCAAAGCAAAACAGGAGGACCTGCAGAAGAAGTTCTACGACGTGTCGGCTAAACTGTACCAGAACGTCAACCCACAGGCAGGTCAGCCGGGCGCAGACGCAGGCGCACAGCCAAACAACGACGACCAGAACAAGGACGGCTTTGTAGACGCTGACTTTAAAGAGGTATAATCCGAAATAGACCGGTGAGGATTGGGGTCCGCGCTCCAATCCTCATGGTATGTATAAAGACAGAATCAGACCGACAGCTTCTACATAGAGGCAGGAGAGGGTGAACAAATTGGCAGAAGAAAAAAGAGATTATTATGAGGTGTTGGGCGTTCAGAAGGGCTGCACCGACGATGAGCTGAAAAAAGCCTACCGTCAGCTGGCAAAAAAATACCATCCTGACCTCAATCCGGGCGATAAAGATGCAGAAGCAAAATTCAAAGAGGTCAACGAGGCTTATGCCGTTTTGTCCGATTCGGAAAAACGTGCCCGTTACGACCAGTTTGGTCATGCAGGGGTAGACCCGAACTATGGCGGCGGAACAGGAGGAGCCGGTTTTGGCGGCTTTGACTTTGGCGACATCGGCGACATCTTTGACAGCTTCTTCGGCGGCGGAGGCGGCTTTGGCGGCGGCTTCGGCGGTTCGAGCCGGACCCGCAACCCCAACGCGCCGATTCGAGGCAACAACATCAACATCGACATCGCCCTTTCCTTCATGGAGGCGGCAAAGGGCTGCAAAAAGGAAATCAGCTTCAGCCGCCTGATTCAGTGCGAGGAATGTTCCGGCACCGGTGCGGCAAAGGGAACCACACCGGAAACCTGCCCGGACTGCCACGGCAGCGGTCAGGTTCGGGTGCAGCAGCGTACTCCGTTTGGCGTGGTGCAGAGCACCAAGGCGTGCAGCCGATGCTCCGGTACCGGTAAAATCATCAAGACCCCGTGCGAAAAGTGTAAGGGAATGGGCAGGGTGCGCAAATCCACCCGCCTGGAGGTGGACGTTCCGGCAGGCATCGACAACGGACAGACCTTTGTCCTGCGCGGTCAGGGCGACCACGGCGTCAACGGCGGTCCTGCCGGCGATGTCAATGTGACGGTGAGCGTCCGTCCCGACCCGCTGTTCGAGCGTGACGGCTTTGACGTATGGTGCGAAATCCCCATCACCTTCCCGCAGGCAGTGCTCGGCGACGAGGTGGTCGTTCCGACCATCGACGGCAAGGTCAAGTACAACATCCCGGAGGGCACCCAGCCGTCAACCGTCTTCCGTCTGCGCAACAAGGGCATCCCGTATGTCAACGGCAGAGGTCGCGGCGACCAGTATGTCCGGGTCAACCTCGAGGTACCGACCAACCTTTCCTCCAAGCAGAAGGAGGCGCTCAAGGATTTTGATTCGCTGACCGGCGATAAAAACTACCACAAGCGCAAAGGTTTCTTCGATAAGCTCAAGGACTTTATGAAGGACTAGGTTTTAAGGATAAAAAAAACGGTGTAATGATGCGGGTTGTTGATGGCACATCAGGAAATAGTGCCTGATTTGACACCACTACTACACCAATACAGAAAAAAGAGCTGGCTTTTTAATAAGCCGGCTCTTTTTTGATGGGATGAAAGAGAAGCGGGAATCGCAGCCCGTAATAGCATCCTCGCCTAAATTGTGGTATACTGGTATCATCTGGAAAGGTGGGATTAGTACGGCAAAACAAAGGGATTATAAAAGGGAATATCAGACTTCAGTTGCAAGGGGAGAGCGTGACAGATTCAAAACGATAGGAACATCTGTCCCGATTGAAACTTATGAAGCATTTAGACGAAAAACGGAAGATAATTATACCAGTATGGGGACAGTTATTAGAGAGTGGATAGAAGCGTATATAGAAGAGGACGATTAGTAGTCCTCGAGGAGCATTTGCCGACAAAGCGGTTCACAAGGGCTTTAAGGGAAGCCCTTGTCGATGAACGATGGCTCTAAAATTTCAAAATAAATTGCTTGATTTGTAACGTAAATTGCGTTACAATATAAGCAAGGGAGATGATGTTATGGGTAAAACTGTTACACTGAATTTAAGAGTCAGTCCAGATGCAAAGCAGGGTGCAGAAGCCGTCCTAAAGCAATTAGGAATACCGATGTCTACAGCGATAGATCTATACCTTAGGCAAATCAGTTTAACGAACTCGATCCCATTCTCCATCTCTTTGCCGAAAGCACCATCGTCTGTTAATGCAGATTTAATGAGTGTTGAACGGCTTGAAAAAGAGATTTTATTAGGCTGTGAAGAAGCAGACAAAGGGGAAACGCTTGATGCAAAAGAAGTTTTTTCAGAATTTAGGGAGAAACATTCATGAAAGAATATCAAGTGAACATTACCCCAAAAGCAAAAGATGATATGGAAGAAATTTACAACTATATTGCATATTCTTTGTTGGCTCCACAAGCTGCAATGAATCAGTATAACAATATAGCGGATGCGATTTTATCTTTATCAACTATGCCGGAAAGGTGTCCTTTGATGCAGTCAAAATTGGCTTTCAATCTGAATTTGCGTTGTTTGTTGGTAGGAAACTACTCTGTTTTGTTTCGAGTGAATGACCAGGTAACCATTGTAGGAATTTTATACTCATCGTCCAATATAGACAAAATTTTGTCCAAAGAATAAAGCAAAGCCGTCCATTCCTGGGCGGCTTCTTTTATACACAAAAACGCTTTCCAAAAACAGCCCCAAACTTTTAAGAAAAGACAGATGTTTCGTGAACAAAAATCGGAAAGGCTTTTCCTTTTTTCTGTTTTGTGTTATACTAAAAATATCGCAAGAGATGGCAGTCCATCACCAAAAGGTGCGGCGGCAGGCAAAGCAGCACGGACGGAAAAAATATTCCGCTTCTGTGATTCCCTTTGTTTTGTAAGATGCCTGCATCCGTAACAGAAGGAGGAAAAGAGAATGGCTTGAGGGGTCAGCTGGATCACCGTCGGTGCGACGGGCTATTATCTGCTGATGGCAGCGGGACTGGTCGTCATGCTGGTTTCGCTGGGATGTCTGATACTGGGAAGGAAGCGCTCCGACCGCTTTTTCCTTTTCTGGATGGTTTTATTTACCCTGGCATTTTTTCTGGAGCTGCTGATTTTTCGCGGGAAAATTTCTATCTGTTGACAGCAAGGGGAGTGGGAGATGTCTTTTGGTGAAAATTTAAAGAAGGCAAGGCTTGCCGCCGGTCTGACCCAGACCGAGCTGGCAAAGAGGACCGGCGTGACCGAGCGTTCCATCTACAACTATGAGAAAAACAGCCGCGCGCCGAAGATTGACGTGGCAGAGCGGTTTGCGCAGGTTTTAGGAGTACCGGCAGAAAGTCTGCTGGAGCTGGAGACGGCTGCTCCTCAGGACAGCGTGGCAAAGGCGCTTGCACAGGCGCAGGCGGTGTTTGAAAGCGGTCTGCCGCGCCGCAGCAAGGAGCTGTTTTTTGAGCAGATTGCGCTGGCGTATTTTCGCAGCCAGCAGCAGAATATTGGGGAAACAGACGACGCAATGTAAGGAGGATGTACAATGAAAAAGACCATCTATTTGGCAGGAGGCTGCTTTTGGGGAACACAGAAATATCTCGACCAGTTGCAGGGCGTGCTGACCACCGAGGTCGGCTTTGCCAACGGGAACACCGAGGCGCCGACCTATGAGGAGGTCTGCCACAACAACACCGGTCACGCAGAAACCGTTCGGGTGGAGTATGATGCCCAGCAGATGCCGCTGGCAAGACTGCTCAAGTTTTACTTTGCCAGCATCAACCCGACCTCGCTCAACCGGCAGGGAGAGGACAGCGGCAGCCAGTACCGCACCGGCATCTACTATGTGGATGCGGCGGACGAGGAGGTCATCCGCGAGGCGCTGCGCGAGCTTTCCACCCACTACCAGCAGCCGGTGATGGTCGAGTGCTGCCGTCTGCGCAACTATTACCCGGCAGAGGAGTACCATCAGAAGTATCTTGAGAAAAATCCGACCGGCTATTGTCACCTTGATCCTGCGCTGTTCGATGCAGCCTATGACCTTTCCAGAAAAGAACCGGAAGAAAAATAGTCCGGTCGATATTCAGGCGGTCATAAAATCAAAAAGGAGCGAGGGACGATGTTGTATCCTTATTTGACCCTTTGGGATGATACGGAAATCTGCCACTCCCAAATCATGGAGAAGGATGGCAAACCGGTCGTTGAGGTGCATTTTGAGAAGCCGGTGGAATCGGGCTTTTGCAGTGCGAGGTGTACGCTGCCTGACTATACATGGCAGTTCAACGAAGGCTTCTCGGAAAAAGAGATTGCATTTTTCGACGAGTTCCTGCGGCACAACGCACATTTGCTCATCAAGTACGCCGGAACCGGAGGGATTCACTGTGCCTAAATTGTTCCAAATCGGCGAATATATCATATTCTTCTGGTCGAATGAAAACGGAGAACCGATTCATGTGCATATCGCCAAAGGAAAGCCGTCTGCATCTGCGACCAAAATATGGCTCACACAATCGGGAGGCTGTGTGCTGGCAAATAACAACAGCCGCATCCCCAATCAGGATTTGAATGAGCTGATGGATGTGATTTCTGCGCAGTTTTTTTCTGATTTGCCGAAAGTGGAAAGAGCATTTTGTCTTGATTCTATATCCTTTTACTGTTAATCAAAAATCAACTGCTCATTTTTGGGCGGCTGACTTGCTTTTGGCAGGGTGGATGGAGCAAAATCTTGACGGGACCATAAAATAAAGCAAGCAAAAAGAGGACGAAGCTTCGTCCTCTTTTTTTACTCTTTTTTACGGCTGGTATTGAATCAGCAGCTGGATATAGCGCTGGTAAAAATTCTGGTTAAAGTGCAGCCCGTCGCCTGCGTCAAATTCGCGCGCAAGGTTGCCCTCCTCGTCCTTAAACTCGGAAGAGATGTCGAAGAAGATATAGCCGTTTTCTTCGGAGTATTCCTTGAGCAGCCGGTTGTAGTGGTCGATGTTTTCGTTGGTCAGGTAGGACATCTCCTGGTACTTCCAGCCGGACACCGGCAGAATCGCCTGGATGACGATGCGGCTGTTGGGGGAAACGCCGGTCAGCTGGTCAATCAGCAGGTCATACTCCTGCATGAACTCCTCCTCGGTCATCAGGGGGATGGCGTTGACGCCAAAGGCAATCACCAGACGGTGCGGCTGCCGTTGTTCGACCGCCTGCTCGACGGTGAGCCGGTCGCTGTCGGGACCCAGCTGGATGAACGGGTCGTCGCGGATGGTCTTTTGGGTGCTGCCGTCGATGGCGAACACCTGTTCCGGTGGAAGCAGCTGGTAGGTCAGCAGACCGTTGGTGCGGCTGTCGCCGATGAAGGTGGTTTCACCCAGGTAATACTCGGGGTCGACCTCGTTGACGTTGGCAGCCGTTTCGGCTGTGGTGCCCTGCTCGGTCGCTTCCGGGTCGGCAAGGCGGATTTCCTCGTTGGAGCGTCCCTGCGAAGCGAAGTTGCAGCCGGACAGCAGCAGGATGCAGGCGGTGCAGGCGGCAAGCAGCGCCGTCGAATATTTTTTACAGAACAATGATGAACCCTTCTTTTCTGGTTTGGATGCTCTCCCCGGACAATAGCGCAGGACAACTTGAGCATAAGACAAGTGTAGCGGGGAAAGGGTGGTGTGAAAGCAAGATTAGAAATATTATAACACAAACCAAAGGAAGATAACAGCGGTTGTGTAAAAATTTGTGCGATTTTTTTGTGAGATAAAGAAGGGCAGGCAAGCGGCTGTGACAACTTTCGCAGGCGGCAGGCGGTATACTAAGGCAAAGGCAGCAAAGGAGGGATAGGATGGTCCAGGAGGTCTATGTGGATATTTTGCTTGCCGTCAACTTTTTTGTCAATCTGCTGCTGCTGTCGCTGGTCGGCGGTCGATGCAGGTGCAGCAGGGGAAGGCTGGTGCTGGCTGCCTGCGTGGGTGCGCTGTCCTCGCTGCACATCTTTCTGCCGCCGCTGCCGGTTTGGGCAGGGACTGCATTGGGAGTTCTGCTGAAAATCGGGTGGGGTGCGGCGATGGTGCGGATTGCCTTTGGCTGGCAGGGCTGGTATTCGCTAATAAAGCGGTGGCTGCTTTTGCTGGGCTGCGGCTGGGCATTCTTTGGGCTGATGCAGCAGCTGCGCGGCTGTTATGCGGGAAAGGGGATGTTCGTCTTTGACAACGCCCTGTATTTTCACATCCGAACGCCAGTCTTTATCCTCTGCCTGGCGGGCGCATATCTGGTGGTGTGGAGCATCGGTGCGCTGCTGCGGCTGACCTGCCCAAAGGAGAGCCTGTGCAGCGCGGTGCTGGAGGTGGATGGGCAGCAGCTGCGGCTGGATGCCCTCATCGACAGCGGCAACAGCCTGGTCGAGCCGTTCAGCGGACTGCCGGTGGCGGTGTGCAGCCTTTCGGTCGCAGCAAAGCTTCTGTCTGCCGAGCTGCTTTCCGCCATGCTGTGCGGGCAGGGCAACCAGCTGCATCGGGTGCGGCAGATTCCTTTTTGTGCCGTCGGGCAAAGCGGTCTGCTGCCGGCGGTCAAGGGGGAGCGGCTGACCATTTGCTGTGAAAGTCAGGCGCCTAAGGTTAGCGAGGCTTTTTATCTGGCAGTCACCCAACAGCCAATCGGCGGGGAGGAGTGGCAGCTGCTGCTCAGTCCCGGATTGGTGGATGCGGCAACGGATGCTGCCGCAGATAAGACGAAGAAAGCCGCAGGTGTGGTACGACACACTGACGGTGGGCGTCACTCCCCCTGTCACCAAAGGTGACATCCCCCTCGAAGAGGGGGACAACAGCATATCTACGACATATCGTTCACCTTGCCGGTTCTGTCACAACAGTGACAGGACACTCCACGCCATCGGCGTGGAGTTCTCCCCTTAACAAGGGGAGATGTCCGATAGGACAGAGGGGTAATACGCCACGCAAGCGTGGCGTGCTACGCCTTCGTCGTATCGTGCCACTTTTCCTGCCGGAAAAGTGCGGGATGGGGGAAGTTTTGTGCAGTCGGTATTAACCCCACCGTCCTGTCACCATTGTGACAGGACACGACACACTGAAGGTGTGGCGTTAACCCCACCGCTTCATCCTCTTGAGGATGAAGCACCTCTCCTTTGTAAGGGGAGACAACGCCACGCCTTCGTCGTATCGTGCCACGCAAGCGTGGCGTGCTACGACAAAGTCGTGTGGCTGAAATGTAAACAGAGGAAAGGACGGGAGTTATCAAATGAAATGGATTCTATCATGCAAAGTCGGCAGCTGCCTGAGGCGATTGCTTGCAAAGCTCAAGGGAAGATTCGGCGGGCAGCTGCACTACATAAACGGCGCACAGACCCTGCCGCCGCCGCTGAGCCGGCAGGAGGAGGAGGACTTTTTCAAACGCCTTGCCGGTCAGGACGAGGAGGCGCGGCAGCAGCTGATTGTCCACAACCTGCGGCTGGTGGTGTACATCGCCAAAAAGTTTGAATCGACCGGCATCAATCTGGAGGACCTCATCTCCATCGGCACCATTGGCTTAATCAAGGCGGTGAACACCTTTTCGCCAGAAAAGAAAATCAAGCTTGCCACCTACGCTTCCCGCTGCATCGAAAACGAAATCCTGATGTACCTGCGCAAAAACCAGAACCGCCGCAAGGAGGTTTCCATCGACGAGCCGCTGAACATCGACTGGGACGGCAACGAGCTGCTGCTGTCGGACATTTTAGGCACCGATGCGGACGCGGTGAGCAGCGACATCGAGCGGGACGCCGAGCGGGCGATGCTGCATCGGGCAATCAATTCGCTGGAAGAGCGGGAGCGCTCGATCATGCGGCTGCGCTTTGGCTTGTACCAAAACGGCAGGGAGCACACCCAAAAGGAGGTGGCGGACCGAATCGGCATCTCGCAGTCGTACATCTCACGGCTGGAAAAGCGCATCATCCGTCGGCTGCGGGTGGATTTGCGGGAGGGGTTTTGATAGATTTTGATAGGTATGGAAAAAAGCGGAGCGCCGGCAATCGGTCAGCTCCGCTTATATTTTGGAGGAATGGTGAAAAATAAAGCTTTTACCGATAAAAAGTTCACAATAAATCCCCGCCTTCTGACAGGTTCAATCAAAGAAAATAACATTTAGTAACAAAATCCCCTTGCCTTTTTAATAGTCTTCCTATATAATAGAGAATGTAAAATCCACGCAACAGATCTGACGATGGGGGATTTCATCTTGAACATACTAAGAAGAGAGCAAATCAAGGAGTTTATCAAAAACAGAAGGATCGTCAGCCTCAAGGAGCTGGCGCAGCAGTTTTCGGATGTCAGCGTGATGACCATCCACAGGGATCTGGATTTTCTTGCCAAGGAAGGTTTTATTCTCAGAATCAGGGGAGGAGCAAAGTATCTGGAGGTGCCCGACCGGGACGATGTGCCCGAGCAGGACATCTCCAACAAGCCGCAGAAGGATGTGGTCGCCCAAAAGGCAGTCAAGTTTGTCCGCGAGGGCAGCTCGATCTTCCTCGACGGCGGCACCACCATGCTGGAGCTTGCAAAGATCATACCGGATATGTACATCAACGTGATGACCAACGGACCGGACATCGCCCTTGCCATTGCCGAGAAGATCCGACCAGCCGTGACATTGTGCGGCGGCGTGCTCAACCGCAAAAACCGTTCGGTGTTCGGCTATTCCGCCTTGGAGATGCTGTCCAAGCTGAATGTGGACGTGGCATTCATCTCCGCCTCGGGCTACTCACGGGAGGGTGGATTTACCTGCGGGTATGAGGAGCAGGCAAAGCTGCGCAGACTGCTGATTGAAAAGGCAAGATGCGTCATCATCCTGATGGACAGCAGCAAGGTGGGCAAGATGCTGCCCTACACCTTTGCCAAGATGGAGGACGTGGACTATCTGGTCACTGACCAGGCAGGCGTTCCGCAGCTGAGCGAGGATGCCCGACACAGCCGGGTGTCCATTCTGTAAAAAAACACAAATCAAAACAGACAGGAGAGTCGTAAACATGAAACACATGCTGATTGCACAGTCGGGAGGACCTTCCGCAGCCATCAACGCAACGGTAGCAGGCGTGGTGGAACGGTGTATGACCAGCGATAAGGTCGACCGCATCTATGGCGCGGTCAACGGCATCAAGGGAGTGCTCAACGGCAACTATGTCGATTTGACCGAGATTCTTTCCTCGCCCGAGCAGCTGCGGCTGCTGTGCAGCACACCGGCAGCCGCTTTGGGCTCCTGCCGCTTAAAGCTCAACAACGCCGACGAAGGGCAGCTGGGACAGATCGTCGATGCGCTGCTGTCGCGGGAGATCGGGTACTTTGTCTACATCGGCGGCAACGATTCGATGGACACCGTCTACCAGCTGTCCGCCTACATCAAAAAGCACAACATCCAGGGACTGTCGGTGATGGGCGCGCCCAAAACCATCGACAACGACCTGCCGATGACCGACCACTGCCCGGGCTTTGGTTCGGCTGCCAAATATATCGCAGCGACCTTTGCGGAGATCGTGCGCGACTGTGAGGTCTATGACATCCCGGCGGTGACCATCGTGGAGGTCATGGGACGAAACGCAGGCTGGCTGACCGCAGCATCCGCCCTCTCCCGCGAGAACGGCGGCACCGGTCCGCAGCTGATCTACCTGTGCGAGCGCGCCTTTGACACCGAGCAGTTCATCAGCGACGTCAAAGCCTGCCTTGCAAAACGCAACGCCGTTGTGGTTGCTGTCAGCGAGGGACTCAAAAACGCCGACGGCTCCTACCTGAGCGAGAGCAAGGGCAGAGGGGTGGACGTCTTTGGTCACGCGGCGCTGTCCGGCACAGCCAAGGTGCTGGAGGGTCTGGTCAAGGAAAAGATTGGCTGTAAGGTGCGCTCGATTGAGCTGAACCTGATGCAGCGCTGCGCTTCCCACCTGGCTTCGGCAAACGATTTGAGTGAATCGAAGATGCTGGGCATGACCGCAGCCGACCGCGCTTTAAACGGCGTCAGCGGCGAAATGGCAATCGTGGAGCGTCTGAGCAGCGCACCTTACCGCGTCCGCTATGGCACAACGGACATCGCGCTGGTGGCAAACCTAGAGAAGAAGGTGCCGGACAGCTGCATCCACCCGCAGGGCAACGACGTGACCGAGCAGATGCTGGAATATCTGCGTCCGCTGGTACACGGCGAGGTGCAGGTCCCGATGTGCGGCGGCGTGCCGGTCCATCTGGAGCTGTATACACAGGGGAAATAAGCGTTTTTAACGGTCTGCAAGAAAGGCGGCGGGGACTTCCTGCCGCCTTTTTGATAAAAATGAAAAAAATGTGCAAATACCTCTTGCAATTTCTGGAAAAGTGGAGTATAATAAATGAGTAATTTGCCGGTGTGGTGGAATGGCAGACGCGACGGACTCAAAATCCGTTGTCAGCAATGACGTGTGGGTTCAAGTCCCACCACCGGCACCAGATTGAGTCCGAACACAAATCGAGTTCGGGCTTTTTTTCTATATCCTGACAAAGGTGCCGGCGTCGGCAGCACAAGCAAGTGTTCCAAAGCTGCACCAGCTTTATAAAAGAACTGCATGGTGAGGAGGAATAAAATGGTTGTAGCAAAAGTCGATTCCGCAATTTTGAGAAGCGATGAGATGTGGGAATTGTGGGAACGGTATGAAAAAAAGTTTGGAAAGAAATTTATTTGTTTTAACTACTGTGATTTCCAGAGAAACGGCGATAAATGTGCTGCACAGGTATACAAGGAAGAACTGGAAAAATGCCTAAGAGAAGGCAAACCGACCTCCATTATTTCTAAATGGTGCCAGCCAGGCAGCTTAATAGACCATTAGGTTTTTATTCCGTGAGAGAAAAAAGAAAGGAATCAAAGAAAGGGATGGGTGTTAAGATGGCATCTGTAAAAGTTGGCGAAAGCTATACTTGCCCTGTATGCGGCAAATACACATTTGAGGCTGCCGGTGATTATGATGTCTGCCCTGTTTGTGGGTGGGAAGATGACATCATTCAATTGGACAATCCTGATGAGGAGGATTGTGCGAACCATATGAGTTTGAATCAAGCTAGGCGTGCCTATGAGAAAGGTTTTGTTCAACTCATAAAAGACAACGAACCCTACCCGGAAAGCGCAGATGCCAATGAATAACTTCGCAGCAATCTACCCACAATTTGCTTTTCGAGATATTCAAAAATTAGACTTCTTGCAGCAAAACCTTCCTGAAGTTTATGAGTCATGTGAAAAAATGAATAAACAATTACTAGGGGAAGATGATTAGGCATGTATGTTGCTCGTATTGATGCTGACATTTTAAGAACTGATGAAATGTGGGAATTGCAGGAGGAATACAAAAGGAAATTTGGAGAATATATGATTCCTTTCAATTATGCCGACTTTGACCGAATTGGAGATAAATGTGCTGCGCAGGTATACAAGGAAGAAGTGGAAAAATGCCTGAGAGAAGGCAAACCGACCTCCATTGTTTCCAAGTGGTGCGGACCGAATGACATTATCGGTCATTAAAACAGAAACTGCACCGGCTTTATAAAAGAACTGCATGGGGAGGAGAAATCTAAATGTATGTAGCAGCAGTCGATTCCGAAATTTTAAGAAGTGCTGAAATGTGGGAGTTGTGGGAACGGTATGAAAAAAAGTTCGGAGAACGTTTCATGCCTTTTAATTATACTGATTTTGGTCGAATCGGAGAACGCTGTGCAGCTCAAGTCTATATGGACATTATTAAACAGTGTTTAGAAGAAAATAAACCGTATGAAGTTGAATCTGAATGGTGTAAACCCGGTAGCTTAATAGACCATTAAAACCAAATAACCTTTCCTAAAGGACGACACAGTTTTGTGCCGTCCTTTTTTGTGCCCTTTTTTAAAATTTTTATACAGGCAATCCTTTCAGAGCAAAAAAAATTCCGTTTTTAGGGAAAGTTGCCTTTTTGGATGCAACCGACCCGCCTGTTTGGGGTGAGGGTGAAACAACCAAAAAAAGGAGGGCTTACCTTGGCACGTCCGCAAAAGGAAGGCTTAGCGTACTTTTCTTTGGATGTGGATTTTTTCTCGGACCGCAAGGTCAAGATTTTAAAAGGCAGGTTCGGTGCAGATGGCATCACTTATTATCTATACCTGCTGTGTGAGATTTACAAGGGACATGGCTACTACCTGGAGGTAGACGAGGATTTTGATTATATTACATCCTCTGAGCTGGGTATGAGCCCTGAAAAAATAGGGCAGATGAGGAAATTCTTATTGGAACGGTCACTGTTTGATAACAAACTTTTTCAGTCGGACACTATCCTCACGTCCACCTCAATACAGAGACGATTTCAGTTGGCTGTAAAGTCCCGAGCCAGTAAAAACCCGGTCGTCGTCAATTCAAAGTTTTGGCTTCTTTCAAAAGAAGAAACGCAAAGCTTTATTAAAATGCACCCTATTTTAAATAATTCCGAGAAAAAACCCGATTATTCTCAGAAAAACCCCGAGGATTCCGAGAATAACGCCATAAAGAAAAGGAAAGAAAATGTAGTAGTAGTTGTAGTAAAGGAGAGGGAAGAAATTTTGCAGTGTTTTGAGCAGAATATCGCGGTCGCAACGGTGGCAGTCAAAAAGAAGATGGACGCCTATCTGCAAAAGCTGTCTCCCGAGCTGATGCAGGCAGCCATCGAATATTCGGCACTGATGGGCGCAAAGGGCTGGCGGTATGTGCAGGCGGTGTTGGATAGCTGCATTGAGCGCGGGATTTCCACCCCGCAGGAGTTTGAAGAGAAGTGCCGCAGACACAGCCGCAGCCAAAAAGCTGCCGAGGACAGAGCCGCTGCACAAAACAAAGCAGCGCCGGACAAGCGCAGCTGTCTTTCGTCCCAGCCATCCCCACCTGCCAGATCGGGTGACGGCAGCGAATCGAGCATCGACTTTGAAGCCATCCGGCAGTATATGACCCATGGCAGCACGGACCAGACACTGTGCAGCAGTTGACAGGACACGACACACCGCAAGCATGGTACGACACGCTATCGGCATAGCGCTCAGCTCGCTGGTACTGTCACGACAGTGACAGTACGCTCCACGCCATCGGCGTGGAGTTCTCCCCTTCACAAGGGGAGATGTCCGATAGGACAGAGGGGTGAACATCACGACTGCGTCGTATCGTGCCACTGTTGCTGCCGCAACGGTGCTGGATGGTGGAACGTTAACCCCACCGCTTCATCCTCTTGAGGATGAAGCACCTCCCCTTAGTAAGGGGAGGAACATCACGACAAAGTCGTGCTGTTCCACTTTTCCTAACGGAAAAGTGCGGGACTGTGACAGATCTATACATTCAGCATATTCAGTGCTTAGCTCGCTGGTACTGTCACGACAGTGACAGTACGCTCCACGCCATCGGCGTGGAG
>ERZ1673697.1347-NODE-1347-length-28759-cov-4.330372_pt1 | contig 28759 bp, 23 predicted proteins | sample MGYA00580227_ERZ1673697 | MGnify/ENA primary metagenome ERZ1673697 (study PRJEB41218, sample SAMN15661759) | gut metagenome | host: Homo sapiens | place: Canada: London | collected 2015-08-20/2019-03-30 | study: EMG produced TPA metagenomics assembly of...
GGAAGGACGATTTAGTATTCACTAAGGACAGCTATGAGCTTTTACTTGATATTTTAGAGGAAGCAGGCGTTTTGACCGACAGACCGCCTTATCAGGACTTGATCACTACTACTTATGCGAAAGAAGCACGTTAAGTTATCTGAAAATAGCATCTGCCCCGTGAGTATTCGTGCAAGATTTCCTGCATTCTCCTTTTTCTATGCATAAATGAAATCTCTGCACTGCCTCACGAGGCAGCAAATATTTTCCTATTTTAGCAGTATTTTTTCAAAAACGAAACCAGCTTTTGCATTTCTTCATCGGTTCCGATCGTAATCCGAAGATAATTACTGATACGCTCCGGTTTTGCAAAATAACGCACATAGACATTCTCTTTTTTGAGATTCTCAAAAAGCTGTTTTGCCGAAACATTCGGATGTGTTACAAACACAAAATTGCTCTTAGAATCTTCAAACAAAAAGCCTAATTTTTTTAACTCTTCCTTTGTCCACTCTCTGGTACGGATGATCTTGTCGGTGGTCTGCTTAAAATATTCCCGGTCCTCCACCGAGGCTTTTCCCATTGCCAGCGTCAGCTGATCCATGGTGTAAGAATTAAATGAATATTTAACATCGTTCAGATATGCGATCAGTTTCTCACTTCCAAATGCATATCCAATCCTCATGCCCGCCATGGAGCGTGATTTTGAAAACGTCTGTACCACTAACAGATTCTCGTATTTTTCAATCAAAGGCAGTGCAGATACGCCTCCAAAATCAATATAGGCTTCATCCACGATGACCACAACATCCTGATTTGCCCGGATGATCTCTTCTACCTGTTCTAACGGCATGAGAACGCCGGTCGGTGCATTCGGATTTGGAAAAATAACCCCACCGTTCTCCCGCTGATAATCTTTGGTACAAATCCGGAAGTCTTCATCTAACGGTACTGTCTCGTAAGGAATCCGAAATACCTCTGCCCAGACATCATAAAACGAATAGGTAATGTCCGGAAACAGGATTGGTTTTTTAGAATTAAAAAACGTCATAAATGCCATTGCAAGGACATCGTCCGATCCTACTCCGGCAAACACCTGTGAAGATCTTACACCATATTCTGACGCGATCGCATCCACTAACTCAGAAGATGCCGGGTCAGGATAAAGACGCAGTCTGTCTGTTTCAAATTCCTTCAGTACTTTCTGTACTCCCGGTGCCGGCGAGTATGGATTCTCATTTGTATTCAGCTTAATGATATCTCTTTTTTTCGGCTGCTCCCCCGGTGTATATGGGGTCACCAGCCTTACATTTTTTTCCCAGTTCTTCATTTTACTAACCCGTATTCTTTCGCTAATTGTTCAAATCCTGACATGGATTTTTCTATCATCTGTGGAGAAACACAATATGCAAGCCGCACATAGCCCGGACATGCAAAGGCTGCTCCCTTGACCATGATAATGTGATATTTTTTCGCTGCCTGTACAAATCTTTCCTCATCCTTATCCGGAGACTTCATCCACAGATAGAAAGCTCCCTGCGGATAGATGCAGGTAAAACCGAGCTTTATCAGCCCTTCATACAGTAACTTGCGGTTCTTATCATAAAATGCGATATCTGTCTTTTCCTCCACACACCGGCTGACTGCCTTTTGGATCAGCGACGGTGCATTGACAAATCCAAGGGTTCGGTTTGACACCTCTAACCCTGCAATGACATCTTCTGCATCCGCAACCTCATCCGGTACTGCGACATAACCGATCCGCTCTCCCGGCAGTGACAGGGATTTGCTAAACGAATATCCCACGATCGTATTGTGATAATACTTTGTTAAAAATATTTCTTTTACGTCATCATAGACTAACTCACGGTATGGTTCATCTGACACGAAGTAAATGTCCGTTTTAAATTCCTGCTCCTTTTTTCTTAAAATCTCTGCCATTTCCTGCAGTGTCTCTTCCGTATAGACCACACCGGTCGGATTATTTGGTGTATTGACTAACACGATCTTCGTCTTAGCCGTGATCTTTCTTGTAAATTTTTCTAAATCAGGCTGAAAACTTGCAAAATCAGGTTCTACCTCTACGATCTTTGCATCAAAATTTGCTGCATAAGACTTATATTCTCCAAAATAAGGGGCAAAGACGATGACTTCATCCTCCGGGTCTAACAGTGTCTTAAAGATAATGTTCAGACCGCCTGCTGCCCCCACCGTCATGATGATATTATGTGCATCAAAGGAGGTCTGGAATCTCCGGTTCAGATTCTCTGCCATTGTTCTTCTGACATCTTCATATCCGGAATTTGACATATAGCCATGTAACTCTAACGGATCCATCTCGTCCACGATCTCTTTGATCGAGCGGTTGACTGACTCCGGTGCCGGAGTTGCCGGATTTCCAAGACTGAAATCATATACGTTCTCAGCACCATAACGTGCTGCCATTTCTTTTCCTTCATTAAACATTGCACGGATCACAGAACTTCCCGCCAATGCCTGTGCTATCTTTTTTGAAACCAAAATGCTCCCACCTTTCCTGACATTTCTAAAAATAACTCTACTACAACTCTTTAGTAAAGTAAAGTAAAAAACACCTCCAAAGCAACAGATTTTTCTATTTCATCCATCCACTTCAGAGGTATTATATTTTCCATATATTTTTATGATTCAGACAAAGATTTAAACTCTTCCTCTGCTGCCGTTAATGTGTCATAGTTTGATACCATGGCTTTCGCTCTGTCGGAAAGTGCATTATAGGCATCTCTTGCTCTCTTGATCGCATCTCCGCTGTCTGTCGTTACCTTACCGATCTGACCGATCAGGTCAATAACACCATTAGCTTGTCCCTGTGCCTCATTATTTGCCTGATTCTCTGCCTCCTGGCTGACTAATCCTGCATAAGCTGCTTCTGCTGCCTCTAAGGTACTGTAATTACTTACATAGCTTTTTGCTTCCTCGGAAAGTCCGTTATAAGCATTTCTTGCATTGGTGATCGCACCTCCGATACCGTTGATCGCATCCACTACCGATGCACCCTGATCCATGGCGATCGCTTTCGGGCTCTCGGTTCCAGGTAATTCATATACTAAGACCGGATAACCGGCTGCAATATTTTCAAAAATGGCCTTCGCTGCTGCATATGGTAAGTTGACACATCCGTGAGAACCATTTCTCTTATAGATGTTTCCACCAAAGGTTTTTCTCCATGATGCATCATGCATACCTACATTGCCGCAGTATGGCATCCAGAAACTTACATCCGAAGAGTAATTCTCGCCTTTTAAGGTTGCATTACGCTCTGTATAGGTTACCGGATACGCTCCAACCGGAGTTCCGTTACCTTTTGAGATATTTCCTGATACAAAATCAGAATCCACTACAAGATTTCCGTTTTTATAAAAATACAAATGCTGTGCCGTCAGATTGATTTCGACATAAGTATCTCCGTAATCATTCTCACCATGACTGTTTGCTGTCTGTGCATAGACAGGATCTCTTGTCACGTCCTTGCCGGCATCAATATCCTTTTTCAACTGCTCTAATTCTTTATCATTACCAATCTTCCAGCCATAGCTTCCATTTGAAATTGTCACAGTGCTGCCCCATGAAGTCTTTAAGGTCTTTGGCTTATAAACGGTATTATACTTAGAACCCAGACTCTTTACATAAGCAAGTGCCTGCTCATCATCCACAACTGCCTTGCCCTCTTCAAACTTCATCCACTTGCAGATTTCCGTTCCGTCTAACACTTCCTGCTTATCCCCAAACGTATATGTAATCTTTACATCCTTTAAGGATTTCATCTTTGCTAAGGTCTTCTTTAATGTCTTAGAATTCTCTTTTACCTTTGGAGCCACATAGCATTTTTCCTTGTCCATGGAAAGCTCTGACTGCAAATTCAAGACAGAGTCCTGTAACTTTTTCCAAAATGCTTCTTCATCTACGGTGGTACCTAAATCTTCTTTTACGATGACATAACCGTCTTTCTTATCCTCTTTTAAAGTTGCATCTACCGGCGGCTTCATCTTGTCCTTATCCATGCAGGACAACTGGTTCATCTGCTGCTTCAATGCAACCTCATCATAGCTTACAATGGATTTTGATTCATATACTTCCGGGGAAAATAAAGTAACTACCCACTTAAACCCGTTCTGCTTCTTTAAAATCTTCTGAAGCGTATCATCAAACTCTACGGAAATATTGACATCTTTTCCGCTGATTGTTTCGCTCTTTTTTCCTCTCTCCCGGATCGTCAGCTTATAATTCTTAACCTCTGACGTGATCGCATCTTTTACGCCATCCGCATTTTTTCCGGTACAGGAGATTCCGTTGATCACTGTCCTTGGCAGATAGTGTGACTGAAAGAAAATGCTTCCTGCAAGATAAATGACTACCAGCGCTCCTACGACGGAAGCTGCGATAATCGTTCCTTTTTTTGATATTTTTTTGTTTCCTTGTTCATTTCCAGAATTCAATTTTTTATCCTCACTTACTTTAACTTTTGCAGTTACCCTATATTGTATTATATTATCTTCGCCTTTGATGTCAACTTTTTCGTTAAATTGTAACATTTTTTTAAGAACTTGTAATTTCTTAATTTTTTGTGAAAATCCATTTTCGCACATTGTCCTTTCATTTTCTCTGTGCTATAATCCACAGGTAATAATGAGATTTTAGAAACATAGAATAGACACGAATAAAATAGACACGAGGTGATACTCTTGAAATATATCCGGAACTTTTTAGTGAAATACAGTCATGCATGGGTATTCTTATATGGTCTGATCTATTTCCCATGGTTTACTTATTTAGAAAAAAATGTAACAAACAACTTTCATATCATACATATGGCGATTGACGATTCCATTCCGTTTGTTGAATATTTCGTCGTTCCATACTTTTTATGGTTCGGTTATGTTGCAGCGGCAGTTGCCTACTTCTTTTTTAAGAACAAACATGATTTCTATCGGCTGTGCGGCTTTTTAGCTGCCGGAATGACCATTTTTCTGGTTGTTTCCACCATTTATCCAAACGGACACACACTCAGACCGGAAAGTTTTGCACACGATAACATTTTTACGCAGGCAGTTGCATGGCTTTATTCTACCGACACACCGACGAACCTGTTTCCGAGCATTCACGTTTACAACTCTCTCGGTGTACATATTGCCGTGACAAAGAGTGAATGTTTCCGTGAAAAAAAGAAGACAAAATTTGTCTCCTTACTGTTATGTGTCAGCATCATTTTATCGACAATGTTCTTAAAACAACATTCCTTTTTTGATGTGATCACTGCATTTGCAATGGCAGGCATTTTCTTCTGCCTGATCTATATGAAGTCTCCTGCTGCTGAGGAGTCCTACGAGAAACAGTTCCATCATATTTAAGAATGATAAAAATAGAAACCGTGAAGCTAAAGCTGCACGATTTCTATTTTTTATTTTTATAATTCCTCTAATTCTCCTAACCAGAGCTGTGCGGAAGCATCACTTGGCATCCGCAGATCCCCGCGCGGTGAAACTGCTACCGTTCCAACCTTTGGTCCGTCCGGCAGGCAGGAACGTTTAAAGTGCTGGGCAAAAAATCTTCTTGTAAATATCTTTAACCACTTCAAAATGGTCTCCTCATCGTAGACATCTACAAAGGCAATTTTCGCAATCCGGTAAATTTTTGCCGGGGAATATCCGGACCTTAACATATGATACAGGAAAAAGTCATGCAGTTCGTAAGGGCCTACAATATCCTCGGTCTTTTGTGAAATCTTGCCGTCCTCCGGTGGCAGAAGTTCCGGGCTGACCGGCGTATCTAACACGTCATAAAGCACTGCTGCAAGTTTGTCACTTCCACAGGTGTCGGCATAGTAACGTACCAGATGGCGTACCAGTGTCTTTGGTACGGAAGCATTGACCGCATACATGCTCATATGGTCTCCATTGTAGGTCGCCCAGCCAAGAGCCAGTTCTGACAGATCTCCTGTTCCGATCACCAGACCTCCTTTTTTATTGGCAATATCCATTAAAATCTGGGTACGCTCCCTTGCCTGGGAATTTTCGTAAGTCACATCATGGATATTTTCTTCATGCCCGATATCACGAAAATGCAGGCGGACTGCATCGGCAATCGGAACTTCGATGAACTCTGCTCCTAATTCCCGGATCAGGTGCACCGCATTGTCATAAGTCCGGTCGGTTGTTCCAAATCCCGGCATCGTGACTGCTGCGATCTGCTCTCTTGGAATCCCCAACAGGTCAAAGGCTTTTACTGTAACCAACAGTGCCAGCGTAGAATCCAGTCCTCCCGAAATTCCGACGACTGCACTCTTTGCATGGGTATGCGCCAGACGTTTTTTCAGTCCGTGCGCCTGTATCAGTAAGATTTCCTCACAACGTTTTTCACGGTCTGTCTTACTTCCCGGTACGAATGGCATCGGATCGATATAACGTGTCAATTTTGTCTCTTCTTTTTCTAAAGAAAAATAAATTTCCTGATATCTTTTATCTGTTGTTTCAAACGTACTCATCCGTCTGCGTTCTGAGGTAAGTTTTTTTACATCGATTTCCGAGTAGAGGATTCCTTTGGTAAAACGCTCGGACTCTGCTAATACCACTCCGTTTTCTGCAATCAGATCATGACCGGAATACACCACATCCTGCGTAGACTCTCCCTCTCCGGCACTTGCATAAACATAACCGCACAACAATCTTGCCGACTGTCCTTTCACCAATTCCCTGCGGTATGTTTCTTTTCCCGTAACCTCATCGGAGGCTGACAAATTGGTAATTACGACTGCCCCTGCCTGTGCATGAGCAATGCTTGGTGGCTGCAACGTCCACAAATCCTCACAGATTTCTGCTGCCACTTTCAATTCCGGTATTTCTTCACAGCAAAAGAGTAGATTCATTCCCATCGGAACGGTAATCTCCTGATTCAAACGTACCGCCACCGGCTCTTCCATACCTTTTGTAAAATGACGTACTTCATAAAATTCGTTATAGTTTGGAATGTAACGTTTTGGCACAATACCAAGGATTTTTCCATGATTTAAAATTGCTGCCGTATTATAGAGCTTTCCGTGATACTCCAACGGTATTCCCAGAAAAATCAACGCATCAATTCCTTTTGTCTGATTACTGATTTCTAATAGTGCATCCTTTGCTTCACGAAGCAGGATTTCCTGCAAAAATAAATCCTGACAGGTGTATCCGGTAATACAGAGCTCCGGTAATACAATAATTTTTGCCTTCTGGGCTGCTGCCTCACGGATCACTTTTAAGATTTCCTTTGTATTTTCTTTGACATCTGCAACGGTTACCTGCGGAGTGACTGCTGCTACTTTGATATATCCGTCTTTCACTTTGCAATCTCCTTTAACTCATCAATACTGAATGTATAATTTGTATTGCAGAAATGGCAGTTGACCTCAATCGGTTCTCCATCATCAATCATTTCCTGTAGGTCTTTTTTGCCAATACTAATCAACGCCTTGGTAATTCTCTCTTTAGAACAGTTGCAGGAAAACTGTGCCGGCAGTGTATCGGTAATCTCCAAACCGAAGTCTCCAAGGATTTCTTCTAATAACATCTCCGGTGTCATGCCTTCTTCTAACATCTCGGTGACAGATTTCATTTCCGTGATTTTTTTCTCTAGCTGCTCTATGATTTTTTCATCGGTAAACGGCAGAAGCTGTATGATAAAACCTCCTGCCTGTCTGACCGTGTTATCCTTATTCATTAACACTCCTAACCCGACCGCAGAAGGTATCTGCTCGGAGGTTGCAAAATAATAGGTTAAATCTTCTGCAATTTCTCCGGTCTGCAATGCAACCTGCCCTGCATATGGCTCTTTGAGTCCCATATCTTTGATGACATTCAGGATTCCAAGTCCTACTGCTCCGCCGACATCTAATTTTCCCTGCGGATTCGGTGGCAGCATGACATCCGGCACCTCTGCATAACCTTTGACGTTTCCTTTTGCATCGGCAGTTGCTGTTAAGCCCTGTACCGGACCACCACATTTGATCTGCAATGTTAAAAGGTCATCATCGCCTTTCATCATCGCCCCCATCATTGCGGCTCCACTTAATAATCGTCCTAAACCTGCGGTAATAACCGGACTGGTGTTGTGCCTTCTTCTTGCCTCCTCCACAAGGTCTTTGGATGTAATGGCAAATGCCCGGATCTGGTTATTTGCCGCTGTTGCTCTTACAATATAATCTGACATGTTATTTTCCTTTCTCTCCTGCGATAATATAAATTCTCTCACTATCTGCCGTTGGACTCTTCTTGGTTTCAGCATCATAGGCTGCTAAGAACTCCATTCCGGCTTCTTCTACTAATGTGTGCATCTGCTCTAGTGAATAGCCTCTCTGATAATGAGTTTCTTCAAATTTTCGATAAAGCTGTTCTTCTTCCCTGATAAAAAGTGTCAGGTCATATTCGTTGATCTGCTCCTCTTTGTCATAGTAGTTTTCCCAGATAAAACTGCCCTCTTCGCGATTTTCACAGATCGTTGTATCACCTAAAACTGTTTCATATTTATAGACGGTATTAAAGTCAAAAATAAAAATCCCGCCCGGCTCTAAATACCGGTTCACGCTCTGTAACGTCCAGATGATCTCGTCCTCTTCTAACAGATAGTTAATGCTGTCACATACGGACACCATCGCTTTTGCCGTTCCATACAATTCCAGTTCACACATATCCTGACAAAGATAGAGTATTCCCTCTTCATTCTGTTCGCTTGCGATCGCAAGCATATCTTCCGACAGATCAACTCCGATCATATCATATCCGGCTTTGGCTAAAAGTCTTGTCATCTTTCCTGTTCCGCAGCCTAGGTCACATATGACACCGGAATGGATTCCATATTCTTTTAAAACCGATACGATATAGTTGCTCCATTCCTCATAGGGAACGTTATCCATAAACAGATCATAGACCTGGGCAAAAGTTGTGTACGCATTCATAGGCTGTCCTCCATTCTTCTTATAGTATCAATTTTTTTCACGAAAAGCAACCGCACAATCCGCACGTTTCTCCTTGATTATTTCAAATACAACCTTTATACTAAAATTTATGATGGAAAATTACGAACACTATATTACAAAAAACATTAAGGATGTATGCCGTACCAAAATGATCTCTCCGATCATTTATCTGATCCTGCTTCTCGCACTCTGGATCCTTTCACCGATTTCAGAGATCGTAGTTCCGGAAAAGGCGGACAGCAATGATTCCTTAACGAAACTTTACAAACAGGATGTTTCTTATATTGATACAAAGCTTACGGATCTTTACTTTACCGGCTATACACAGACAAGTCTTGGATTTACGACCGGCTATTATTACTATACCATGCGCGGTAATGAATGTATCCTCGTTCTGCTCTCCCCTTCCACTAGTGAAGAGGGACTGCCAAAAATTACTGCCTTACACACCAAGGGCAGACTTGCCAAACGTGACCGTGCTGCGAAAGACGTATTAGACAACCTTTCTAAAGATCTGAACTGGACGGAAACCGGCATTGCTTCTAAGGTAAGTCCTTATTATATTAATGAACCGGACTGTAGGAATTTTCGCAGTTATCTGCTGTTATTTCTCTACTTTGCAAGTATGCTCTATGCATTCATCAGTCTGATCCTGTTAGTTATTTATTACCGCTTTCCGTTATTGTCACCACCGGTACGGCAGTTATCCCGTTTTGGCAAACCTGCGGAGCTTCTTGCCGAAGCAGAAGAAGAGCTTGCTACACTGCCACAGCTTGCCACGGATGATATGTTTATCACAGAGCATTATTTTATTGAAACTTCTAAATACGGAATTGCGATCGTACCGATCCGGGAAATTATCTGGGTTTACAAACATTCTACCCTGCACAAATTTTTCTGGTATCATTTCAGCATTTCCTATACGCTGCACATTACGGCAAACAAGCATTTATATATCCACTGTCCGAAAAATATCAAGTCCGACATTGACGGTATCATGGACTATTTAGCGGAAGCCAATCACGATATTTTAGTCGGATTCAGTGAAGAGAACCGCTTAGCCGTACAGGAAAAACAGGGAACACCGTTACAAATTGAAAAGTTTTTGGAGATATTAAAAAAGAGGATTTAAACAATCCTCTTTTTTATCGCATCTTAAAACAGACTCTTAAAGAAATCTATAATGGACTGGAACAAGCTCTTTAATTTTGCTCCAATACCGCTGTTAGACAACAGTCCTAACTCATCTAATCTGTCATACAGATCCGATGCCTGATTTTTCAATGTATTCCAGTCTAAATCCAAGTCACTGATCTTCTTTAATACATCTAATAATTTCGCTTTCTGGTCATCCGTCAGCTGGACATCAAACTCCTTACATCCCTGTTCAATCGCCTCGTTGATACTCTTATCATCTTTTAAATCATTCTTTACGACTTCCTGCTTCAGATATGCCATCAACTCTTCTGCTTTCGCTTTATCTCCGCCGGTCGCATCTGCTAACTGACCTGTTACAACAATTTCGTTCATTGCTGCATCGAGACTGTCTTCCTTCACTTCATCTCCGGTCATCTCTGAATATGCTTTTAACGCACCGATCAATGCTGCCGTACCGGAAATCGGGAACGGCCCTGCTACGATGATCTCTGCATCTTCAAGTCCTGCTGTTGCAAGTGCACTCTTATACATTCCGACTGTACAATAGGAAATATTCTTAATGGATATCTGGATTCCGCTTCCTTTTTTTCCTTCCATAATTAATACGGAGGATAATGCTCGACTTCCAATCGTACTGGATGGAAGATATGCGTCTAAATACTCATGCTCCATCGCATTGGTTACCTGTACCACATCATAATCGGAAAGTTTTGCCGGATCAATTCCCATCAGACCAAGAACGGTTGCCTGCTGCTCTGCTGTTAAGTCTGCACCAAGTGCTAAATAGGGTTTGTCATGTTTTCCTACCACGACATTATCGTCTGCAACTTCTGTCTGAACTTCTCCCTTTACCGGTTCCTTTTTGGTTTCCGTATCCTGTGTTACGGTGCCTTCTACCGGTGCCTGTGCTGCATTGTCAGAAGTCTTTTTGTCTGTGTCAGAACTTCCCGTATCGGAAGCATTCACATCTGACGTATCGGAATTCATTGAACTTCCTGTGCTGTCTGCTGTATTTTCCTTCTGCTCGTCAGTTCCCTGATCAGAACTGCCGCCTGTTGTCTGTGTATCATTGGCAGTATCTGCACTTCCATTTGCATCTGTCTGCTCATTCTGTTCCTGCACCTCAGTCGCTTCATCCGTATTACTTGTCTGGGATGCAAATGCAGGCATCACAAGGGATATACTCATAGTTGCTGCTAAAAGAATACCCATCACTCTTTTTATATTCTTTTTCATTTTTTTCCTCCATTTCATTTTCGTAAAATCTGCTTTATTCATTCTGACATAGAACCTTGATAAAGTCAAAAATATCGGACAAATTTAAGGAAATCTTTAGAATTCTTCTATCATTCCTCCCCTCTAACGGAAGTGTGTGATCAGAACTTCTATCTGTTCCTCGCCAAAAAATGTATTGATCTGCGGATAATACACTATAGAAAGATTTTCCTTATGTTCTTCTAAATATTTCTGATTCTCATAGGCATCTCCGTCAAAACAGATTGCCTGGTAGCTCCGGTTCGTTTTATCGACCAGCTTCATCCGTACAAATTTCCGGTTCGTTCCGACAATTCTGATATCCCGCACCCGCAGCTCTTTATCTGCAAATACCGGCTTTTCGTTCCCTTTGCCAAAGGGTTCTAAAACCGAAAACTCATGGATCAGCTTCTCTGACAGATATTCTAACGTCATCGGCACATCAATGCGTATTTTCGGCTGTAGATCTTTTTTTGTCAATGTACAACGGTCATTCAGTCGCTTTCGGAAAATATCTACGTTTTCACGCTGCATACTGCAACCGGCTGCCATCGGATGACCGCCAAACTTGTCCAACAGATCCTGACATTTACAGAGTTCCTCATACATGGAATATCCTTCTATGGAACGCCCGGAGCCTTTGACTCCCTCTTTGGCATTTGTCAGAACGTAAACCGGTCTGTGATAGCGTTCCCGGACGCGTCCTGCAATAATTCCTGCAATACTCTCGTGACAGTCCGGCAGATAGATGACTAAGACCCTGTCCTCTGAAAGTCCCTGTGTTTCGATGCACTGCATGGCATCCTCGATTCCTTTTTCCGTCAGGGCTTTTCTGCTCGTGTTGAGTTCTACTAACTCCTCTGCAAGTTTTCCTTCATCTTTTGTTTTTAACAAAAGCAATGCTTTTTTTGCCGTATCCAGTCTACCGCTCGCATTCAGACACGGTCCAAGTACAAATCCGATATGGTATGCCTTTATTCCTCCTAAATCCAGCTTATTGGATGCGATCAGAGAACGCATGCCGATACTCTTTGTCTGATTCAGCCGTTTTAAACCTTCCTTTACTAAGATCCGGTTCTCATGTTGAAGCTCCATGACATCTCCTATCGTTGCAAATGCCGCATTTTCGATAAAAACATCTGCCTGCTTCATGCCCTTTCCTGTCATATCATAGAGTACCCGTATCAGATGCCATGCAACAACCGCTCCACAGATTTCTTTGAACGGATAGGCACAATCTTTCTGTTTTGGATTGACGATCGCATCTGCATCCGGCAGAATCTCTTTTCGTTCACCGTTTTCTTCGCAAAACGGGATTTCATGGTGATCGGTTACGATTACGGTCAATCCGTTTTCTTTTGCTCTTTTTAGTGCATCTGCCGCTGCAATCCCATTGTCACAGGTCAGGATCGTGTCCGCTCCCTCTTCTATGGCAGCTTCTACTAACTGCTCATTAACCCCGTAACCGTCCTTGATACGGTCAGGAATCGTAACATAGACTTTTCCACCTAAATTCTCAATTCCCTCCCACAGAATATAAGAGGACTGCACTCCGTCAATGTCGTAATCACCGATAATGCAGATTTTCTTTCCCGACTTTATCTTTTCTGCAAGAATTCCTGCAGCTTTTTTTACGTCTTTTAACAGATAGGGCGATGGCAGCATGTCCATCGTTCCGTTCAGATAACTATTGATCTCCTCATCGGTAATGATATCCCGGTTACGCATGATCCGGGCTGTCACCTGATCGATACCGTATTTTTTTCCTATTTCCTGAAAATCGGCTTTTTTTGCCCACACCGTCCAATTCTCTGCCTGTCTCATTTGTACTTCACTTCCATCAATGTCAATCCTTTTGCCGGCATTAAAAATCCTGCCTGCTGTCGGTCTCTGCTCTCAAGGATCCGCTCCATATCCTCCGGTGTCCTTTCTCCACGTCCGACTTCTACTAAGGTTCCGGTCAGGATACGGACCATATTTTGCAAAAATCCGCTTCCCGTAAAGCGCATTCGGATCTCATGTTCTGTCTCTTCGATTTCTATCTGATAAATCGTTCGGACAGTTGTTTTTTTCATCCTGCGGTTTCCGCAAAATGCCATAAAATCATGTGTCCCTGTCAGATGCCCCGCAGCCTCCCGCATTTTCGCCACGTCTAATTTTTCTTCCATTGGCCAGACATACCTGCGTTCAAAGACATCCGGTTTGCTTCCTTTATAGATGCGGTATTCATAGGTCTTTGACTTGGCATTTAATCTGGAATGAAAACGCCCGTCTACCTGCTCTACCTGTAATATCGCAATATCTTCCGGCAGATATTCATTCATATATTTTTTGATCTGCTCCACATCCCACACTGCCTTTGTATGAAAATGTGCGATCTGACCTTTCGCATGCACTCCGGCATCTGTCCTGCCGGAGCCCTGTAAATCTATCTCTTCTTCTGTCATACGCTCTAAGACCCGCTGCAATTTTCCCTGGATGGTCGCTTCCGTATGTTTCTGCTCCTGCCAGCCTTTATATCTTGTCCCTTCGTACTGTATGGTTAATTTATAGTTTGGCATAATTCCTCCATGGTGGTTATTATGTTATTTCTACGAAACAAAAAACAATACACCAACCATCATTTGACAGTTGGTGCTATTTTGTTATTTCAATTATATTTCAAATAAAAATCTGCTTCCCTACTGATATAATTCTGCAATTCTCGTAACAGCAACGTAAATTTCCGAAATTTTATACCAGGTCGGATAATCTACCACTCCGCTGTCCGGGAGGTTGAACACCGACTGGAACTTCTGTACTGCCGCTCTTGTCGCCGGTCCGAAAATACCATCTACCGTTACGGTCGGAATTGCCGGGTAGTTTCTTGCAATTGCATTTAACTGCTCCTGTATCACGCGGACATTATTGCCTCTGGAACCAATCTGCAGATCCACCCGCGGCCACGATGCCGGTACACCTGATACCTGTTCTGCGGTATTAATATACATGCTGTTGCCGTAAAAGTAACGGAGGATTTCAATGGCACTGTAGCCCTGATCGCCCAGGTACTTTGACCCCCACTGTGTCATCCAGTTCGGGCAAGAGACCCTGTCACCGTCACAATACTGCGTTAAGATCGGCTGTCTTACATTTGGTCTCGACAGATAGTTCACAAACATCTCATCGACAATCCTTGAAATATTAGAAAAAATATTCCGTCCAAATACCCATTTATGGTCAAATGCCGTTGACGATGTAATGGTAAAATCATAGCCTTTATTCCGATACCATTCCGTATAGACACGGTTCAATGTAAAGGACATGATCGCTAAAATATTCGCCCGCAGTGTTGCGTCCGACCATGTGGAATAAACTTCACTGGATGCAACGTTTTTAATATAATCTCTGTAACGTACATAATAATTCTTTGCTGTAGAATCCGTTGGTGCTCCATCATGCACGATCACATACTCCGGAATGACTACGCGATTAAGTACGATCTCTCCGGTTTCTGCTACCGGTTTTACTTCTGCTTCTGCAATTTTCGGCGGATAATCTCCAAACAGTGTATTTGCCGGAATCACGATATTTTCCTGTTCTTCCTCAATTTCTCCGGTTGGTTCTAACTCAACTTCCTGGATTGCGGTCTCATCTGCAAACACATTGATACCGGAAACATTGACCGGATGATATCCTCTTGCGGTTACCTGGATCGTATACTCTGCATATGGCTGCTGCTCTCCCGGCTGCATACTATATTCTAAGGGAGGGGTTGGGAGGGTTACCTGTTCCGTCTGCCCTGACTCATTTGTATCTAATTCCTCTAACTCCGTCTCCGGGTCTGCTGTATAGGACAACTGGATCCGGGCATTTGGAATCGGTCTGTGCCTCCTGCTTCCTGTTACATTTACCTGTAGTTTTCCTCTGTCCACGCCTTCGGTCTGCATGGCTCTGATTTTGCTTCCTGCCATAGAAAACCTCATATTTTTCTTCAAAATATTTTATGCAGGAAAAATCAAAAATGTGTCACTGACTTATGGTCAAACGGATCCTACTTTACTTCTACTGTCCATCCGTACTTATCTTCCAGTTTGCCCCACTGGATTCCGGTCAGTGTATCGTATAATTTCTGGGTTAATTCACCGATCTTGAAGTCATTGATCGTAATCACATCATCTTTATAACGTAACTCACCAACAGGAGAAATTACGGCTGCCGTACCGGTTCCGAATACTTCCTCTAATTTTCCGTCATGTCCGGCTTTCATTAGATCATCGATGGATAATCTTGTCTCATTTACTTTGTAACCCCAGTCTCTTAAGATATGGATCATGGAATCTCTGGTCACACCCGGAAGAACAGTTCCCTCGATTGGTGCTGTATAGATTTCGCCGTCAATTTTAAACATGATGTTCATGGTTCCGACTTCCTCTACATATTTACGATGCTCGCCGTCTAACCAAAGCACCTGGGAATATCCCATTTTTTCCGCTTTTACCTGTCCTAAAATAGAACCGGCGTAGTTACCACCGCATTTTGTAAATCCTGTTCCACCTTTTACGGCACGGACCAGCTCATCCTCTACTAAAATCTTAACCGGGTTGATACCCTCTGCATAATAAGCTCCTACCGGACAGCAGATGACCATGAATTTATATGCAGTTGCCATATGCACTCCAAGAGCACTTTCTGTTGCAAACATAAATGGTCTGATATATAAAGAAGTTTCCGGCTCTGACGGTACCCAGTCCTCTTCTACTTTTACTAATGCTTTTACTGCTTCTACAAACATATCTTCCGGCACTTCCGGCATGCAAAGTCTTGCATTGGAGTTGATCATTCTCTTTGCATTCATCTCCGGGCGGAATAACTGGATTTTTCCTTCTGCCGTGCGGTATGCTTTCATACCTTCAAAAGTTTCCTGTGCATAATGAAGTGTTACACATGCCGGTTCTAAAGTGATCGGTGCATATGGTACAATTCTTGCATCCTTCCATCCCTCATCTTTTGTCCAGTCCATTACAAACATATAATCCGTCATATATTTGCCGAAGCCTAAATGCTTCTGATCCGGTTTCTGCTTTAATTCCTTACATTTTTCCATTCTTATTTCCATAAATAAGCCTCCATCCTAACGTATTAATTCTATATCTGTTGTCAATTATTATACTTTTTTTGAATGGTGTCAAGATTATTCCGATGGCTTATGTAGAATATAACTCTTATTTATAGTTTATGCCCTTTTTATGCTTTTTATTTATATCTCACTTTTCTTTTCTTACTGACATGCCCCTGATACATATGATATAATGAGTGCAAGCGAGTCAACATGCTCGCATGATTAACGAGCGACGAAATTACTCAACACATTGCACCGCGAATGAATATTTTTTGAAAGAGAGGTATCTTTATGCATACATTTCAGACTTATCCTTCCGATATGTTCGAGATTGATCCATTTACAAAAATCGGCTCCGACTGGATGCTGATTACTTCCGGAAACAAGGAAAAGGCAAACGCACTGACAGCAAGCTGGGGGGGACTCGGCTTTCTCTGGGGCAAAAATGTTGCGTTTATCTTTATCCGTAAATCCCGCTATACCAAAGAATTTATTGATAATGGTGAAACATTTTCGATGACCTTCTTCGATAAGAAGTACAAAAATGATTTAAAATATTTTGGAGCCGTTTCAGGACGGCAGGAAGACAAATTCAAGACTTCCGGCTTAAATTTGAATTATCACAATGATGTTCCTTTTGTCGATGAAGGAAATCTTGCATTTATCTGTAAAAAAATGGCGGCTGTTCCAATCACAAAAGATATGTTTATCGACATGGACATTGATGAGAAATGGTATTCTAAAGCAAATCTGGATGACTATCACACGATGTATATTGGTGAGATCACAGACATCCTTGCCCGCTAAAAAGAACATTTTTGATGTGTGATCAATAAGATAGCATTAGAAATGATATCAGAGATAATATTAAAAAATAAGCCGCATAAAGATGTGGACTTACAATATGATCCCCCATAAACAGATAAGGTAAATAACCCAAATCTGCTTATGGGGGATTTTTTTCCTTTGTTAATCTTTTATTCTTTGGCGTTCGCCTATAGTCCCTACTTCTCCAACTTCACAAACACCGGTGCTCCCGTTGCCTCAACCTCAATCTGTCCATCCGTAACCGGAACCTCATAGGAATTTCCCATCAGATCACAGACTTTGGCGGATTTCGCTTCTACCGGGATCGTTACGGTCTCCTTTTCCGTCCACTGATTGACCCACGGAAGATTCGGCGTTCTTACAATATTTTCATTACTGTCATTGCTTAAGCGCTCCTTCGTGCTCCATAAGCCTAACAGCTCTTCGTTTTCTTTTTTCAGATTACATCGGAATGCCCGCACGGTATCGGAACCGGCAGAGATCTCCTCGCATTTTTTCACAGACTCTAAGAGCCTTGTAATATTTGCATAAGCTGCTGCAGACGGCTTTGGAAAAATCCTTCCGCTGTAATCCTGCTGATAAAACAGTCCGAAATTGTTCTCATATTCTTCCGGCATGATGGTATGATAGAGATTCTGCTGGTCAAACATTGAATAGACCTCTATCTCATCGACACCATAGGATAACGCTAACAACAGCTCTCTTGCCATGTAGTCTGCCTGTGTCCGCAGATCCACACCACTGGAAATCCCCTCTGTCTGCTCCGGAGTCGTTGGCAGTCCACACTCATTTAAATACCATGTCTTGTCTCCGGTCTTATCTAAGAACTGACGGGTTCTTACCAGACTGCTTTCAAAACTCAGCTCTACCTGTGGGTCTTTCGTCAGATCCGGGGAATATGGAAATGCATAGCCATGTGTTACTAACACATCCTGTTTGTCCATAATGCCATAGTAATCGAGACCTTCTAACCAGATGGATTCACCCTGGTAAACACCGGCTCCTAAATACTTTAGTCCTGCATCCTTAATCGCCGGATACGCTCCTGTATAATTTACCTCATAATAATATGCCATATAGTCTTCTTTGGAATAACCATAATAAGTTGCATAGAGATTCGGCTCATTTCCCGCCTCACAGCCATCGAGTAAATCTCCAACGTCATCTAACACACTTCGGATTGCCTGTTCATAGACCTTCGGGTCGAACGGTTCCGACCAGTCGTCTAAAAGCAGATACTGACCATTGATACGGATACCGCTCTTTTTCAGGCTGGCAAGATTTTTCTTTAAAAGTTTTGTATCCTTTTCCGCATATTCCGGAATGCCGAGTCCGACACGCACATTCGCTGCACCTAGCTCCTGTAAAATAGAGATCGTATCTTCATTCGGCTGATACTGTCCAAAATGAACACCGCTGATGCCGAACGGACTGCTCTTTGTATATTGATAAGTATGCTTTTTTAAAACGGCAAACGGATACACCTCTTTGTAGGTATCCTTTCCTGACTGCATCGTCAGGATCGCATAATAACTCCCATAGGAAGGTGCTTTAAAAGAAATTTTCTTCTGTGCATTTCCCTGTTTTTTCACAGAGAACTTCTCCGTCTTTTCTAAACAGGTACTTCCGTCATATCCGTAAATCTGACAGGACACTTCTGCGTCTTTCTTCTGATCCGTCAGATTTTCCACTTCCATTAAAAAACTCAGATCTTTTTGCGTATAAAGCGTAGCACTGCCGGTTCCTTTCGTCGTACAATTAAAAGAAAGTGCCGTATCTAAATTCTTTTTTGCAAACAACGCACGGTTATCGGCTGCTTTTATGTCCTTTTCAGAAGAAAATACCAGTGCAAAATGCAGCTTTTCCTGTGGTTTTTGATCCTCAGACATCGTAAGCGGGATTGCATGCTCCGGGTAAGCCTCTAAATAATTCTTGGGCTGTGCCTCCTCGCCTTCATAGAATGTATACATACTTCCACCATCTTTAAATCTGTGGATCCAGGCAAGACTGTCAAAGGTCTGATATGGAAAATCATCGTTTTCCGGGAATTTCCACGTTCCGACACTCCGCTTTTCCACCTTCTGATATTTCTTTGTGAATTCCCTGACATAGTATGCCGAAGCAGCATCTTTTCCACTGTAGTTTTCTAAAGAAATCTCAACATCCATGTACTCTTTATAGAGCGTATAGATCGCAGTCACATCCCCGGCATTGTCCGATAAGGCATAATGCACCGTAACAACCGGTTTTTTCCCCGACTCATCCACCGTATAATCCTTCATCTTTTCCGTTGTATACAGCGGTTTGTCCTTTTCGCCTAAAATCGTATATTGTCCGACTCCATTTAATACCTCGACCGTTCGTTTTGCAGGCGTCATCCGAAACACTTTCTCCTGCTGGTCTTTCGTAATGGCATACTGATAGTCATATCCTTCAAACTGATACAGATAGGACTCCTTTTTTCCCTTCATGCCGTTGGTACATCCGACTGTTGCCACGAATAAAACAACGGCACACAGCAGACCTCCCCAGATCCTGATCGCTTTTTTCATCTTCTTTCTCACCACTTTCTTCTAAATAAACAGCTTTGTCCACGGTCTTTTTATCTTCATCAAAATGATTCCGGAGCATAACACCAGCCCCGCAACAATGATATAATCCATCCAATAAGAAAGGTGCACACCTGTCACCTGTAGTAAAAATCCGAGCACTGCGATCACCGCCGGATGTACAAAATAAATATACGACGACATCCTTTTTAAAAATACCGCATGACTTTCTAACTGCCCTAACGGATGTCTGATCAGACAGGACATTCCAAAGATCAGTACAAACGGCATCAAAAACATACTCGGAAAATCAGAGATCCATCCCTTTTGAATGACAAGCATTCCTTCTATCATACCTAAAACGGACGTGATAAAAAATCCTGTTTCTGCCAGCTTTGGTCTTTTTTCTATTACAGGCAAAAGTCTTACAATATAATAACCGAACATCACTCCCGGCAGCCCTAAACAGAAAATGTTGCGGAATACAAAATAATATTTCCATCCGTAAAAATCTCCCAACACCGGAATCTGTTCTCCAAGCGGCAGATACGATGTTCCAAGGACACCGATCATAAACAGGATCATCGATACCGCAGCCAAAATCCGGATTCCCTTCTCACCGCATAATTCATATAGCAGACAGATGAGTATCATAACATAGATCAAAGAAACCACATACCAAAGGTGCGGATAACTGCCCTCGGTAAAAAAGTACAGCACTCTCTCCGCGAAGAATTTTCCAACAGGCTCATGTCCTGCTGCTACATTCAAGACAAAACTCATCAGATAATAGACCACCGTCCAGACACAGTAAACCTTCAAAAGACTGCGTATCTGTGTCTTTGCTGCATTGCGTCCCTTTGAAATCTGCAAAAAACAATAATATCCCGATATCGTAAAGAATAAAATGACCGGATATCGTCCAATGACAATCCCAATGATCGGATAGGCATCTAAGAGGCTGTCATCCAGTCCCCAGCAGGTATGCAAAAACATAATACTAAGTGCCGCCAAAAAGCGGAATAAATCTACCGATACATTTCTATTTTTCATTCGTACCCCTTCTCCTTACCCTGAATTGTCTGCACCACTGCAACACCACTCTGCTGAACAATGTGAACGCCAGTACTTCTAAAACATACAGTGCTGCCGGCTGCTGAATGCCGATCATATCCTGTCCGGCAGATAAGATCGCAATAAAAAGCGGATGGGCTAAATACAGATAGGTGGAATAGTCCTTACACAAGAGTCCCTGTTTTTCCCATGTACTTGCCGGATGCTCTAATAATACCAGCATCAGGAAAAATGTAACAAAATGTGTGCTGAGTAAGCTCCGTATATGTGTATTTCCGGTCAGACCTACGATACTCCAGAATTCTACCGTATATAAGATTAACGAAAGGATCAGCAATCTGCCATCCCTTTTCGGGTTCATTGCATTTTTCTGTTGGAATAAAACCACTGCATATCCCCAGATAAAACATGGGATTCCCAGACACATAATCTCTGAAAACGAGGAAAACCAGGATGCATCCAGATACGGTCTAAGCCATGTGATCCGCTCCATAAGCGGCGTATAGGCATAGCAGAGTGCTCCGAATACAAAAAATACGATACTGATCCCCAGTAAGATCTGTAAGCCCCGCTCTTTTGCGATCTTATAAAATAGTGCCGTCAGGCAGAGTGCATAGATCAATCCGACCATATACCACAGATGCCAATAGCTTCCGACAAAGAAAAAATTCTTTACATAGCCAAGCACTGCCTCACCCGCATTCTCTCCATTTAACAGAACATTCACTGCAAAACTAAGAGAAATGTAAACGGCTGACCAAAGCAGATAAATCTTCATCATCCGCACGAAAAATCTCAAAAAACCGGTTCCCTTTTCCACTAACATTTTCGTAAAATAATACCCGGAAACCATCAGAAAGAACTGTACAACGAAACGTCCGCTGTATTCGATCACCCGGACTGCCATATGCTCTGTTCCAAGACATTCCGTTGCACTGTGCAGCATTACAACGATCAGTGCCAGTATAAATTTTGTTATATCAATGGATGCATTTCTCTTCTCATTTGCCATAACTGTTATCCTCTTGCAATTTTTTTCAGATTTTTCATTTCCCGCTTAATATCTTTTGATTTCAGTAACACATAGATGATATATGCCGCTGTATAAAGCAGCATTGCAGTAATGCCACCAATCTTCCAGTTCACCAGAATAAAAATCCCGGTCAATGCAACCTCTAAAATATTGTCCTTCCAGACTTTGACAGGAAGGCTGCTTCGAAGTAACATTTTCTCGGAAAAAATATTTTTAAACATCATCAAAAGTACAATGCTGATCACTGCCGCATCCAGACTTCCCATTAAAAATACCGTGATCCAGGACAGCAATGCACTGATTCCAACTGTCACAAGACTGTTAAAAAGGATCAGTTTTTCTTTCCGATAAGCCTTCAGATAGGTGTCGATCAGGGCAACGGAACGTGTCTCATAGACACAGATCGGGAACAGCACTGCGAGATAGTGCAGGCTGTCATGATACTGCGGCAGCCAAAGCTCTAAGATCCAACGTATCGGTGTGTAAAAGATCAGCACCGCTAAAACCGGAACGGTCAGAACCGTTCGCATGGTCAAAAACAATTCCTCTAAGGTCTCTTCCTTCATTTTTTTCAACATCGGAAACAGTACCACGCTGACCGCACCGATACAGGTAATGACCATATTCGAAAGGCTCAGTGTCAGTGAAACCTTTCCAAATACGATCGTTCCCCACTTCTGCTCGATCGCAAAACGGACAATTCCTATGATCAGCTGACTTGCAAAAGAAGCGGCTAACAGTTTATAGCCGATGCCGATAATCTCTTTTGATTCCTTTGTGATCTCATGAAAACTGTCTAATTTTGCAAAGACGATCTCCCTGCACACATACATCGCGTAGCACATAGACAGAATCCTGCCTGTGATCTCCATAACGATCAAGACATAGAAATTACGGAAACCTAACAACAATGCTCCAACGGATAATACAAAGAACAACATTCTTTCTAAAGTCATGATCCTTGCAAAATCCTTGATTCGTCCGGTTGTCTGAAGGATATTCTGCAGCAGATAACGCAAGATATCAAACATCGAAGATACCAGTGCCAGCATCAGGATCGTACTTTTATATGGATTGTCGATCAAAAAATGAGCTGCCGTACCAAAAACTGTACAGAAGATCAACTGAAAGACTGCCAATGCCCAGAACTGTCCTGCCATACGGCTGCGGTCTAACTTGGCATATTCCATTCCACCATATTTCAGATAAGTACCCTCACACCAGCCGATCGATGAATATGCCGTATACGTCACATAAAACAGATATAACTGCCAGTAGCTGTATTCCTCTACTCCTAAAATCCTTGGAAGTACCAGTGTCATCACCACGGAGATCATCAGACGGATGACATTCGCGGATAGTGCATGCATGAAATTTTTTAAAAAATCGCGAAATTTCTGATTCATAATTCTATTTCCTTACAGCGTCGACAAAATCGTCTGATACGGTACTGCATCATACCAGCCGTTTCTGTACACATCATAAACTAATTTCACCGTAAACGCCCCTACTACTAACATATACAAAAGAATCCTTTTATTGCGGTCCTCTTCCCTGAATACCAGCTTTGGAACTGCTAAACAGGTAATAGATGCAAACAGCTTCATCAGACGATCTGCCTGCGGCACTACGGAAGAAAACAGGACCGTTACCGCCGCTAAATAGTAAAGGTTTACATAAAACTCATACTTTACATCATGCTCCGGATTACAATATACATAGTAATAAAAAATCGCTAAGAAAAAGAGTGTAAACACAAATCCGATCAGATAGAAGTTATTCGTATCATACATAGAACCGATATACCATCCGTACTTTGTCTTAGAGATCAGACGCAGTACCAGTTTTCCTAAAATCGGCACCGATATGCCAAGGATCAGGTAGACAATGATCTGCTTTTTGATATTGACCCTTTTTCCATAGATAAAATATACCGGTACAAACAGCAATGCGCTGATATGGATTCCCGCTGCAATGAGTAACAGTAAAAAATAGTGCTTCCAGTTTCTGTCATAGACATATTTTAAAGCATACAACAGGATTGCCGTGGCGAGCATCTGGCGGATCTGGTTCTGTGAGTTAAAGAAATCTCCACTGACAACAAAGATCAAAATACTAAGCGGAAGATATTCTGACTGCTGAAAAATGGTCAAAAACATAAAACTCAGCAAAAGTACCGCTACCACGGCAAACAAGATGTATGAATTCTGTGTAAAATGATACAGAAAACGGTTTAACAGATTGAACAACGGTTCCGTAAATTTCTTGCCTCCTGCCGGGATTGAATGAAAATAATCATTATAGATCGGCCAGTCTGTTCCGACCTGATAACGGAGTGCCGACACAACAGCAAATGGTAAAAATGCCATCACACCGAGGATCCGGTAGGTGGAATCCAGACTTTCCACTTCCTTAACATTCTGTGCATAGCCGGCAAACAGCATCGATATAATTGTCATAATGATGTAAACTGCCATATCCTTCTCCTAACGCCGTCCTTCCAGTCTCTTTTCATAAAACCGGTCCAGCTTCTTTGCTTCGGTCATAATATCATAACCGCTTTTCGCTACTTCTTCTCTTCCCCTGCTCCGTAATGCAAGATTTTCTTCTTTGATCTCTTCTGTCATAGAAAGGATCTTATTGACCCATACCTTTTTATCATGCAATGGAAGATATTCCATGCGGTCTGTCATCTTGATCTCATCTGTTATGGCATCCGATACCAGAATCCTCAATCCGGCACATTGTGTCTCAACTAATACCAGTGCAAGTCCTTCGAATAAAGACGGAAGTACAAATAAATCCATTGCCTGATACAGTTCTCCCACATCATCCCTTGAGCCTGCAAAAATAACCGCATCGTCTAAGCCATACTGATGTACCCTGGCTTTTACATCTTCCTGTAACGGCCCGTCACCGACTAAAAGCAGAACCGCATCCTCTTTCTTTTTATGAACCTCATAAAAAATGTCAATTAAATATGCATGATTTTTCTGCTCTGCAAATCTGCCGACATGTCCGATACAAAAACGGTCACCGATCTGAAGCTCCTCGCGTTTCTTATTCCGTATCTCTTCGTTGTATGCATATTTTTCAGTATCAATGGCATTATTCATGATCCGTACTCTGCCGTTTTTCATATTTGCCTTACCGTAGAGATATTCTCCTGCTTTTTTTCCGCATGCCATATAATCGGTAGAAGTCACTCTGGTGCAGAACTTAAAAAATGCATAGACCGGCTTCTTGATCCCTGTCGGGTATAACGCTAAATGGGAATGAGCGATCCGCACCTTAATTCCACAGAGTTTGCCTAAAAAAGAGGTCACAAACGACATTAAGGTCATATGGGAATGTACAATATTAATGTGGTTCTCTTTTAAGATCGTATAAACCTCTTTGCAGCTCTTTTTAAGGTTTTCCTTCTTTTTCGTTACCTCATAGACATGAAATCCGATATCCTCAAATTTCTTTTTTACCGCCGGATCGGGTGTATCATAGGTAATATAATACAGCTCATAGTCCTTACGGTCTATTTTAGAAAAATAGTTATAGATCACAGCTTCTACACCACCGGTTGTTAAGCCGCCTGCAATATGTGCAATTCTCTTTTTCATATCTGTCCCTGCCTCTTTCCTAATTTTTTCATATCCTTTAACCGGTAAACCAGTCCGAAACTGATCAAGGTACAAAGCAATGGTGCCTTGGTTCCAAAGCCTGCATACTGGTCTCTTAACACGGTTTTGCGGTACTTTTTGATGCAGTTTTCGACTCTTTTTCGTTCCTCTTTGTATTCTGCCGTTCTCGGAATCTGTAAATAGATGTTAAAATCCGCTCTTACCGCACGGTATGCCGCCGCTTCTGCCAGCTTTGGATAAACTGTACTGATGTGCCGATACATGACTTCCGCGTAGTCGATCAGTGCCATTTTTTTTCGGTGAAAACTCTGCCGCATGGTTCCGGCACTCCGCTGTAAATAGCAATAACCGTCATAGCCTAAAAAAGTAACCTTTTTGGTCTGTTCTAATATCGGAAACATAATGGCAAAATCCTCATAGATTTTTCCCTCTTCAAAACGCAGACGCTTAAATAAATCTCTCTGATACAGCTTTGCCCAGACACAGACATCGGTATCGATCTGATAAAGCATCCGTCTTAAGGCTTCCTCTTTGCCTACGGTTACACTTCCGTTGATCTGACCACTGCTTCTCTCGATTCTGCCATCTTCATAGACATTTCTCCAGCGGCAGGATACCAGATTCGCACCGCTCTTTTTCTGTGCAAGATACAGCGTTTCTATCAATTCCGGCTCCATGGAATCATCGCTGTCTATAAACGTCAGATATTCTCCTTTGCTGACCTCGATCCCGCGGTTTCTAGCCGCCGCCTGTCCGCCGTTTTTGGTATGTAGCACCTGTACCCTGGTATCGGTCTTTGCATAAGAATCACAGACTTCTCCACTGCCATCGGTAGACCCGTCATCCACTAAAATAACCTCTAAATTTTCATAAGTCTGGTTCAAAATGCTCTCCACACAGGTATTCAGATATTCTTTTACATTATAAACCGGAACAATTACACTGATTAAACTCTGCTTCATTTGGTATCCTCTCTGTAAACACGCAAATATTCACCACACATCTTTGTGGTATTATAGGATTCCACAACATCCTGCTTTGCTCTTTTTTGTATCTCCTCCACCGGAATCTTTCCGTCCTGAACGTCCTTTAAGATTCGGACATAATCTTCATAACTGTCTGCTAAAAATCCATTTTCCCCATCGATCATCACATCTTTATTTCCTATGACACGGCTGGCAATACAGAGTTTTTCCTGATACATTGCCTCTAAAAGTGCCACCGGAAGTCCTTCCCACAGGGACGGAATCAGAAAAACATCTGCTCTTGCAAGCTGTTCTGTCGCTTCCTCTCTGTCCATCCAGCCGGTGATCTCAATATTCGATGCGGTCAGTTCACTCCGCAGATCTCCATCCCCAATCCAGATAAATTTCCATTCAGGAAATGACTCTGCGATCCGGTTAAACATCGATGGATTCTTCGGAAAGCTGATTCTTCCTAAAGTACAGATGACCGGATGCTCCCTGTCAAATTCTTTTTTACCGCCCTTTGGGATCTTTGTAATATCAATTCCGTTGTTGATATACATTGCATTTTTTGTAAGTTTTAATGCTTCCTCATATTCTCCTTTGGATACACCGATCACCTTTGCATGGCTCATGGAGAGAACCTTTTCTGCTAAAAAATAAATCTTTCTTTTGAGGGCAGAATCATCCTGTTTTAAAAAAGCATAGCCATGCGGCGTATAATAGACTCTGTATTTTTTACAATTAATCGCCATTCTTCCGCAAAAACCTGCCTTAGACGAATGAAGATGGATGATATCCGGGTCATATTCGCGCACTAAATGACGGATTTCCTGCATGGCTTTAAAATCTTGCAGGGGATTTACGCTTCTTTGAAAATTCAAAATCTCCACAAAACGGATATCCGGGCGGAAAAAACGTTCAAAATTTTCCGGTGTCTCTGCTCTTTTCGCATAAGCGATCAGCACTTCATATTCTTCGGCGACTGCATTTGCCAGCTCCGTAAAATAGGTAAATACACCGCCGCCAAAGGCCTCTGCTATGTATAATATCTTTTTTTTCATTGTTTTCCCTCACCTTGTATTTTGACCATAGCTATGATATGATACACCTAGTTTTCAGGAGGTTTCATATGAGTAAAAAATCCAGATCGAAAGTAAAATCCAGAATGATATCACTCATTGTTTTTGTGCTGCTTGCGTGTCTTGCCGTTTATATTTATCACGGCCTGCAGGCTCCTTTGACTGTCACAACTTACAATTATCATAATAAAAAAATCCCATCGGCATTTTCCGATTACACGATTGTACAGATTTCTGACCTCCACTGCAAAAATTTCGGCAAAAACCAGTCAGAACTGATCTCAAAAATAAAAGCTGCCAAACCGGACATGATTGCACTGACCGGTGATATCGTAGATGAAGACCACGATTCCATCAGCAGTGTTGAAGACCTTTTAAAAGGGATCAAAGACCTTGCACCGATTTATTTTGTTACCGGAAATCATGAGCTTACCTCTCTTGCTGCAACCCAGTATCAGGAGCTTTTAGCTCTCTTTCAAAAATACGGTGTCACTGACTTGGATAATGATTCGGTAAAATTAAAAAAGGGCGGTCAGTCCATTACTCTGTATGGCAGACAATACTTTTCACAGTACTTGACCGACTCCCTTCCGATCGCTTCTGACAAAGATTTTGACATTCTTCTTTATCATGGAAGTGATAACTTTAAAGAGATTGCACCATATCACTATGATCTGATCCTCTCCGGCCACGCACATGGCGGCATTGTCCGACTCCCAATCTGGGGCGGAATTTTTGGAAATGACGGTACATTCTTCCCGGAATATGCCGGAGGCGAATATACCATCGGTGATGCCACCCTGATCTCAAGCCGTGGACTTGGAGATGCCTCCATTCCGCGTTTTAACAATCCACCGGAATTAGTGGTCATTAAATTAAATCCTTAATCATCCGTATTGTTAAAATCCGGTATGACACCAATGATATTGATCTTTCCATAGAGGGTTCCGTCTTTTACCGTTACTAACTTGTTTGAGAAAATCTCTCTCAATACCAGATAAATACACATGAGCACGGCACCTCCTATGGCAAAGATACCGACAACTTTTAAGATATTCTTCTGTGCATTCACATCTTTTTCTGCAAATTTTGCTTTATCTAAGATTCTTGCATCT
>ERZ1673697.1365-NODE-1365-length-28480-cov-8.016816_pt1 | contig 28480 bp, 29 predicted proteins | sample MGYA00580227_ERZ1673697 | MGnify/ENA primary metagenome ERZ1673697 (study PRJEB41218, sample SAMN15661759) | gut metagenome | host: Homo sapiens | place: Canada: London | collected 2015-08-20/2019-03-30 | study: EMG produced TPA metagenomics assembly of...
CGCAAGCGGACGCACTGTTTACTGAACTTGGCATGAACCTGACTACGGCGTTTAAAGTGCCACTGTACCTGTCCCCATGGCCTTCTGGATATCAAGCAGGTGACAAAGACAGAAATAGAGGAATATACAGAAGAAGAAATACTTTACAAAACAAAATAAATGCGATATGATATGACTAAATAGGGAGCTCAAATAGATGGGCTGAGAGTAGACTTGGTAGTCTTGACCTGAAACCTGATTTGGATAATGCCAACGTAGGGAAATACATGTCTTGCACAATAATGTTGTGTGTTTTTTGCTCTCTGTTTTTTTGTGAACTGGGGGCACCACTTTTCGCAGAACAGACTAGGCGCCGGATGATACTTGTATTGTATCATTCGGCGCTTTTTTTGTTTTTAATTTGCTAATAAAGGTGCCGAATATAAGAAAGGAGATAAGCCATATGGTAAGGATAAATGGAGAAGATAAGGCACTTGCAGGAATCAATCTCTTGGAATACTTAAAAGATGCTGGATACCAACTGGAAAAGATTGTGGTAGAACGAAATCTGGAAATCATTCCGCGAGACCAGTTAGAAAATGTGGTGATGCAGGAAAATGATTCCATTGAAGTACTGAGTTTTGTTGGTGGAGGCTGATATAATGACTGAAATGCAGAAAGAGATGCAGAAACTTATTTCAAAAGACGAATTGGATAAAGCTTTTGATGCAAGGTTTCCAAAAGAGATGCAGGTAAAGCTACATAATGCAAAGGTTGCCATAGCAGGACTTGGTGGACTTGGCTCCAATATTGCAGTCATGCTTGCAAGAAGTGGGGTAGGTCAGCTTTTACTTGTAGATTATGATGTGGTAGATGTGACAAATCTGAATAGACAGATGTACTATATTCAGCATATTGGAAAACCAAAAGCTCAGGCACTGCCTGAAATATTATATCAGATTAATCCATATAGTAATTATCAGTCATGTTCTGTGAAAGTAACAGAGCGAAATGTACACGAGTTGTTTTCGCAATATCCAATTGTATGTGAAGCTTTTGACGCACCAGATCAGAAAGCAATGCTGGTAAGGGAAGTACTTACTCAGTGTCCCAATACTACAGTTGTATCGGGAAATGGAATGGCTGGATATGGAGATATCAATGAAATACAGACGAGCAGAAAAATGAGACACCTTTATGTGTGCGGAGATCAGCATACAGATGTAGGTGAGGGAATTGGTCTTATGGCTCCGAGAGTAGCAGCTTGCGCTGCACATGAAGCCAATAAAGTGATACAGCTTATTATGGAAGCATGAAATAAAAACTTAAAAATAAAAGTTTAATGAGGAGACAAACATGGAAGATAAACTGATATTAGGTGGAAAAGAATTCAAAAGTCGTTTTATTCTGGGATCAGGAAAATATAATTTGAATCTGATTAACGCAGCAGTAGAGCAGGGTGGTGCAGAAATCATAACACTTGCTCTTAGACGTGCAAATACCAAGGAAAGTGAAAATATTTTGGATTATATTCCAAAGGGTGTTACACTGCTTCCAAATACTTCTGGTGCACGAAATGCAGAGGAGGCAGTTCGTATTGCGAGACTGAGCCGTGCAATGGGCTGTGGTGATTTTGTAAAGATAGAGATAATGCGAGATGCCAAATATCTTTTCCCAGATAATCAGGAAACAATAAAAGCAACAGAAATTTTGGCAAAGGAAGGATTTGTAGTTCTGCCGTATATGAATCCTGATTTAAATGTTGCAAGAGATCTGCAGAACGCCGGAGCTGCTGCTGTAATGCCGCTGGCTGCTCCTATTGGAAGCAATAAAGGTCTGGCAACAAAAGCCATGATTCAGGTACTTATTGATGAGATCGATCTTCCAGTTATTGTGGATGCAGGAATTGGAAAACCATCTCAGGCTTGTGAAGCAATGGAAATGGGAGCAGCAGCAATTATGGCAAATACGGCAATTGCAACAGCAGGGAATATACCTGATATGGCAGAGGCTTTTAAGCTTGCAATTCAGGCTGGTAGAAAAGCATATCTTACTGGAATGGGAAGAGTTCTTGCAAGAGGTGGAAGCGCATCAGATCCGTTAACAGGATTTTTACGGTAGGAGGTTGTAGTCATGAATGAAGAAAATCAGGTATATTTTATTGACAGTGATCAACTGCCGCCTTCCGCATTGGAAAGAAAACATCGTTTGGAGCAGGATCCCTCTTTTCGTGCTGACCATATGAAATACATGGATGGAATGCAGGTAATCGAATCAGACATTAAAGATAAAGTGTTAAAAGCCATGGGAGAGTATGATTACAATTCCTACACTGCAGCTGATGTTGAGAGAGCACTTTCTCACGAGACATGTTCAATAGAAGACTTTAAAGCCTTTTTGTCACCTGCTGCAGCACCGTATCTGGAGCAGATGGCAAGAAAAGCAGAAGAGATAACAAAAAATCATTTTGGAAATACTGTTTATATTTTTACACCACTTTATATAGCCAATTATTGTCAGAATTACTGCATTTACTGTGGATTCAATTGTTATAACAATATTCGCAGAAAGAAATTAAATTTCCAAGAAATAGAGCATGAAATGCAGGTTATAGCCAAAACTGGAATGGAAGAGATACTGCTGCTTACCGGAGAAAGCCGGAAATATTCTGATGTGGAATATATTGGTGAGGCAGTAAAAATTGCTCGGAAATATTTCAAAAACATCGGAATTGAAATTTATCCGGTAAACGTAGATGAGTATAAGTATCTTCATGAATGCGGCGTAGATTATGTAACTGTTTTTCAGGAAACCTATAATGCAGATAAGTATGAGACACTGCATTTGCTCGGACATAAGCGTGTATGGCCGTATCGTTTTGATTCTCAGGAACGTGCATTGATGGGAGGCATGAGAGGCGCTGGATTTTCTGCCCTTCTGGGGCTTGATGATTTCAGGAAGGATGCACTGGCGACTGCGCTTCATGTTTATTATATAAACCGTAAATATCCTCATGCAGAGCTTTCTCTAAGCTGTCCAAGACTGCGTCCTATTGTAAATAATGATAAGATCAATCCCCGTGATGTAGGCGAAAAAGAACTCTGCCAGGTATTATGTGCATATCGTATGTTCCTTCCTTTTGTTGGAATTACAGTATCTAGTCGTGAAAGTGCTGATTTCAGAAATGGTATTGCAAAAATTTGTGCAACAAAAGTATCAGCAGGAGTATCAACAGGTATAGGTGATCATGAAGAAAAATATGAAGGAACAAAAGATGCAGATGTAGGAGACGAGCAGTTTGAAATTAACGATTCCCGCTCTTTTGAATCCATGTATCAGGACATGGAACAGGAAGGTCTGCAGCCTGTGTTGAATGATTACCTCTATGTGTAACAGCTACGAACATACTATTGTAATTACTAACCGTCATCTTGTGCAGGGGGATTTCCTGAAGCAGCTCGAAAAAGTAACAAAGCTGCATCCCCATGCATTGATTCTGAGAGAAAAAGATCTTACAGATGATGCTTATGAAAGTCTGGCAAAAAAAGTTTTTGATTTATGCGAGAGAGAAGATATAACTTTCTTTTTACATACTAAGATTGAAATTGCCCGAAAAATAGTATGTCAAAACATTCATCTGTCTATTCCTGTGCTAAAAGGATTATCAGAGACAGAAAAGAAAGCTTTAACAGAAGATTTTTGTGAAATCAGTATTTCCTGCCACAGCATGGAAGATGTGGAAATTGCAATGGCAGGAGGTGCTACACAGATTATTTTGGGAACTATTTTTGAGACAGAGTGTAAAAAAGGTGTTCTAGGCAAGGGTGTTGAGTTTGTCAGAGAAATATGTCAAAAGTGTCCGCTTCCGGTATACGCTATAGGCGGAATGAATCTGCAAAGGCTGCCTCTTGTCATAGACGCGGGAGCTGCAGGTTGCTGCATGATGTCTGGATTTATGCAAACAACGAAACCATTGCAGTAAAGTGCTTTCATAATATGACATGTCAACTGCAGTAAAATATCACAAAAAATAGCTGCAGATTTTGTCACGGGTTACGCGTTTAACCTTTGAAAAAATAATATTTCTGTTGTACCATGTAATTACAAGATTAGGAAAAGAGGGAATTAGCATGGAACAGGATAGGGTTCGAATTGTGGATGTTGCAGATGCGTTAGGTCTTAGCACAGCGACTGTTTCAAAAGTAATTTTTCGAACTTGGTTGGATTCTCCAAAAAATTTTCTCACTTTTTTCCAATTTTGGGTATTACTTTTTCTGTAAAATACTGTATACTGTTATACGCAGAGCGATGCCTTCTTTCGTAATGTTTTTGTGGTGATTACATTATACTATAAAAAGGCATCGTTCTATTTTTTGAAACTTTTTGTCTTTTCAAAGTAAAATTAATAAAAAGGATGAGCGGCTTGCCGCAGTAGAAACTACTAATGAAAACAATTGTTGTAACAGATATTCATGGATGCTTAGAGGAACTTGAAAGTGTATGGGCACAGGCAGGATTTGACCCAGAGACAGACAAGCTGATCTGCCTTGGGGATTTGATGGATCGTGGTCCTTACAGTTTTGGTGTATTTGATCGCTTTCGCAGCTTGAAGCGCAAGATGGGAGAGCGCTGTATTATGATTTTGGGCAATCATGATGACATGATGATGAACTCATTTTATGGTCCAGTGGTTTATGCCAGATGGATGCGAAATCAGGGACAGACGACACTCGACTCCTTTGAGGAGCATCACTGTGACCTGGAAAAACAGCTTCGCTGGTTCCATGAAATGTGTCCGTATTATGAGAATGAGGATGCCATTTTTGTTCATGCCGGATTGGTGCATGAGAAGCCAGAAGAAAATTCTATACATGATTTGATCTGGGATCGAGAGATGGCGCATGGTCGTCAGTATGATGGAAAGCTTGTAATTTTCGGACATACTGAGACAGAGGAAGTAACATACCGCAGCCCAGATGGCACAAAGCTTCAGCTGCTTCCAGGAGAAACTTATGAATTGCCAAAGCAGGGCTGTATAAACATGGATACTGGCTGTGTTTACGGTCAAAAGCTCAGTGTACTTGTGATAGAAAACGGTACAATTCGTGTTTATCAGGAAAGCCATGGTGAACACATATCATAAACAAAAAGGACACAAATTTTTGACGAATCTAACAAACAGCGAATACCTTGCTTTTTTATACTCTGATCATACAAAAAAGAGCACAGATACTGATGAAGCGTCTAACACCGCAGAAACAAAGACCAAGGAGTGCAAGATTAAACTTTCTGATAATGGCATCTTAGTCGATGGTGAGACAATTTCCGAGAATACGGAGGATTCTGTTTATGCTGGAGCAGATATTGTTTATTATAAAGAAGGACAGGACAGCACTTATGGTGCAGGCGATGAGGATGATGGTCATTCTGAGGAAGAGGCAGCTGAGCATACAGTTATCACAATCACAATTGACTATGGTAATTCTGACAGGGTTTGCAGTTGGGGCAGAAGTTGTACAGGGAATTTTAACTGGATTTATAAAGCTGTAAATCAGGCTGCTTTCAATTGACAAACAAAATTCCTATGCTATAATAGCAGGCAGAGAAAAATGATAACAAAAGAGAATAGGGGAGTTTTAAAATGAAGGCGAAGCTTGCGAGAACGGCATTTGAATATGGCGTGATCACAGTGGCGACACTGCTTTTAGTAGTTGGCGTGTATTTTTTTAAGTTTCCAAATAATTTTTCATTTGGAGGAGTAACTGGTATTGCTGTTGTGCTTTCAGCAATGAGCAAAGCATCGGCAAGTTCCTACACATTTATTATCAATATGGCGCTTCTGGTGTTGGGCTTTTTATTCTTAGGAAAAAGTTTTGGTGCCAAGACAGTCTATGTCAGTGTATTAACATCAGTAGGATTGTCAGCACTTGAAAAGTTGTTTCCTATGAGAGCACCATTAACGACAGAGCCAGTGCTGGAACTGATTTTTGCAATCTTTCTTCCAGCGCTAAGTGCAGCCATTTTATTCAATATTGGTGCATCTGGCGGTGGCACAGATATCATTGCAATGATCTTAAAGAAATATACAAGCGTGCCGATTGGCACAGTACTCTTTTTAGTGGATTGTGTTATTGTTATATCATCTTGCTTTGTATTTGATATTCAGACAGGTCTGTTCTCACTGACAGGTCTTTTGGCAAAGTGACTTGTCATCGATAACGTAATTGAGAGTATTAATCGTTGTAAGGTATTTTTAATTGTCTGCGATGATCCAGATCCGATTTGTGAATTTATTTACCAGGATCTTAAGCGCAGCGCAACCGTTTATAAAGCACATGGCGCATTCACGCATAACCAGAAGATGATTATTATGTCAGTTATGAAGCGTGGACAGGCAGTGCAGCTTAGAAACTTTGTAAAGCGCTATCAGCCAGGCGCATTTATTGCCATTGTAAATTCAAGTGAAATCATTGGAAAAGGCTTCCGCGGATTGAACTGAGCCACGGGGACAGGTACGGTGGCACTTTATCTGTCCCAATGGCCTTCTGCATATTTGGCATTGACAATCAGTAAAAGTCTGCTATACTGAAAAACAGAAAAAAGAAAGGCATGTGATACTTTAAAAAAGGGTAACTGCATGTACGGTGAGGGAATGATTATTCGATAAGTTGATTTGGAGTAACAAAATGGTAAGACCTTAAAGGTCTTGTTTGTGTGCGCCGAATCAGTTTATCGGGAGTTATTCTCTCTATTTTTATGCCCAATGGCTTTCGGCAGCGCATATTTTAGAAGAAGATTCGCGAAAAATCAACGACTGTTTCGGTGTGCAAGAAAGGCACAGGTACAAAGTATATGCTGCAAATAAAAAATTTAACACTGACACACAAAAAGGATTTGCGAGAAATTTTAAGTGACTTTTCCTGCGTATTCAATAATGGCGACAAAGCCGTAATTATTGGCGAGGAGGGAAACGGAAAATCAACTCTTCTAAAATGGCTGTATGATCCGTTGATGGTCGAGGAATACTGTGAGGCAGAGGGTGAGCGCCTTATATCAGGAGAAGTACTCGGGTATCTTGCGCAGGAATTGCCCAAAGAAGACCAGCAAAAAAGCGTCTATGAATTTTTTTCGGAACAAGAAAGTTTCTGGAATCAGACACCGAAGGAACTGAACCAGACTGCGGCAAAATTTCACATCGCTCCTGACTTTTTTTACAGGGAGCAGCAAATGAGCACGCTTTCTGGTGGAGAGAAGGTAAAGGCACAGCTGATGCGAATCCTTTTCGAAGAACCAACTGTCCTGTTGCTCGATGAGCCATCAAACGACATTGACATTGAGACATTAGAGACACTTGAAGAGCTGATTTTATCGTGGGACAAGATCGTCATCTATATTTCGCATGACGAAACTTTAATTGAGCGCACGGCGAACAAGATTATTCACATCGAGCAGATTCGTCGTAAGACAAAGAGCCGCTTTTGCATCGCAAACACAAGCTACACAGAATATCTCAAAAATCGCAGCAGCCAGATGGAGAATCAGGCACGCCAGGCGGCAGATGAGCGCCGCCAGAAGCAAATCCGCGATGAGAAATTCCAAAGAATATATCAGAGCGTCGAACATGCACAAGCGGTAATTACGCGTCAAAATCCGTCCGGTGGACGTCTCCTAAAGAAAAAGATGCACGCTGTCAAGTCAATTGGACGCCGTTTTGAGCGGGATGATGAAAACATGACTGCCATGCCAGAGGAGGAGACCGCGATCTACTTTGAGCTTGGAACGAAGGACTCGAAAATTCCGGCGGGAAAAACGGTACTTGACTACTCGCTTGATCAGCTGACCTTGCCGGATGGCAGCCGTGTGTTGGCAGAGAATATTTCGCTTCGCATTCGCGGCAGCGAGAAGATTTGCGTCATTGGAAAGAATGGAGTCGGAAAAACAACACTTCTAAAAAAGATTGCAAAAGACCTTATGGAACGACCAGACATTCGTGCTGAATATATGCCGCAAAATTACGAAGATCAGCTTGACCTGTCGCTCACACCAGTTGAATATTTAAACACAACTGGCGACAAGGAGGAGATGACGCGGATTCGTACGTATCTTGGCGCACTCAAATATACGGCAGATGAGATGGATCATCCTATCCGGGAATTGTCTGGTGGACAAAAGGCAAAGGTTCTTCTTTTAAAGATGAGTTTGTCAAATGCAAATGTCCTAATTCTTGATGAGCCGACAAGAAACTTTTCGCCATTGTCTGGTCCTGTCATCCGTCAGATGCTTGCCGCATTTCCGGGGGCGATCATCAGCATTTCCCATGACCGAAAATATATCATGGAGGTGTGCGAGAAGGTGTATCGCCTCGAAACACACGGGTTAGTGGAAACGAACTTGCAAAGCGAAGGATAAATCCGGAAAAACAGTGCAAAATAAGGAAAAATAAGCAAAAAAACAAAAAAGGTAGGCACTTCTGTGCTTGCCTTTTTTTTAACAATGTTGTATAATAAGCCAGTATCAACCTATAAAAACCGTAGGAAATAGGTTTGAATAGGTTTTAAAACTTTATTGGTTCGCCATAATATTCATTATTATTATTTTGAGGAGGCACTGCGATGTCAGCACCATTATTACAGATAGAAGGATTATCAGTTCGCGTAGAGGATAAAGAGATTCTGCACGGAATTGATCTGCAGATTAAAAAAGGAGAAACCCATGTTTTGATGGGACCAAACGGAGCTGGAAAGTCTACACTTGGTTATGCACTTATGGGAAATCCTAAGTATCAGATTACTGGAGGAAAGATCCTGTTTGAGGGTAAGGATATTTCTGAAGAAACACCGGATAAGAGAGCAAAAGATGGAATGTTCTTATCTTTCCAGAATCCAATTGAGATTCCAGGTGTATCTTTAACAAACTTTATCCGCAGCGGCGTAGAACAGCGCACTGGAAAGAGAATCCGTTTCTTTGCATATAAGAAGGAGCTTGAGGAAATGATGAAGGTTCTTCAGATGGATCCGTCCTATGCAGAGAGAGATTTAAATGTAGGTTTTTCAGGTGGTGAGAAAAAGAAGGCTGAGATTTTACAGATGTTAATGTTAAAGCCATCTTTTGCAATTCTTGATGAGACAGACTCTGGTTTGGATGTTGATGCAGTAAGAACTGTATCAAGCGGTGTAGAAGAGTATCAAAAGAGCATTCACGGCGGTCTTTTAATTATCACACACAGTACAAGAATCTTAGAGTCTCTTCACGTAGATGCTACTCACGTTCTTGTAGATGGACGTATTGTGGCATCAGGAGATGGATCTTTAGTAGATGAGATCAACGAAAACGGTTTTGAGCGTTTTCTGTAATAGGATAGAAGGAGACGCAAAGCGATTATGAAAGAAAAGACTTATGTAGAAGATGTCGATAGAAGCATGTATGACTTTAGAAATGAAGACAAAGATGCTTATAAAGTAAAGGAAGGTTTGAATCCTGAAATTGTAGAGCAGATTTCAAGCGAGAAGCATGATCCAGAGTGGATGAAAGAATTTCGTATGAAATCTCTTGAGATTTTCAATAATAGTACGATGCCGGATGAATGGGGTCCATCCATTGAGGGACTTGATATGGATAACATTGTAACTTATGTTCGTCCAAACACTCATATGGCAGCAAAGTGGTCAGAGGTTCCGGAAGAAATTAAGGATACTTTTGAAAAGCTTGGTATCCCGAAGGCAGAGCGTGAGTCTCTGGCTGGTGTTGGTGCTCAGTACGACTCTGAGCTTGTTTATCACAATGTAAAGGAAGAGGTAGCAGCACAGGGCGTTATCTATACTGATATGGAGAGCGCATTAAATGGCGAGTATGCAGATATGGTACACAAGCACTTTATGAAGCTTGTTCCTCCGACTGATCATAAATTTGCCGCACTTCATGGTGCTGTATGGTCTGGCGGTTCCTTCGTCTATGTTCCAAAGGGTGTATCCGTTACCATTCCATTACAGTCTTATTTCAGACTGAATGCACCAGGTGCAGGTCAGTTTGAGCATACACTTATCATCGTTGATGAGGGTGCATATCTGCACTTTATTGAGGGATGTTCAGCACCAAAGTATAACGTGGCTAATCTTCATGCAGGCTGCGTGGAGCTGTTTGTTGGAAAGAATGCGACACTTCGCTATTCCACTATCGAGAACTGGTCCAAGAACATGTACAACTTAAATACAAAGCGTGCAAAAGTTGAAGAAGGCGGAAAGATTGAGTGGGTATCTGGTTCATTTGGTTCTCATGTATCTTATTTGTACCCGATGAGTATCTTAAACGGTGAGGGTGCAAGCGCTGAGTTTACAGGAATTACCTTTGCCGGAAAGGGTCAGAACCTGGATACTGGTACAAAGGTAGTTCACAATGCACCTAATACGTCCTCCTATGTAAATACAAAGTCTATTTCCAAGGATGGCGGTGTAAGTACCTTTAGAAGCAGCGTTGTTGTAAACAGCAAGGCAAAGCACAGCAAGTCAGCTGTCTCTTGTCAGTCTCTGATGCTTGATGATATTTCACGTTCTGATACAATTCCGGCTATGGATATCCGCACAAAGGATGCCAATATCGGTCATGAGGCAAGAATCGGACGAATCAGCGATGAGGCTGTATTCTATCTGATGTCAAGAGGTATTTCAGAGGAAGATGCAAGAGCGATGATCGTCAGTGGATTTGCAGATGAAGTATCAAAGGAACTGCCGCTTGAGTATGCAATGGAGATGAACAATCTGATTCGCCTGGAGATGAAGGGCAGCATCGGATAATGGAGAGAGGTGAACACGTTTTGGAGATGAAGATAAATAAATTGCCGGCCGGAACATGGAGATGGCTGCATATGAATAATGCTCGCATTGAGCAGGAAGCAGATCTGGCGTTATGTCAGGTTGCGATTCAATGTCCAGATGCGATTGTGAAGACAGAAACATCAGAGGAACAGCTTAATCAAATTCGTACAGGTATGGGCGAAGATATGACAAAGCTGTTGCAGGAGTCTAAAACACAGGCAATCTGTTTTACAGCAGAGGAAGGTGTAAAGGAGGCAGCTCCAGTAACACTTTCATTTGGCTATCAGGATACTGACCGCAAGGGAAATAGAATTGATCTGTATTTGAAAGAAAATAGTGAGATGACAGTTGTAATGGATTATCACAGCAGCGAGGGTACTGGCACTGCAGCAATTCAGACAAAGATTCACGCAGAGAAGAATGCAAAGTTAAAGCTGATTCAGATTGAGCGTCTTGGAGAAGGCTTTGACTGCATGAATGATATCGGTGCCTACTGCGAAGATGGTGCAGGTGTCGAACTTGTACAGCTGATCATCGGTGGAAAAAATGTCTATATGGGTGCAGAGACAACACTTGCCGGAAAGGAATCTGATTTTACAGCAGCAATAGGCTATCAGGTGACAGGCGAAAATCGTCTTGATATGAATTACAATGCTGTTCATGAGGGCAAGAAGACAACGAGCAGCATGACAGCAAATGGTGTGCTTCGCGATCATGCAAAGAAACTGTTTCGCGGTACCATTGATTTTAAGAAGGGTGCAAAAGGTGCAAAGGGTGATGAGTTAGAGGATGTACTTCTTCTGGATGATGGCGTTCAGAATCAGACAATCCCGTTGATTCTTTGTGCAGAGGAGGATGTAGAAGGAAATCATGGCGCATCCATCGGAAGCCTTGATGATGAGCTGATTTTCTATCTGGAATCAAGAGGAATCAGTGAAGAGGCTGCATATGAGCTGATGGCAAAGGCAAGATTAAAGGCTGTCTGCAAGAAGATTCCGGTTGAAGGTCTTCGCGCAGAACTTAACGAAATGTTAGATGGCGAGGAGCCGGTTGGAGAGGAGCAGTAAAATGACGACAGAAGAAAGAAAGGCAGAAGATGCACGCTTTCGCCAGGAATATCCACTGTTTGCACAGTATCCAGAGCTGATTTATCTTGATAACGCAGCGACCACGCAAAAGCCATCATGTGTCATTCAGGCAGAATCAGCATTTTATGAAAAATATAATGCTAACCCATTTCGTGGTGTTTATGAGCTGGCCGAGTTTGCTACAGAGCATTATGAGGAGGCTAGAGCAGCTGTTGCAGAGCTTCTTCATGCAAATACAGATGAGATTGTTTTTACCAGAAATGCATCAGAGAGTCTGAATTTGATTGCATACAGTTTAGGAAATCTTGTGCTTCGTCCTGGCGATGAGGTTCTTGTCAGCATTATGGAACATCACAGCAATCTGCTTGTATGGCAGCAGGCAGCAAAGCGCACTGGAGCAACGCTTCGTTATCTTGACTGCACACAGGATGGAAAGATTACCGCCGAGATGGTAGAGGCTGCTATTACTGATAAAACAAAGATTTTCGCCGTGACTCAGATTTCAAATGTACTGGGATGGAAAAACGATATTAAATCATTTGCAGAGATCTGTCATAGAAAAGGCTGTCTGATTGTAGCAGATGGCGCGCAGAGCGTTCCTCATATTGATGTCGATGTCAAGGCACTTGATGTTGATTTTCTGGCATTTTCCGGCCATAAGATGATGGGACCAATGGGTATTGGTGCGCTGTATGGAAAGAAGGAATTGTTGGAATCAATGCCGCCGTTTTTATTTGGCGGAGAGATGATTGATACTGTCACAAGAGAGGGTGCCGTGTATGCACCAGTTCCGCATAAGTTTGAGGCAGGCACTGTTAATGCAGCAGGTGCGGTTGGACTTATGGCAGCGATCCGTTACTTAAAAGAGATTGGATTTGATACTATTGAAAGACGTGAGGCAGAATTAACGCAGTATGCAGTAAAGCGCCTTTTGGCAATTCCTGGCGTGCATATTCTTGGTTCACAGGATCCAAGTGAGCATCACAGCATTGTGACATTCCTTGTTGACAATGTGCATCCGCATGATGTTGCATCTATTCTTGATATGGATCACATTGCAGTACGTGCAGGTCATCACTGTGCACAGCCGCTTCTGCAGCATTTAAATACGTCAGCAACCACACGTGCAAGTTTTGCATTTTATAATACAATGGAAGAGGTTGATGCTCTGGCAGAGAGCCTCGCTCAGGTAAGAAGGAGGATGGGTTACGTTGACTAACAAAACCTTTTATAATGAAATTTTAATAGATCACAACATGCATCCGGGTCACAAGCATGATTTAGACGATGCAAACATGGTGATGGAAGGCTTAAATCCAACATGTGGTGATCATATTTGGCTGAAGCTCAAGGTTGAAGATGGCGTGATCGTAGATGGCTCCTTCGTAGGCGAGGGCTGTGCAGTTTCTCAGGCATCTGCTGATATGATGCTCGATCTGATTATCGGACAGAAGGTAGAGGATGCCGAGAAATTGGCAGATAACTTCTTAAAGATGATCAAGGGAACAGCTACAGAAGAAGAAATTGAAAGTCTTGAAGAAGCATCTGCGCTTGAGGATATCGCGCATATGCCGGCGCGTGTAAAGTGTGCAGTGCTCGGATGGCATACCATGGAAGAGATGCTTAAATGTGATAAGTGCAGCGGACATGGGGAGTGCAGTCACTGCAACCCGGAAGGGTAATAAGAAAAGTTTTGCTTAAAGAGTCTTACTGGTTTCCTTAAATTGAGATCAGTAAGGCTTTTGTGATTTTAAAATAAAAAACTCCTCATGTTTTAAAAAAAAATACATTGCAGCTTGCACCCTGCCTGTTTATAATAAAATCAGCAACTAATTGTACAAGGAAAAATAAAATGGAGGTACCAAAATGAATCAGGCAAACTTAGCTAAATTGTTTCATAATTACATTGAAAGCTACAATGTATTGACAGATGCGGAACACGATGAGCTTTATAAGTGGAGAGCGGTAAATCATTTTCAGAAGCATTGGAATCTTGAAGCCGATGAATTTGGTGAGATGTTTAAACAGGCTATGGAGCAGTCCTTTAATATTGTAAATAACAGTATTGTGCAGCCGGCAAACGGAATTGTTTTTCTGTGTAAGCAAGATAAGAAAACAGAAGAGGAAGTACGGGAAGAATTTAGAAAACTGCTCGCACCAGATGGTGGTGATATCAGGGCGAGACAGGATCGGATTGATACATTTGCTGCAGCAATTAATGAAAAGTTACAGAATGCTGCACCTGGCAAATGGAAGTATGATCAGGATAGAAGATCTGTTATTATGTATTTGAGTTTTATTTCTCCAGATGACAATTTCATGTTTAAATCAACTGAGGCAAGAGCCTTTGCAAATGGCTGTGAATTTGGGGAAGATATCGGAAGCGGTCAGACGTTTAGACTTGATGTGTATTATCGAATGTGCAGAGAACTGGCAGAAGAAATTAAGAAGAATGAGAAACTGTGTGCGCTTTTAGAGGATAAACTGCAAGCCGAAGCAAATGTCGATGAGAATGAAACAAACTCAATCACAGAGGTTGCTGGCCGCTACAATATCTATGCTTATGATATCATTTATTGTGCGCATGCCTATAATTTGTATGGCGATATTCCAGTTCGTAAAAAAACAAAATTAAGCAGCATCGAGCAGAAAAAGCAGGACAGACAAATTCGGATACAGGAACTAGCATCACAGCGTGATGAGGCAAAGGAACAGATTGAGCAGGTGGACGCTCAGTTAAAAGAAAATTCACTGCCAGATCTTACTGGCATGACCGTAAAAAACATTCGCTATGGGGCAGGAACAGTAGCAGAGCAAAGTGGCAAATATCTCACCGTGGAATTTTCAGCCGGTACAAAGAAGTTTGTGCTTCCAGATGCAGTGGCAAAAGGCTTTTTAAAGATCGAAGATGCGGATACCATGGGAAGTTTTGAAAAAATTGGCTTGCTTACGGAAAGAAAAGAAAAATATACGAGAGAAATTGAAATGCTGACGACAGAGATCACGAGATTAAGTCAGATAAAGTGAAAAATAAACCAATAAAGAGTCAGTATTTTAATATAGAAAATCTACTAAGAACATAAAATAAAAAAAACAGGAGGAAAAGATGTAGAATGGAGAATTTTAAAGAAAAAATGCAGAAGTCTGGTATGGACACCTGCAACCGATGGGGAATTTATGAGGTAGCACTTGATGGCCCAAAGGAGGGCAATCCGTTTACCGAGCAGCGTGTGACGGGAACATTTCACAGCATAAATGAGACCGTATCATGTGATGGATTTTATGATGGAGATGGCATTTACCGTATTCGTTTTATGCCATCCTTTGAGGGAGAGTATACCTATCAGATTCAGACCACATTTGTCAAAGAATATGAAGGCCATTTTACAGTTATAAAGCCAAAGGAGAACGCTCATGGGCCAGTGCGCGTTGCAAATACTTATCATATGGCTTACGAGGATGGCACGCCATATTATTCAATTGGAACAACCTGTTATGTGTGGGAGCTACAGAGTGATGAATTAATTGAGCAAACATTTGATACACTCAAAAACAGTGCGTTTAATAAGATTCGTTTTTGTATTTTTCCGAAGCATTATGATTACAATCTGCGTGAGCCACGTTCATATCCATATGAGGGAACACCAATGGATTCTAGCATATTAACAACAGAAAATTTCTGGGATTATACCGGGAAGACAAAAGGAAATCACTGGGATTTCACACGCTTTAATCCAAAGCATTTTCAACATATTGAAAATTGTATTCGTCGTCTTGGTGAGCTTGGAATAGAGGCAGACCTGATTATGATGCATCCGTATGACCGCTGGGGCTTTTCGCAGATGACAAAAGAGCAGGACGATCTTTACTGGAACTATGCAGTTGCTCGCTTTAGTGCTTTTGCAAATGTATGGTGGTCACTGGCAAATGAGTATGATCTGATGCCACATAAAGCAATTCAGGATTGGGAGCGATATGCATCAATTCTGTGTGAAAAGGATCCATATCATCATATGCGTTCCATACATAACTGTGTGTCATTGTACGATTTTTCAAGACCGTGGATTACACATTGCAGCGTACAGCGCACTGATTTATATAAGAGTTCTGAAATTACAAATGAACTCCGTGAGCGTTATCATAAGCCTGTTGTGCTTGACGAAATTGCTTATGAGGGTGATATACAGCATGGATGGGGAAATCTGACAGGAGAAGAGATGCTTCGCCGATTCTGGGAAGCAGCATGCAGGGGCGGCTATCCAGGTCACGGAGAGACCTATTTAAATAAGGAAAATATTTTGTGGTGGTCACATGGCGGTATTCTTCATGGCGAGAGTCACAAGCGATTTGGCTTTTTATTAGATCGTTTAAAGGAAACACCAGGTCTTGGTCTGATGCCATATTCGCGCACGTGGGATGAAGTGTGTGCTGTGCCGCAGGAGATTACGCCTGGAGAGGCCGAGTGTGGCTGCAAGGAATATTATCTGATTTATTACAGCTTTATGCGTCCAACCTTCCGTGAGTTTCATTTCGACGATAAGTCAAGCTGGCATGTGCGCGTGCTCGATACTTGGAACATGACAATCGAAGATCGCGGCAGATTCCAAGGTAAATTCAAGGTAACACTTCAAGCAAAGCCGTATATGGCCGTGCAGATCTGGAGAGAGGGAGCGGAGGTACACCTTAAATAATAGATAGAAAACCTTTCGGCAGCGATAAGGTGCGCAATTTGCATCTTACCGCTGCCTTTGCGCATCTTGCCGTGAATTGCTTGTCGTATATTCCTAATTTCGCTATCCTTATATTAGTGAATGATATTCATGAGATATCAGTACTCAGGCGACGCCGTAACCAAAGCAGACTTTTGAAAAACTTGGCAGAGGTTTCGATGATTGTGCTTTACTGAGGCAATCGTCTGCTTCGCAGCCGGATTCCTCGTTCGAAGCCTTTCGTAACTTAGATAGCCCGTGAATATATAAGGGAGGAACGCATATGCAATCAGAGATCACCATAAAAAATCTAAAAAAGTACTTCGCTGAAATCAAAGCCGTCGATGACATTAGTTTTACCGTGCAAAAAGGGGAATTGTTTGGTTTTCTCGGTGTAAATGGAGCTGGAAAATCAACAACGATTCGCATGATGTGCACGCTGTTTTCTCCGACAGATGGAGAGATTTGGATTGGAGGACAGCAGGTTGGAGTACATGATGAAGAGATTCGTCAGAAAATAGGTGTGGTTTGGCAGGAGAATGTGTTAGACGATCGACTGACGGTTAAGGAAAATTTGCAGGTACGCGCAGCAATGTATCAGACAAAGCGTGCATGGCAAAAGGAACGCATTCAGACAGTTTGCGAAAAGCTTCATTTGGAGGATATCTACACGAGGCGTTATGCAAAACTTTCCGGTGGACAAAAGAGGCGATGTGAGATTGCGGCAGCATTGCTAAACGATCCAGAGGTTTTGTTCTTGGATGAGCCAACAACTGGTCTTGATCCGGCTACGAGAAAGCAAGTTTGGAACAGCGTAGAATCACTTCAGTGCGAGGATCAGGTGACGGTTTTTCTGACAACCCATTACATGGAAGAGGCAGCAGCGGCAGGTCATATCGCCATTATCGACAAAGGAAAACTTTGTGAGTTTGGAACACCACAGGAATTAAAAATGCGCTACGCAAAGGATACACTGACGTTGTATTATAAACAAGAGAAACACACACTTACTTCTGATAATGAAAAAATATATGATACAATACCGATAACAGCAAAATCAGAGATCCGTGTATTAGAAAACAGCATGGAAGCAATCCCAATTTTAAATCAGTTATCAGATCAGCTTGAAGGCTTTGAGTTGCAGCAGGGTACCATGGATGACGTGTTTCTGGCAGTTACTGGAAAGAGCTTGAAAGGAGGCAACATATGAGAGAGATCAAAGCAATGACAAAGAGAAATCTGTTAATTTATTTTCGAAACAAAAGTGCTGTCTTTTTTTCGATATTATCAGCACTGATTTTGCTTGCCATTATGGTTGTCTTTCTTGGAGAGTCGTCATCAGAGGGTTTGCTTGACGCATTGAACCAATATGGAACTGGCACAGCAGAGGAAAATGCAAAAAATGCCTCGTGGCTGGTTCAATTGTGGATCATGGGTGGTATTCTGGGTATTAACAGCGTAACAGTATCGCTAACTGCGATTGGTGCAATGGTAGAGGATGAAGAAAGAGGACGGTTACGTTCATTTTATGTGACACCAGCAAGTCGTTTTTATCTGTCACTGGGTTATATTTTGTCAGCTTGGGTTAGTGGTATGGTGATTTGCCTTACGACATTGGCAGTGGGAGAAGGGTTCTTTGCATTAAAAGGACATCCAGTACTTGGAATTGTTGATCTGGTATCACTTGTTGGTGTGATTGCATTAAATACGTTTGTATTTTCAGCAATTGGCTATTTGGCAGCATTGTTTATACGCACAGGAAGTGCATGGAGTGGTATGTTGACTGTGGCTGGTACACTTGTAGGTTTCTTGGGTGGTACTTACATTCCAGTGGCGTCCATGTCTGAATGGCTTCAAAATGTGGTAAAACTTCTTCCAGTGATTCATGGAACTGCTCTGATGCGAAGATTTTGTATGCAAAGTGCATCTAAAACAGTTTTTGCAGGAATGTCAGATACCGTACAGACTGTATTTTTCGAACAGATGGGTGTCACACTAAAAAATGGCGCACAGACAATCAGTATATTGGGACAGATTTTACTATTGATTGCTTGGGCAGTGGTTGTCATCGCAATTGCAGCTGCAATCGCAAAAAGAAGAAAATTAAAAGATCGCTAAAGGTCTGAGAGAGGGGAATTTATGAAAGTAACAATACAGGAGTGTTCGGCAGAGGAGGAAGAGGAAGTCATCATCCGATGCCGTGGAATAGATGAAAGAATCAGTCGACTTCTTAAGGCACTCCAATCCGATCAGGAAAAATTGACGGTATTTGACGGAGAAAAAATGCATCAAGTACAGCTTCGCGATATCTGCTATTTTGAGGCAGTTGACAATCGTGTGTTTGCCTATCTGGATACAAAAGTGTTTGAAATTCATTCAAAGTTGTATGAGTTAGAGCAGCAGTATGGAAATGCAGATTTTTTCAGAGTCTCAAAATCAGTCATCGTAAATTTATCAAAGGTCGATCATTTTAGTCCAATGTTTCAAGGACGCATGGATGCCTGCATGACAAACAAAGAGCATGTCGTAATATCCAGACAATACGTTTCACTTTTAAAGGTTCGATTAGGACTAAAAAATTAGAAGGGAGAAGGAACATGACAAAATTCGAGTTCGTTTTGAATAAATTTTATGAAATTACAGCGTGGTCGCTGTTTGCGGCGGTTGCTATGACAGTATTAAACGGAGACTATGACACGGTTCCAGCCTCTCTTTTGTGGCAGATTCCATTATTGTCATTTTTAGGAGCACTTTCTTCTCTGATTTATCCTTGGGATCGCAGCATGACAAGAAAAGAGTTTGTGATTCGCATTGCCATTCACTATCTGATTATGAATGGGATTGTGCTTGGTGGTGGCAGCTTGTTTGGCTGGTTTGATATTCATGAGCCGCTGCAGGTTGCTATGATGGCATTATCCGTTGCCATTATCTTTTTCATTATTTCCCTGTATTCGTGGACGAAGGGAAATCGAGAGGCACAAAAGCTAAACCAGCGTTTGAAAAAGCGTAATGACAACGAATCATGATAAATCGAAAAAATATAGTAAATCACATAATTAGACTAGCAGTTAAGTCAATCACAAATGAAATTAACTTTTATTGTGTGATTGATTCTGACTTTTAACTTCAATGTGGTGCTGCTTTCTAAACTCATCAATGGTGGCAAGTCCTGTATCTGATACAGGACGAATCCACTTTCCAGAGTAGAGATGACACTGCATGATAATATAGCGTATCGGTTCATCAATATAGCAGAACGCAAACACGAGAAGAAATGGTGCATGAAAATAAAAATTAGAAAGATATACAAATGGAAGCACCATAAGATACATGAATGTAATCTCCATAATGGAACCAAAAGCGGCATCTCCGGCAGAACGGTAGGTGTCGTTTTGTGCCCAGTTTCCCATACGAATGATGGCGGCAATGCTGTAAATGATAAGCATGCCAGTACCAATTTCATAGGATTTTCCTGAAAGTCCGAGCATATGAAGAAGTGGATTGTGAACGAGCAAAAGTGTCAGACAGGCAATGCTTATAATGGCGCTGCATAGATAAACCAGACGCTTAGCGCGCTCAAAGGCAAGCTCGTGATTGCCGGCGCCAACTTCTTTTCCAACGAGAATCGAGGCTGCATTGGAAAAACCACTGAAGAATGCAATGACGAGACCTTCCATAGTACGAAAGACAGCGACGGCAGCGATTGCCTGTTCACTTTGACGTCCCAGAACAACGTTAATCATCATATTTCCAACACCAATCAGAACTTCGTTGCAGATGATTGGGAAGCACTTGATCAGGTAATTTTGCAGAGATTCCTTTGTCCAGCGAAAATGTTTGGAAAATTCCAAGACAAATGGAATCCTTTGATGAAGGATAAATCCAATCAAAATTAAAAGATTCACAACACCGGCAAGAACAGTTCCGACAGCAGCACCAGCGGCACCCATTTCTGGAAGTCCAAATTTTCCAAAAATGAAAAGATAGTTAAAAAAGCAATTGGCGATAACAGAGGCGATGCCGCCATAAAGCGGAATTTTCACGCGTTCGATGGAACGAAGCAGTGCACTCATTGCCATTGACAAAACCTGGAGCGGGTACGCAAAGCCAACAATCCTAAGGTAAGAAATACCAATCGCCTGAATTTCTGGCTTGTCGGTGTAGACTCCCATGATAAAAGAAGGTACTCCGGTTGCAAGACCTGCAAAAACAAGAGCAACGGTCATCATAAAAAGAAGCGTCATTCCATAAGAGCGAGTAATTCCATCATGATCCTTTGCTCCCCAGTATTGAGCGAAAAACAGCATGCCTCCGCCAATAAACCCCCAGTATCCAGAGAACATCAAACTGGAAAATTGAGCACATAATCCGACAGCACCGACCGCTTTTTCTCCGATAGAAGCCAGCATAATGGTGTCAACCATACTGCCTGTGGTGGTGAGCAGATTCTGGAGGGCTACTGGTATCGCAATAATTGCAATGTGCTTTAGAAAGTACCCCCAGTCAAATTTTTTCTGCTTCATAAGAAAAACCTCCCCAAAAACAATAATAAAATGCAGAAGCAGCGCTAGTATATCATGGTTTAATATGTTTTTCCATGTAGGATTTTACTTAAATGATATACTTTTTGGAAGAATATGGTCTTGCCATTTTTGCCGTGCTGTACTATAATGACGACAAAAGAAAAGACAGGCAGGTGATGTAGTGAAATATAAAAAAGGAAAATTGTGGAAGATTCCAACGCTTGTCGTATGTGCTATTTTATTTGGACTATTGGCGGCTGATATCAGTGGATCATATGTGACTGCACCGATTGATGTTGCAGCGTATCATATTTTAAGGTCATTTGAGAGCAGCGCAGCGACAGGATTTTTCAAAATAATGACTAACATGGTTCATCCAGTAGTACTTTTAGTAATAAGTCTTTCGATGATTCATATTTTAAAGCAGCGTAAATATTTTATAGCTTTGCTTGGAAATTTGATTTTGACAGTCCTTTTGAATGTAGCAATCAAGGGTAGTTTTATGAGAATACGTCCGCCGCAGGAGATGCATCTTGTTATGGAGAGTGGTTATAGCTTTCCGAGTGGACATGCCATGGTGGCAGCGTCATTTTATGGATTTCTTGCATATATGCTTAAGCAGGCAGACTTGAAAAAAAGTCAAAGATATGCGTTTACAGTGCTTAATGCGCTGATTGTATTTTTAGTTGGCTGCAGCCGAATTTATCTTGGCGTTCATTATGCAACTGACGTTATTGGTGGATTTTGCGTTTCAGTAATGTATCTGATTTTATATACTGAGGTTATTAGTCATTACTTTGCAGCAGAGGCATTAGATGCGGCACATCATCATTTAGATGTAAAGCAAGAGCTTGTTTTAAGTTTTGCCTATGCATTTCGAGGTATATTTGACGGCATCAAAAATGAACGAAATATGATGATACATTATTCAGTAGTTGTATTAGTTGTAGTTTTTGGTGTCACATTAAAACTGACAGTGACCGAATGGGGCATTTGCCTTATATTATGTGGAATGGTCATTGCACTTGAGCAGGTCAATACTGCAATAGAAGCAGTAGTTGATCTGGTGACAGAGGAACACAAAGAGCTGGCACGTTTAGCGAAAGACACAGCGGCAGGTGCTGTGCTTGTAGCAGCCATCACGGCAGCCATTGTAGGCGGATTAATTTTCTTCCCTAAATTGGCACAGCTTTTTGGATTATAAATTTAACACAAGCAGAAAGGCAGGTAACAGTATGGATTTTAAGGTAACAGATCTTGTAAAAAATGTAGTTTTGGCAGGTATTGGTGCAGCAGCAGTGACAACCGAGAAGGCAAAGGATGTTGCGGATGAACTCGTAAAAAAAGGAAGCCTGACCGTAGAGCAGGGAAAGGTGTTAAACGAGGAACTTAAACACAACATTAAAGAAACCTTGGATAATAAGAAAAAAAAGGATGCTTCTGTTGAGGAACTGCTGTCAGGGATGACACCAGATCAGATTGATGCTTTAAAGGAGCTGTTAAATAAGGCAGCTAAGCCACAGGATAAAGAGGCAAAGGCAGAAGCACCACAGGATGAAGAACAAAAGGCAGAGCAAAAAGAGAATACACAGGATGAGTGAGAGAGAAGACAGATCGAGACTTTCTGAAATCATGCAGATACTGCGGCGTTATCGCATTACAAAAGGGATAACGCCGGTAAAAGTACGTGAGATATTAGAAGAACTAGGACCAACTTATGTAAAGCTGGGACAAATTCTTTCAATACGAACAGATTTAATTTCATCTGAGTATTGCAAAGAGCTGCAGAAGCTGCGCTCTCAGGTCAGCCCAATGCCATATGATGAGGTTAGGGCTGTACTTTACGAAGCATACAAAAAAGACCCGGAGGATGTTTTTGCATCAATTGTAAAGACTCCAATCGGGTCTGCTTCGATTGCGCAGGTTCATGAAGCCTTTCTTAAAAGTGGTGAGCATGTGGTTCTCAAGGTTCAAAGGCGCGGCATTTATGGCACAATGGAAAGAGATGTTGCCATGATGCAGCGTATGCTTCGTTTTGTGCCGCCTGCACTGAAAGGTTTTGTTGATTTAGAGCGAGTGATAAGTGAGTTTTGGTCAGCAGCTAAAGAGGAAATGGATTTTCTTCTTGAAGCTGCAAATATGAAAACATTTTCAAAAAACAATGAGAATGTCGTTTTTGTTGCGTCTCCTAAGCTGTACAGTGAGCTGACAACAGCACAGGTTCTTGTCATGGAGTATATTGATGGCTACAGCGTTTCAGATACGCATACACTAGAACAGGAAGGCTATGACCTAGTTGAAATAGGAGAAAAGCTTGCTGACAATTATGTGCGTCAGATTATGCAGGATGGATTTTTCCATGCTGATCCACATCCGGGAAATCTTAGGATTCGCGGTGGAAAAATTGTCTGGCTTGATATGGGAATGATGGGGCGCCTCACGCCAAGAGACAAAAGTCTGATAGCAAAGGCAGTAAAAGCAATCGCAAGAGGAAATAATTCTGAGTTAGTGGATGTGATACTGGCGCTTGGCATTTTTCATGGAAAACCAAATCGAATCCGCTTGTATACCGATATTGAAGGTCTTATGACGCGTTACGGCACGCTGGATATCGGCAGTATTGACATTGCTGCACTTTTAACAGAGCTAATAGAGATAATGAGTGCCAATGAGCTTGCAATGCCGGCACAGCTGACACTTCTCGCAAGAGGAATGACGACAATTGAGGGTGTAATTGCAGATTTAAGTCCTCAAGTCAATATCGTGGAGGTAGCGTCGGGACGTATTTCGGCATCATTTTGGGAAAATGTAAATTGGAAGGAAGAACTCAAAAATGAGGGAAGCCAGCTGTATCGCTCCATTAACAGGGCAATGGACATTCCCGTACTAATGGCAGATCTTTTACAGAGCTATCGAAATAATGAGACGAGAATAAAGCTTGATCTTCATGCGACAGAGGATTTGTCACAGATGCTTGAAAAGCTTGTCTCAAAGATGGTTATGGGACTTGTTATAGCAGCACTTCTTCTGGCATCAAGTATTTTATGTACCACACAAATGCAGCCGCACCTATTTGGAATACCAGCGCTTGGTTTTCTCGGCTACATCATGGCGCTTGGCCTTGCAGGTTATCTAGTGTGGGAGCATTTTAAAAACAAAAATAAATAGCATGCATTAGGCGTGTGATGGCAAAGGCAGGTTTAGGATGATACCATTTGCGATTTTATCAGGCAAAATAAAGACAAAGACAGATGAAAAAGAGATTCGCCTTTTGGAGCTGTCACCTGATTATTTTACCTTTCGTCTGTTAAAAGAACAGGCACAAAAATATGTACAGCAATTATCAGATGCAGGACAGCAACGCAACATAGTGCTGTCCTTTTTTCAGTTTCAGAAAAGAAGCTATCATGAAGTGATACTAAATTGTACACGGGACGTTGTAAAAATTGAATTGATGCCGCAAAAACAGATGGAGGGGCTTGTCTGCGAGATTCGTGTTGATGTAAAAAACGAAGAATACCGTATATATACGGAACGCTTTAATAAGGAGTATCTGAATTATATATATTTAAAGCTGGATGAGACAGAGGCAGATATGTCAAAGGCATTAATTGGCTATCCGTCAGAAAAGGAACAAACTTATTCAGATACATTAAAGAAACAGCGAGAAGCATGGACACAAGTACCTAATGAAACAAAGAAGTCACTGACAGAGCGAGTAGATGGCATTGAGCTAGATAACCCGGCTTGGTATCAGGCATATCTGTCAAAGCCTCTTAAGGATTTTATTTCTCTTTATTGGGAAAGCAGTGGATGGATTGATATAGATTTATGTAAGATTGCATGGCGTGTACCAAAATATTTTTATATTGGAAATGCATATTGTTTTCATCTGTTTCCTAAAAAGACACAGTTAGAGGCTATGCTTGAAAAGACATGGGGGGATCATATTTTCCCTGTTTGTGTGTTTGCACCTGTTGAAGAAAAAGATCTAATAAAAATAGAAGAAATATTAAAGCTTCTTTCAGATTGGTGTCAAAATAAATGTGTAAAAATTGAGCTTGTAATAAATGATTGGGGAATGGCAGGTCTGATCAGAAAAAATATCCGAATCAATTTTTGCTGACGCTTGGCTGCCTTTTGTCAAAACAAAGACGTGACACAAGAATGAACTATGTTAATAAAAATGACAATGAGTTTAGTAAAGAAAAAAGTCAGGTAGATGCTCCATTTTACAGACAGTATCTTGCCAAGCATTTTAATATAACGCGTGTGTCATTTCAAAACAGCGGCATTGATCAATCATTTTTTACGCCAGACAGTATGATTGGCATGACGCTTCATTTTCCATATTTTCAAATGAATACTTCTGGATGGTGTCCGCTTTTGGCAATGCTTTACAGAGGCAGCAGAGGAAGGCAGAAAGCAGTTGATGATTGCCATTGTGAATGTATGACATATGCATTTGAGTATCCTGATTTTCTTTGCATGACAGGGCGGTATAACAGTATTTTTGGATATAATGATTCGATTAGAATAGAAAAAGAAGGAGTTCGTCTTGTGGCTGGATTTTTAAATGCACCATTAAAAAACGATTCGGCAAAGGGGACAAAGCTATGAAAATTACGGCAGGATTAGGCTCTGTTGATGATTATCTTCCTTATGTGGAAGCAGGGGCAGATGAATTTTTTTGCGGCTATGTGCCATATGAATGGATGAAAAACGGAGGATTGACATATCCGCTAAATCGCAGAGAGGTGCTTTATTATAACGTGCAGATCGGATCTGAAAGTGAAATGGAGATCTTAGCAGCACTTGTCAGAAGAAAGAAAAAAATAGTCACAGTAGCGTTAAATGGATTATTTTATGCACCTCATCAATATCCGATGATAGAAGCACTTATTAAGCGTTTGTTTCATATGGGTTTTTCGTCATTTATTGTTGGAGATATGGCGCTGCTTGTCTTTTTAAAAAAGAATCTGACAGTTCCGGCAGAAATTCATGTAAGTGGTGAAATGTCGGAATCAAATCATATAATGATTGATGAGATGAGAAGTCTTGGGGCAAAACGGATTATTTTTCATCGTAAGGTAACACCGCAGGAGATGAAAAGCTGTATTGATTATCAAAAAATGCAGTATCCAAAACAGCCGCTCGAGTATGAGGCTTTTGCATTAAATGAGCTTTGTCATTTTACAGGTGCATTTTGCAGCAGTCTTCATTGTGATGAATTAGCACCTGCCTGCCGTCTACCTTATAGACTTATAAGAACAGAACAAGCAGATATTTTGAATTATAAGAGACAGCCAACTCAGGCAGATCAGGAAAATGCAGGAGAGAATTTTGTGCTTGGACAAAGCGGATGTGGTCTGTGTGCACTTTGGCAGATGCGAGATGCAGGCATTACTCATATTAAGCTTGTAAGCCGGGGAAATTATACGGCGGATACCATAGAAGATATCCGCCAATTAAAAAATGCTCTTAATATTTTAGAACAATCAACCTGCGAAAAAGACTATAAAGAACAAATGAAAAGCAGGCTGTTTGCAAATGACTGCAGCCATAATTGTTACTATATTACAGAAAATTGACTAGCTGCTGATATGTTGTAATTTAAGATGCAGACAATATATTAGAGTGACCATTGTGTGCGAAGCCATGCATCTGCAAGACAAGGCCAAATGGAAACTTCTGCGTTAGGCTCACGTGAACAAGGATTACCAGGCATATGGTTTGGAAATTCTCTTTCTAAATCTGCCAGCTTTTCTTTGGATACGTCAACATTGGAAGTACCAGCTTTAATCGCATCAATAGTATATTTGAATGGATCTAGTGTATACAGTTCACCGAAGATTCCCTGTGCCCAGGAAGCTGTTGCCAAAGAAAGTCCATGAGGACCCTGTGAGAAAACATGATGAGCAAAGGAAACACCATTTTTCTTGCAGGCATCAGCAAAAAGATAACTGTTTTCAACAGGAACTACTTCATCAGTTACAGTCTGCCACAGAAAGCTAGGAGGTGTCTGTGAAGTTACCTGTGTCTCAAGAGACATATATTTTAATTCATCTGCTGTTGGGTTAGCACCAAGCAGATTTTGCATGGAGCCTTCATGTGTATAAGGACCAGAGGTAATAACAGGGTAACATAGAAGCATTGCATCTGGTCTTGCACTGACATTACTATAGAGCGGATTTTTTTCTTCAATATCATTATAATGTACGCCCTCGCTGGCAGTCAGATGGCCGCCGGCAGAAAAGCCACATGTTGCAATGCAGTCTGGCTTGATGCTGTATTCATTGCTGCGGCTTCTGACAATGCGAACAGCACGCGCAAGATCACGCATTGGCTGATCCTTAAGAGGAATCGTTCCAAGCAGATTTGTCGTGTAGGTGAGAACAAAAGTCTGATAACCCTTATGGTAGAAATCAAGAGCGACAATGCCTGCCTCTGTTGGTGATGCAATATAGTAGGCGCCTCCTGGAACAACGAGCACACAAGGACGCTCTTTATTGTCTTCATGAAGATAGCCAGTCAGAAACGGAACAAATCCGTAGCCCTGAGGCCAGGTGTATTCACCATCTTCCCAGATTGAAAAACGAATTGTTTTCATAAAAAAAATACCATGCCTTTCCGTATAAATTGCAGCAAAGCTGCTTTTCTTTTTTATAGCACTATTCAGGCTGAATGGCAAGCAGAAAGTTAAGTGTAGACATTTTAAAATGGATATGGTAGCATTATTATGAAGAGTTCGGGAGTGCAAAGTACGTAGCAATCTGGTATTATACATCATAATGATGGAAAGAAGGAGGAAAACCATATGAGAGTATTAATTTTATCGTGCGGTACAGGCGGAGGACATAATGCAGCAGCAAGTGCGATGAAGGAAGCGTTAGAGGCGCGTGGTCACAGTGCAGATGTATTGAATCCATATACATTAAAAACTAATAAGCTAGCCAAAATTATCGACGTTGTCTATGTACGGCTGGTGCAGATATCTCCGACATTATTTGGCTGTGTTTATAAAATTGGTGATGCCTACCGCAGACTGCCATGGCGTTCACCAGTCTATTTTGTAAATGCACAGATGGTTCCTGTTATGGATAAGTATTTAAAGGAAAATAAATATGACGCGATTTTAATGCCGCATCTGTTTCCGGCGGAGATGGTAACGCAGATGAAGGCAAAAGGGATCAATCTTCCTCCAACGATTTTTGTCGCGACTGACTATGTGTGTACCCCATTTACGGAAGAAACTAATTGTGATGCGTATGTAATTCCATCAAGACATGTAAGGTATGATTTTTTAAGAAGAGGAATACCAGAAGAAAAGATAAAATCACTTGGCATTCCTGTTCGAAAGGAGTTTGCTA
>ERZ1673697.1370-NODE-1370-length-28389-cov-35.275076_pt1 | contig 28389 bp, 21 predicted proteins | sample MGYA00580227_ERZ1673697 | MGnify/ENA primary metagenome ERZ1673697 (study PRJEB41218, sample SAMN15661759) | gut metagenome | host: Homo sapiens | place: Canada: London | collected 2015-08-20/2019-03-30 | study: EMG produced TPA metagenomics assembly of...
AACTCTTGACTTCCGAAAATCGGACACAATCAATACTGATAAGAATAAGACTGATAGGAACGATACTGATCCATCTATCCATCCGGCGGCGCAGCCTTCGGAGGATAGACCGCCTACGGCGGCTGATACGATGGATACGATACGGGCCTATCGGGAGATTTTGAAGGAGAACATCGAGTATGACATTCTCCGGAAAAACCTGGGCTATGACTGCGACCTGCTGGATGAAATTCTGGACATTCTGGTAGACACGGTATGCAGCACCCGAAAAATGATCCGCATTGGAGGCGAGGACTACCCAAAGGAGGTTGTGAAAAGCAGGCTGCTGAAGCTGGACTCCGGCCACATCGAGTATGTGATCAGCAGCCTGCATGAGAATACGACGAAGGTGCGGAACATCCGCGCCTACCTGCTGACCTCCCTTTACAATGCGCCTACTACCATCAACAGTTACTACACCGCACTTGTCAATCACGATATGTACGGCAGCGGGTAACTGTTTTTTCATACTCAAACAAGGCTGGCGAGCCGGTCTTATCCGGCCCGCCCTTGGTTACCAATCTGCAAATGAACGGCACTGTGTCAAGAACGCGCACGGTGCGCGTTCATTTCATTCTTGACGCGGGGGCGTTTGTTTGCCACCCGGCACGAAGCCGGAGAAAGGAGCGACCCCATGAAGAAACCGTTTGCTTACATTTCTGCCGCCTGGAGCGGCCAGGAATTTACCGACACCGACCAGGCGGTGGTCTACTGCCGCAAGGTTTATCAGGCCGGGTTTACCCCGATCTGCCCTATCCTCTATCTGCCGCACTTCCTCAATGACTCCATCCCCGCCGAACACAAGGACGGGATTGACATGGCGCGGGAGCTGCTGCGGCGCAGCCATGTGTTGATTGTCTGCGGCGACGAGGTGGACGAAGCCGTAAAGAACGATATTGCTGTGGCGCAGCGGCTTGGTATTACGGCCACCACGCTGGACGGCATTTTGAAAATCCGGAGCCAGGGCCATGAAGAAGCCCGTTGATTTCTTTCACCGGCGACTGCGTTTCCTGCTGCACCGGCTGGTGGTGCCGCCTTAGTATTCTGCTTTCCATTTCCACCCTGCCGGAAAGGAGGATAGCCCATGCAGGAAGAATTGGAACAAAAATCTGTGGCGATCAGCATTAAAGCGGGAAAGCTGACCGCAAATCTCTTGAAGAAGGCCCTGGAAAAAGCCCTGGCAGAAATGACAAAAAGCCAGAAGAACTCGAAAATTTATAAGGGCAAGCAGAGTGTGAAGCACCTTGTCCGGCAGGGCGCAGGCGTTTCCAATATCGAGATCACAGATGGCAACATCAAGTCCTTTGAGCGTGTTGCCCGTAAATACGGCGTTGATTTCGCACTGAAAAAGGACACCACAAGCCAGCCTCCCCGCTATCTGGTCTTTTTCAAGTCACGGGACGCGGATGCGTTGACCGCTGCCTTTGCGGAATATTCCGGCAAGGTGGTAAAGCGCCAATCCCAGGAAAAGCCGTCGGTTCGCCGTCAGCTTACACAGCTTCAGGAGGTTGTCCGGAAAATGGCGCAGTCTCTCTCCCGCAACAAACAGCAGGAGGTGACGCGATGAAGAACCTGCCAAAAATCAATCCGGCAAAGGCACTCAAAGCCAGCCTTCCCTACCTGATTGCCGGTCTGCTCTGCACGAAGTTGGGTGAAGCCTACCGGCTGACTACCGGCGGCGATGTGATTGACCGGCTGCTGGCAGCCTTTACAAAGCTGGGGCTGGTATTTCAAAATCCGCTCCCCAGTTTTCATCCCTTTGACCTGCTGGTGGGCGCAGCGGCGGCTGTGCTGCTGCGTCTGGTGGTCTGGTCAAAAATAAAAAGCGCAAAGAAGTACCGGCACGGAGAAGAATACGGCACGGCCCGATGGGGCAACGAAAAAGATATAGCGCCGTTCATCAACTCCGATTTCTCCCAAAATATCCTGTTGACCGATACGGAGCGGTTGACCCTTGGGAAGATTGCCGATCCGGAGAAGCGGAATGTCAACCTCAACGTCCTGGTCATCGGGGGCAGCGGCAGCGGAAAAACCCGTTACCATATCAAGCCAAACTTACTTCAAATGAATGCCTCCTATGTCTGCTCAGATCCGAAAGGAACCGTCGTGGAGGAAGTAGGCCGTGCGCTGGTGCAGCAAGGTCATTATAAGCTGAAAATCCTGAATACCATCGACTTTAGCTGCTCAATGCACTATAATCCCTTCCACTATCTCCACAGTGAAACCGACATTCTCTCATTGGTGACGGTTATCATGGAGAACACACAGAGTAAGGAAAGCAAGGGCGGGGACGATTTCTGGAGCAAGGCCGAGGCCCTGTTGTATCAGGCGCTGATCGCCTACATCTACTATGAAGCGCCGGAAGAAGAAAAGAACATGACCACCCTGCTGGATATGCTTAATGCCTGTGAGTGCCGGGAGGATGATGAGAACTTTAAGTCTGCGGTGGATCTGCTGTTTGAACAGTTGGAGCAGCGCGACGCAAATCATTTCGCAGTGCGCCAATATAAGAAATTTAAGATGGCTGCGGGCAAAACTCTAAAGTCGATCTTAATTTCCTGCGGCGCAAGGCTGGCTCCATTTGACATTCAGGCGGTGCGGGAAATGATGGAGTACGATGAATTGGAACTGGAAAAGCTGGGGGAGGAAAAAATCGCCCTGTTTGCGGTGGTGTCCGACAGCGACCCCACGTTCAATTTTATCTCAGCGATGATGTACTCTCAGATGTTCAACGTCCTGTGCAACCGTGCGCTGACTGTCTATCATGGGCGGCTGCCGGTTCATGTGACCTGCCTGTTTGACGAGTTTGCCAACCAGAAGATCCCGAATTGGGAGCATTTGGTCAGCGTTATCCGCTCCCGGAATATCTCGGCACATATCGTCCTCCAGACATACAGCCAGCTTAAAGGGATGTACCGGGACAACGCAGAAACCATTGCGGGCTGCTGCTCATCACTGCTGTTTCTTGGCGGCAAAGAGGAAAGCAGCCTAAAGATGGTGGCCACTATGCTTGGAAAGGAAACTATCGACACCTATAACACCAGCGACACGCGGGGCACTTCCCGCAGCTATGGCCTAAACTATCAAAAATTGGGAAAGGAATTAAAAAGCGTGGATGAACTGGCAGTTATGCCCTCCAGCCGCTGCATTTTGCAGGTGCAGGGCGTCCGGCCATTCTATTCCCGCAAGTATGACCTGACCCGTCACCCGATGTATCGGTACACCGCCGATGCCAACCCGAAGTACACCCTGGATGTAAAGGGGTACTTAACCCACCGGCTGAAGGTAAAGCCGGAAGATGAATTTGAGGTCTATGACCTGGGAGAAGCCGACTCGATTTCTGCGGCTTAACCGCCCACACCGTTTGCAGCGAACTCTTTCAAACGGTGTGGGCCTTTTTTGTTTCTACCAATCTATTTTTTACATTACAAGGAGGTTCCTATGGAATTCTTTACTACTGCTGTTTCTTCTCTGTCTACTGTCGTGACTGCCATCGGTGCCGGTGTCGGCGTGTGGGGCGTTATCAACCTCATGGAAGGATATGGGGGAGATAATCCAGCCTCCAAATCACAAGGGGTCAAGCAACTTATGGCCGGAGGTGGTGTCATTCTGCTGGGCCTGAAGGTGGTTCCCCTGCTGTCTGGTCTGCTCGGTTAATGTATGGGTAACGGCCTATGGATTTTATCATCGACGCAATAACAGAATGGATTAAGGATTTCCTGATTGAAGCCATCACGGGAAACCTGTCGAATATGTTTGGTGATGTAAATACAAAGGTCGCTACTATCGCAGGGGAAGTTGGAAAGACGCCGGAGCAATGGAACTCCGGCGTCTTCTCCATGATTCACAGCCTGTCTGAGTCTGTAATCGTCCCCATCGCGGGCCTTGTGATTGCCGCAGTCCTGTCCTATGAACTGATCCGGATGGTCATAGATAAAAATAATATGCACGATTTTGATACGTTCATCTTCTTTAAGTGGATTATCAAAGCCGGGATTGCGGCCTACGTCGTCAGCCATACATTCGACTTTATCATCGCCATCTTTGAGGTGGCGCAGACAATGGTGCAGCAAAGTGCCGGGGTCATTGACGCAAACGCCAGCATTGATATTTCGTCGGCACTGGCTTCCATTACCACTGAACTGGAAGCAAAGGGGCTTGGCGAACTCTTTGCCCTTATGCTGGAAACCTGGGTGGTCAGCTTCGCCATGACAGTGATGGGCGCACTCATCACGATCATCCTCTACGGCAGAATGATTGAAATATACATCTATGCAAGCGTGGGGCCGCTGCCCTTTGCCACCCTTGCCAACCATGAGTGGGGAAATATCGGCACCAACTACATCCGGGGCCTGGTTGCCCTGGGGCTGCAAGGCTTCTTAATCATGGTCATTACCGGAATTTATGCGATTTTGGTCAAAAGCCTGTCCATATCCGGCGGTGACCTTCACGGAGCCATCTGGACTTGTGTTGCCTACACCGTCCTACTCTGTTTCAGCCTGTTTAAGTCAGGCAGCGTAGCAAAAAGTATTCTGAACGCCCATTAAAGGAGGTGGACGAGTGAATGAACCTGGAAAATATTCTGTAATCTATGCCGATCCACCCTGGCAATATCGGGTGTGGAGCAAAAAGGGCACGGGCCGGTCTGCGGAAAGCCATTATTCCACCATGTCCCTGGAGGATATTAAGGCGCTGCCGGTTCATCTGCTGGCAGCAAAGGATTGCACCCTGTTTCTTTGGGTGACGTTCCCGCTGTTAAAAGAAGCGTGGCCGGTATTGGATGCCTGGGGATTTACCTATAAATCCGTCGCCTTTGTTTGGGTGAAGCTAAACCGGAAAGCGTCCACCCTGTTTACTGGCATGGGCTACTGGACACGGGCCAATGCGGAAATCTGCCTGCTGGCTACCAGAGGGCACCCGAAACGGGCCAATGCCGGGGTACATCAGGTGATTTTGTCTCATATCGAGGAACACAGCAAGAAACCGGAGGAAGCCCGCAGCCGCATTGTCCGGCTGATGGGCGATGTGCCCCGGATTGAGCTTTTCGCCCGCAGCCGTGCGCCGGGATGGGATGTGTGGGGCAACGAAGCGGCTGACTCCATTCAGGGGTGGCCGCCATGCTGACACCAATTCCTCTGACACTGGCGCAGGCAAATGAATTTGTTGAAAAACATCATCGGCACCATCGACGTGTCCAGGGGCATAAATTCTCTATCGGCTGTGAAAGCTGTGGGGAATTAGTGGGCGTGGTGATTGCCGGAAGGCCCGTCAGCCGGTATCTGGATGATGGGTTTACTCTGGAAGTTACCCGCCTATGTACGCTGGGAGGCAGAAATGTGTGCAGCTTCCTTTATGCTGCTGCCGCCCGGACTGCAAAGGCGATGGGCTACCGGAAGATTATTACCTATACGCTGGATACGGAAAACGGGGCCAGTATTCGGGCTGCGGGGTGGACTTGCGTTGGCTCTGCCGGTGGGAAGCATTGGACAGGGACGCGCAGGCCCAAAATTCCCCAGGCACCGGAGCAGATGAAATACCGCTATGAAAAAATCTTACGGGAGGTGAGTTGATTGGCCCATGTGAACATCACAAAGGACTTGACCGAGGTCAAAAGCAAGGTCGTGTTTGGCCTGACCCAGCGACAGCTTATCTTTTTTGCACTGGCTGCGCTGGTGGCTGTTCCTACTTACTTTCTGACCCGGAAAAGCCTGGGCAACGATATTGCCTTGATTCTTCTGATTGTTACGGCTCTGCCCTTTTTCTTCTTCGCCCTTTACGAAAAGAACGGGCAGACACCGGAAAAGATGCTTAGAAATTATTTTCGTGTCCGGTTCCTGACGCAGCAAGCGCGTCCCTACCGGACAGAGAACCGATTTGCCGCCCTGGAGCGGCAAGCCTATTTTGACGAGGAGGTGAAACAGCTTGTTTCCACTACTGAAAAGACGGGAAAGAAAACGGGCCGTGGGCTGGGGCGACGAGTTGATCATCCGTCCGGACACGCCGTTAAGTGCCGCACAGAAAAAGCAGCTCGCAAAGGCAATCCGACGGGCAAAGCGCGACGGTAAGATTGCCGCCACTGCCCAGCAGACTATTCCCTATGAGGAAATGTATGAGAATGGGGTATGCAGCCTGGGGAACCGCCTTTACAGCAAAAGCATTGCGTTTGAGGATCGCAGCTATGCCGAAGCGTCCGACGATGATAAGGCGGTCATCTTTGAACTGTACTGCCGACTGGTCAACTATTTCGGCCCCACGGTGGCCTTTCAGCTTTCCGTGGTCTGCTATTATCCGGATATGGCGGAGTATCGGAAAATCCTGCGTATCCCACCCACCGGCGACAGCTTTGACCCTATCCGTAAGGAATTTTCCGATATGCTGCTCACGAAAGCCAGCCTGTGCAAGACGGAACGTAGCCTGTGCCTGACCTTCACAGTGGAGGCCGAGGACGTAAAGCAGGCCGCGTCCCGCCTGGAACAGATTCAGGCCGATGTGCTGGAACGGTTCAAAGGCATTGGAACCCAGGCCCACGGGATGGACGGCTATGAACGGCTTTTGCTGCTGCATCACTGTCTGCACCTGGATGAGCCGCAGAAATTCAAATTCAACTGGGACTCGCTGGTGGGAACCGGCCTTTCCAGCAAAGACTATATTGCGCCCAGCTCCTTCTTGTTTAAGGAGGGCCGGTATTTCCGCGTTGGCCCGTCGGTCGGCGCGGTTTCCTTTTTGCAGATCCAGGCCACGAAGCTGTATGACACGCTGCTGAACGCGCTCCTGAATATCGAAAGCAGCCAGATCGTCAGCATCCACGCAAAGGCGCTTGACCAGGGCGCTGCGCTGAAAACCGTGAAACGGAAACTGAGCGATTTGGACAAGGCAAAAATCGACGAACAGAAACGGGCGGTGCGCTCCGGCTTCGACATGGACATTCTCCCCCCTGACCTTGTGACCTTCGGGAAGGAGGCGGAAAAGCTACTGGAGGATTTGCAGAACCACGATGAAAAGATGTTTATGGTCACAATCCTTCTGGTGCATACCGCGCCAACCAAACAGAAGCTGGAAAACATCATCTATTCGGTGAACGGCATCGCCAACGCCAACAACTGCAACCTGATCCGGCTGGACTATCAGCAGGAACAGGGTTTTGTATCGGCCCTGCCCCTGGGTGTGAACCAGGTGGAGATCCAGCGTGGCCTTACCACCAGCGGGACGGCAATCTTTTTGCCGTTCCGCTCCTGTGAGGTGTTCCAGCCGGGCGGCCTTTACTACGGTGTCAATACGCAGACGAAGCACATCATCCTGGCAGACCGGAAAACCCTCAAATGCCCCAACGGGATCGTGCTGGGCACACCGGGCAGCGGAAAATCCTTCTTTGCAAAGCGCGAGATGGCCAATGCCTTTTTTGCCACCAATGACCACATTCTGATTTTAGACCCGGAAAATGAATATACCGCCCTGACGGAGCAGCTTCACGGCCAAACGATCTACCTGGCTCCGGATAGCCACAGCTATTTGAACCCGATGGATCTGGACTTGTCCACCGATGTGGGCGAGTCGCCCATGCTCATGCAGGCGGATTTCCTGCTGTCACAGTGCGAGCTGATGATGGCCTCCTATGGCAATCCGCTTATGCCCATTGAAAAATCCCTGATTGACCGCTGTATCAGTCTGGTTTACCGGGATTACCTAAAGAACCCCAGGCCGGAGAATATGCCCGTCCTGGGCGACCTGTACCAATGCCTGCGGGAGCAACACAATTCGCGGGCGGATGATCTGGCTACGGCGATGGAGATTTACGTCACCGGCAGCCTATCTTATCTGAATCACCGAACGAATGTGGATTTGAATAACCGTATGGTCTGCTACAACACCAGCAAGCTGGGACAGGGCTTAAAAAAGCTGGTCATGTCCAACGTGCAGAAGCATATCTGGCAGCGTACTGCGGTCAACCGCTATGCCGGTATCACCACCCGGATATTCTTAGATGAGTTCCACCTGCTCTTAAAGGAGCCGCAGACAGCGGCCTACACCGCTGAGATTTACAAGCGGTTCCGTAAGTGGAACGGGATTCCCACATCGCTGACGCAGAACGTCAAAGACCTTTTGGACAGCTCCGAGATTGAGAACATCCTGGAAAACAGCGATTTCGTGCTGATGTTAAATCAGGGTGCCAGCGACCGGAATATCCTGGCTCAGCGGCTTGGCATTTCGCCACAGGAATTAAACCATGTGACCAACAGCAGCGAGGGCGAGGGCCTTCTGTTCTTCGGGGATAAGATCATTCCCTTTGAGGACAAATTCCCGCGTGATACACAGCTCTACCGGGTAATGACCACGAAGCCTTCCGACCTGGCGGCATAAGGGGGTGGCCCATGAAGCGAAAACGCAATATCTACGATGCGGATGATGCAGCCAAAAGCAAACGGCTGCATTTTTCAGCGGAGGAACGGGCTGCCCATGCAGAGAAAAAGGCGGAAATCCTGGGAGAAAAGCTGGAAAAAGCCAAAGCTGACCTTCCAAAGAAGCGCCGTGCCCGGATCAACCGGGAATTTGACGCTATGACCGGCAAGGTTCGGCACTCGCTGAGTTTTGAGGACGAGGTAAAACCGCGCAGCCGGAAAAACCCGGTGGCGCGGGCTGGCCTGAAAGCTGGCCGGACGGTGGATTTGGCGGCTCACAGTAAAATCCGGCAGGTGGAAAAGGAAAATGTAGGCACCGAAGCGGCCCACAAGACCGAGTTTGCAGCGGAAAATCTGGCGGCAGGCGCGATCCGGAAAGGCTACCGCTCTGTAAAGGATGCGCCCTACCGCAAGGTGGAACGGCTGGAGGTCAAAAGTGCAAAGGCAACAGTCAATGCCAATTACCACGCCGCCGTCCGGGACAATCCAGAGCTGCAAAAGCATTCCCTGTCGGCCCTTTTTCAGAAGCGGAAACTAAAGCGTGAGTATGCCAAAGCCTACCGGGAGGCAAGAAAAACCGGGAGCCGCGGGGCTGCGGTGGCGAAAAAAGCGAAGGAGGCAGTCAGCAACGCAGGACAGGCTGCCGTTGCCCTGGTCAAGAACAATAAGGGCGTTTTGGTGATTGTCGGCGGGGTGGCCTTGCTGTTTATCCTGCTCTTTTCCTCCCTGTCCTCCTGCTCTGTGTCAATGGAAGGGGCGATGGGGGCCGTACTTGGAACCTCCTATACCTCCGAAGATCCCGACATTTTGCAGGTGGAGGACAACTATATCGCGCTGGAACAGGAGCTGGAACGCCGGATGGCCAACATTGAAAGCGAATTTCCCGGCTATGACGAGTACCAGTACGATGTGGACACCATTGGCCACGATCCCAATGAGCTGATTTCTTACCTGACTGCAAAATTCAATGCCTTCACCCCGGCCCAGGTACAGGCAGAATTAGAAGCCCTGTTCAACCAGCAATATACTCTTACCACCCGTGAGGAGGTGCAGATCCGTTACCGGACTGTGACCTGGACGGATGAGGAAGGCAACGAACATGAAAGCGAGGAGGCGTATGAGTATTACATTCTCCATGTGACCCTGCGGAACCATTCCCTGGGGACGGTGGCGGTGGAAAACCTGACCGAAGATGAAAAAGGCCGGTATGCCGCCATCCTGGAACTGAAGGGCAACAAGCCCTATCTGTTCGGGGACAACATCTATGCGAACCCCTCTGAAGGGGAGCATTACGAAATCCCCGGCGAAGCCCTGTCCGACCCGTCTTTTGCCGCACTGATTACCGAAGCGGAAAAATACTTAGGCTACCCCTACGTCTGGGGCGGTTCAAATCCGTCCACCAGCTTTGATTGCAGCGGATTTGTCTGCTGGGTCTTTACCAACAGCGGCGTTCACAACCTGCCCCGTACCACGGCGCAGGGCATTTACAATCAATGCGCGATTATCCCGTCCTCCGAAGCCAAACCGGGGGACATTATCTTTTTCACGGGAACCTATGACAGCGCGGGGCCAGTGTCCCATGTGGGGATTTATGTAGGCGACGGGATGATGATCCACTGTGGCTCACCCATCCAGTACGCCAATATCAACACGTCCTATTGGCAACAGCACTTTTACGCATTTGGGCGGCTCTGACCGCCCGGAAAGGAGTTTTGATGAACCAGAAAATTCAGAAAATCGTGACCGAGATTGAGAAGGTCAAGAGCAAGATTGCAACCCAGCAGGCAAGGCTTAGGGAACTGGAGCAGCAGAAAACCGAACTGGAGAATACCGAGATCGTTGGCATGGTGCGCGGCCTGGAGGTCACGCCGGAGGAACTGGCCACCATCATTCAGGCTATTCGCAGCGGCAATACCGGCGGCCTGTCTGTGGCCGCACAAAATCCGGAGGAACAGGAGGAAATGGATGATGAAGAATAAGCTGCGCTATTTCATGGTGCTGACTGCACTTGCGATGTGCTTTGGTACTTTTTCTGTTACCGCCTATGCACAGAGTAATGAACCACAGGAGGAAACCGCGCCGGTGGAAGAAACCACAGAGCCGGAAGAAACTGCTACCCCGAACCCCTTCACGCCAAACGGAACCGGCACTGTCCTGGACAACGCCACCAGTGAGGACGAAAAGGAGTTTTATACCATCGTCACCGAAAATGAAAACGTCTTTTATCTGGTCATTGACAAGCAGCGCGATACGGAAAATGTCTACTTCCTCAATGCGGTCACGGAGTCCGACCTGATGGCCCTTGCCGAGCCGGACGCGGAGGAAACCGCCGAACCGGTGGAATCGGAGCCGGAACCCACACCCTCGCCAGAGCCGGAGGAACCTGCCGAGGGAATAGAGGAACCTGAACCGGAGCCTGTCCCGGAAACCGGAACCAGTCCCATTATGCTGGTTTTGATTGGCGTGGCGGTGCTTGCCGTAGGCGGCCTGGGCTACTACTTCAAGATTTATAAACCCAAACATGAATTGGACGATGCTGCCGATTTGGATGAATTTGAATTTGCAGGGCCGGAAGAACCGACCATTCGGGAAGAAGATCTGGAAGAACCTGCGCCGGAACTGACTGCCGAGGAAGAAGCCGAACAGCGCCGGCTTTATGAGGAAGAACAGGAATTTCCGGACGATGACGAGGATGCCCCTGTTCAGTAATAATCCGGGGCTGGAGCGGATGATGCAGCAGAAACCCACCGGGCGGCGGGTGCCGGAACCTCCGGCGCTCCCGCCCGATCATCCCTGCTATGGCTGCAACTATGGCATGGGAAGGCGCTGTATAGGGGTCTGCTATAAGCAGCTTTTGAAAGGAAGGAGGAAACACGATTGAAATTAGTGGTGGCTGAGAAACCCAGTGTGGCCCAAAGTCTGGCCGCTGTGCTGGGGGCAAAGCAGAAAAAACAGGGATATTTGGAGGGCGGCGGCTTTCTGGTAAGCTGGTGCGTCGGGCATCTGGTTGGGCTGGCCCCTGCCGATGCCTACGACCCGAAGTATTCCGAGTGGACGTATGAGGATTTACCGATTATCCCGAAGGAATGGAAGTTTATCGTTGACCCAGGGAAAAAGGAACAATTCAAGGTGCTTTCTGACCTGATGAATCGCGCTGATGTGGACAGCCTGGTATGTGCCACCGACGCGGGCCGTGAAGGAGAATTGATCTTCCGTCTGGTGTATCAGCAGGCCGGGTGCCACAAACCGATGGAGCGGCTGTGGATTTCGTCGATGGAGGAGGACGCAATCAAAGCGGGATTTTCCGCTCTGCGCCCCAGCAGTGAGTATGACCTTCTCTATGCTGCGGCCCTTTGCCGTGCAAAGGCGGATTGGCTGGTAGGGATTACCGGAACCCGGCTATTCTCCACCCTTTACCGAAGGACGCTCAACGTGGGGCGCGTCATGACCCCTACCCTGGCCCTGGTGGTGGAACGGGAAACCGCGATTGACAGCTTCAAAAAGGAGAAGTTTTACACGGTGGAACTGGATTGCGGTTTTCCTGCCGCAAGCGACCGGATGGCAGATAAAAAGGCAGCGGAGAAACTGAAAGCTGCCTGTGCAGGCCAGACTGCCACTGTCCGAAGGGTGGAGAAAAAGCAGCGCAACGCCAGCCCGCCGAAGCTATATGACCTGACTTCCCTCCAAAGGGACGGGAACCGGCTGTTTGGCTACACCGCCCAGCAGGTGTTGGATTATGCCCAGGCCCTCTATGAAAAGAAGCTGTTGACCTATCCCCGTACCGATTCCAATTATCTGGCGGAGGACACCGCCGCCACAGTGCCGGAGCTTTTGGAGCAATCTGTTTCGAGCCTGCCGTTTTCTGTGGAGGTGGGGCTGACGGACATCTCCCGTGTAATAGACGCTTCAAAGGTCAGCGATCATCATGCACTGCTGCCTACCATGCAGGTAAAGCAGGATGCGCTTGCCGCATTGCCTGCCGGGGAGCGCAACATCCTCACATTGGTCATCGTGCGGCTTTTATGCGCGGTCAGCGAAAAACAGGTTTACGAGGATACGGCTGTGGAGCTGGATTGCGGCGGTACTCTCTTTGCCGCAAAGGGGCGCGTAGTAACAAGCCCTGGCTGGAAGGCTGTGGAGCAAGCCTTCCTCTCCACGCTGAAGCAGAAGCCGGAAAAGGACGACCCGGAACCGACCGCGCTGCCCTCCATCACCGAGGGGCAGTCCCTTTCCGGCTGCAAGGCGGCGGTGCGTGAAGGAACCACCAGCCCGCCCAAACACTTCACGGAAGATCTGCTGCTTTCCGCGATGGAACACGCCAGTGCAGAGGAATTTGCAGAGATTAAGGATGCGGAGCGCACGGGCCTGGGAACCCCGGCTACCCGCGCCGGTGTGATCGAAAAGCTGGTGCGCGGCGGCTTTCTGGAACGCAAGGGCCGCCAGCTTCTTCCCACGAAAAAAGGCCATAACCTGATTGTGGTGCTGCCAGACAGCATCAAATCGGCCAAACTGACCGCAGAATGGGAGGCATCCTTAAAGGAGGTGGAGCGTGGGGAGCGTTCCGCAGACGATTTCCTCTCTGGGATTGAACGGATGACCGCCGATCTGGTGGAGAGCTACCGGGCAATCCAGGCAGATACCTCCCTCTTTGATAAACGGGAGCCGATTGGCAAGTGTCCCCGCTGCGGCAAGGATGTGGTGGAAAGCAAGCTAAGTTTTCTGTGTGTTGACCGTTCCTGCGGGTTTACCATGTGGAAGAACAGCCGCTTCTTTACCGACAAGCATAAAGAACTGACCAAAGCGGTGGCAAGCGCATTGCTGAAAAAGGGCCGTGTCAAAATGACCGGCCTATTCAGCGAGAAAAAGGGCGTGGCCTACGATGCCACCGTAGTACTCGACGATACCGGCAAGTATGTGAATTACAAGCTGGAATTTGACCAGAAGAAAGCAGGTGCAAAGCATGAGTGAGGAACGAAACCAATATGCTGTGGTGCCCTTTGACACCTTTGAACGATACCTGGGGCCGCGTTATGAGAATATCCCCGGTGTGGAGTACATTTTGGAAAATGGAACGCTGCTCTACTTCATGGAGGAGGCTCCAGGCGTGTACGAGTCTGCCGACCACACGGTTACCGGCGAACCGGCAGCCCCAAAGCTGTTTGTCCCCGTTTATGAAGGGGATGAAATGCAGCCCCACGCTTTTTCCGAAGTCGGCCCCCGTGAACAGTTTGCCGCCATCACCGATTTTTCTGTGACCATCGGACTGCCGGGGGTGAACCAGCGCAAGGAGCCGGGGTATGTGCTGGACAACGGCCTGGTGCTTCTGGAAAGTGAACGGGACAGCCAGGGCAACTATAAGGCCGGGGCCGGAATGGACGGGATGTTTTTACAGACCGGGCGCATTTTTGAGCCGATCCGGTATCCGGATGGGGAAATCCTCGCGTTTCTGGAACGCCAGCCGGAGCGCATCCGTGCGAAAGATCTGGAGTCCGTAAAGGCCTATGATACTGCCAGAGTGCAGAACCCCAGGGAAGAAAGTCCGTCCCAAAGGCCGCCTTCCCTGCGGGAGCAGCTACGTCGGGCGCAGGAGACACGGCCCTTACCTGGGGCCAATGCTCCGGAAAGGGAACGGTGATCGGATGCCCTTACTGAAGGTGGAGCAGGAAACCATCATCCTTTTCAACGAAGCGGAGGCCACGGCCAGCGTCTATACCCATAACGCCGCCTTACAGCGGGTGCTTCTGGAACTGCGCCAGACCCACCCGGCCCAGGTGCGGCAGACTGAGGACAACCGCTGCGGTGGGCTGACCTTTGAATTGCCTAAAAAGTGGGTGAAAATCTCACCGCCGCGGGCGCTCTCCGAAGCACAGAAACGGGTTTTGGACGAGATGAACCAGCGCAATCGGGAACGCAGGCAATCAGCATAATCATTTGGGGCGGCATGGGGTGACTATGCCGCCCTGCTTTTGGAAAGGAGGCTCTTATGGCACAGAAATGGCAGACCATTTCGGAACTGGCTGCGGAAACCAGCCGGAAGGTCACACACTCGCCAGAAGAATGGTGCCGCTTTCTCACTACGGCGGCACGCTTTTATAAAGCCTATGATTTTGACGATCAGCTTTTGATTTACGCACAGAAGCCGAACGCGACGGCCTGCGCGGATATGCCTACCTGGAACAATAAAATGCGCCGGTGGGTCAATGCAGGCAGCACGGCTATCGCGCTGATCCGCAAAGGATACGGCGGCAAGCCTTATCTGGACTATGTGCATGATGTGGCTGACACCCATCCGGTGCGGGGCGGTAAAGACCCCTGGCTGTGGAAACTGACGGAGGAAAATCGCGAGCCGATTATGGAACGGCTGCGCGACACTTTTGGAATTGACGGCTCCGGCGATTTGGGCGACCTTCTGATGGAGACAGCGGAAAAGCTGGTGCAGGAAAGCTACGGCGAATACCTGTCCGATCTACTCTATGAACGGGAGGACAGCTTTTTAGAGGAGCTGGACGATTTCAATGTGGAGGTGCTGTTCCGCAACACCCTGCGGGCAAGCGTCCAGTACGCCGTCCTTTCCCGCTGCGGCCTGGATGTGAGCCGTTACCTGGACGCAGAGGATTTTCGTGAAATCACCAATTTCAATACCACCGCTGCCCTGGCCTGCCTGGGTACGGCAGTATCTCAGGGGAGCCGGGAGCTGCTTTTGGAGATTGGTGATACCATACGGAAAATAGAACGGGAAAAGACCAAAAATTCTCTTGCAAAGTCTGGCGTGGAGCCGTATAATGATAAAGGAAACTTTAGCACATTAAAGCACGAAAGGAGCGATACGCATGGCGACATTGACATACAGCAAACAGAACGGGTATCAAGTGCCCAATCTCCGGATGGACGAGGTGGAGAACGAGCCGCAGACCCTGGGCCGGTTCGGAAGAGCCAGGGAGAAATATCTGATGGAGCACCGCAAGGGACTTTACAATTCGATGCTGCTGACCGGCAGGCTGTGGGCGCATCTGACCGAGATCGACCGGACAGCCCAGGAGCAGATGGACAATCTGGTGGCAGAAATGGCGAAGGAACAGGGCGTGACCGAAGCCCTGAAAGCCAGCAACCAGATAGAATGGGTGCAGCGGATGAACAGCATCCGGCAGTCAGCGGAGGAGATCATCCGAAGCGACCTGATTTACAGTTAAATCCGGAAGAAACGGCAGGTGAACAGCCTGCCGTTTCTTCGTCCGTGGAGATGGAAACACCGTTTTCCACCAAACCGGACTACCGGCAACTCACCCTTTTTGACCTGCCGGAAATGCAGATACAGAAGATTTCCCACCAGGAAGCGGAGGCTGCGGCCTCCGCTTCTTCCCGTTCCAGGCGTAGAACGCCGGAGCAGCCGAAGGATAACAAGCTGGAGGCGGCCAGCCGGAAATTGTTCGAGCAATCCGACACAGCAACCAATGAGCAGCTATCCTTTGACTTTATCGCGGCCGGGCGTGGACAGATAGAACCCCAAAACGGGGATGGCCAGGGTACAACCCCGCCACCGCAGGTTCCCTCCCCGGAACCCACCGGCGCGGGCGCGTCTGAAGCGGTCAAACCGTCCACAGAGGCGCCCGTTCCTCCTTCCCTTATCCCGGATGTGCCGGAATACATGAAGTTAAAGGCAGATCATCCTGGCTCTATGGTGAGCGTCCGGGTTGGCGATTATTTCCTTCTCTATGGGGAGGACGCAAAGCAGGCAGGCGCTGACCTGGGCCTAAAGACTGTGGTTCAGGAGATTCCCGGCCTTGGGGAAACCACCGTCACCGGCACCAACCTGGGCTGGCCCCATCTGGCAAAGCAGTTGCAGCTTCATGGCCATAACGTCACCATTGGCGAGCCGGAGGACGGCCGGTATCAGGTTATCAAAAATCTGGAAGTGGCTGATTTTATCCCTCTTGGGATGAAGCTGGAACAGGATGGGCGCACCTTTACCGTCGATCAGGTCGATTACGCTGCGGGCCGTGTCAGTCTGCGGGATGATACCTTTGCGGCTGGCACCGGATTTCCCATCTTCCGCAGTGAGCCGGTAGCCGTGGTGCGGGAATGGGTGGAACGCCAGCAGGAAAAAGACCTGGCCGTGGCAGCGCGTACAGAGGAAATGCTTGCTGGGGCTGCCGCCGCTTACGGACAGTCCCAGCTTGATACCGCAAAAGGGCTGATTTCCGATTTTTGTGAACGGGAATATGGCTCTGAGGTGGAATTTACCGACCTGCGGCATATCGGACTGGCCTGCACCACCACCGAGGACGAAAAGCACATCCTTCAGGTGGACGCGGATCTGGTGGATTATGCCGTCTGCTATCTGGTAGACGGGGTACAGATACATCAGGACAAATACGAAACCCTCTCAGACCTGATTGACCAGGAACTTTCCGTACTGGATTTTGACAGCCTGATCCGCACAGGAATGGACGCAATGCCGGAGGAACCACTGGATCAAGAGAAGGCAGTGCCACATAGCCGCTATTCTGTGATAGAAGCCAGTGACACGGATTCCTATGTCCCGGATGGTGGGCGATTTGCCATTTTGGATGAAGAAACACAGGACTATTACTATGACGAGGATAGCTGGGCAAAGGTTTTTCCCGATGCAGAATCTGCCGCTCAATTTATAAAAGAATTGGAGAAGGCAGATGCCGAAAAGCAGCAGCCTAATTTGACCGGTCAGCCGATTACCCGCGAGGGCGATACCCTGACAATCGGGAACGGCCCCGCTACCCATGAAGTTGATATTACTGTGTCCGATGAAGAATGGGAGCGAATCAAAGCAGTCATTCCGGAAAATACTGCCCAAAACTTCCACATCACCGATCCAGACCTGGGCGCAGGCGGGCAAAAGACAAAATACCAGAATAACGTGGCTGCAATCCGGCTCTTGAAGGACTTGGAGGCCCAGGGCCGCAGCGCGACGCCGGAGGAACAGGAAGTCCTATCCCGCTATGTTGGGTGGGGCGGCATTCCCCAGGCATTTGACGAAACCAATGAAAAGTGGGCTTCGGAATATGCAGAGTTAAAAACGCTTCTGACCCCGGAGGAATATGCTTCTGCCCGTGGTTCTACCCTGAACGCACACTTTACCAGCCCCACCGTGATTGAGGGAATGTATCAGGCGTTGGAGCAGATGGGCGTTCACCCGGATACCGTCCTGGAGCCTGCGATGGGCGTGGGCAACTTCTTTGGCCTTTTGCCGGAGTCCATGCAAAATGCTACTCTGATGGGCGTGGAGCTGGACAGCATTACCGGGCGGCTGGCAAAGCAGCTTTATCCCCAGGCCAACATCACTGTGGACGGCTTCGAGCGCGTCAACCTGCCGGACAATTCCATCGACCTGGCTGTGGGAAACGTACCCTTTGGCAGCTACAAGCTGGCCGATCCCCGGTACGATAAGCAAAACCTTCTCATTCACGACTACTTTTTCGTGAAAACGCTGGATAAGGTACGGCCCGGAGGGATCGTGGCCTTTATTACTTCAAAGGGTACACTGGATAAGCAGGATTCCACTGTGCGGGAATATCTGGCGCAGCGGGCTGACCTTTTAGGCGCGGTACGCCTGCCGAACAACGCCTTTTCCCGGAACGCCGGTACGGATGTGACCACGGATATTTTGTTCCTGCAAAAGCGGGCGCAGCCGCCGGAGCAGATGCCGGATTGGGTGCATTTGGGGCAGACCGCAGACGGAATCCCCATCAACAGCTACTTTGAAACCCATCCGGATATGGTGCTGGGCACGATGGCGTGGGACAAAAGTATGTACGGGAATGAGCGGGAAACTACCTGCGCCCCGCTTCCTGGGATTGAACTGGCCGACCAGTTGAGCGAAGCTCTTTCAAAACTTTCCCCGCCGGATCAGCAGCTTCTCTCCCAAAAGGGCGCGGTGGAAATCCCGGAACTATTAGAACAAATGGAAACCGCCGATGTGGAAGCCCGGAATTTCAGCTACACGGAGGTCGGCGGAAAGCTCTACTTTGTGGAGAATGGCGAGCGGGTTCCGGTGGAGGTTCCCGCCACCACGGAAAAGCGTATCCGTGGCATGATCGGCCTGCGGGATGTGACCCGAAACCTCATTGAATTGCAGCTTCACGGCGGCACCGACGAGGAAATCCGGGCAGTCCAGGAAAAATTGGGGAAAGCCTATGACGCTTATACCGCAGAATACGGCCTCTTAAACAGCACCGGCAATAAGCGGGCCTTTGAACAGGACTCGTCCTACTGCCTGCTGTGTTCTTTGGAGGTTCTGGACGAGGACGGGAACCTGGAACGCAAAGCGGATATGTTCACAAAGCGCACCATCAACCAACAGGTGACGATTGACCATGTGGACACCGCCAGCGAAGCACTGGCCGTTTCCATCGGGGAGCGCGCCCGTGTGGATTTGGACTATATGGCCTCCCTGTTAGGCACCCCCGGCGAAACAGACAGTATCATCCGTGACCTGAAAGGGGTGATTTATAAAAATCCGGAAGCCGGCGGCGGCCCGCTTAACGGATGGGAAACGGCAGACGAGTATTTATCCGGCAACGTCCGGAAGAAGCTGGCCGCTGCACGGGCGGCGGCAGAGATTGACCCTGCATTTGCAGAGAATGTGGCCGCACTGGAGCAAGCCCAGCCCAAAGACCTCTCCGCAGCGGAGATCGACGTGCGGATCGGCGTTACCTGGATTGACCCGAAGTATTACACCCAATTTGTCCATGAACTCTTAAAAACCCCGTTCAGCTACAAGAAGGACATACAGGTACGCTATTCCCCGGCCACCGGCGAGTGGAATGTGAGCGGGAAATCACGGGACAGCCTGAATAATTCCCTGGCCTATGTGACCTATGGAACCAAACGGCGAAATGCCTACGCGATCATCGAGGACAGTTTGAACCTGCGGGACACCCGGATTTATGATACCATCCATGAGCCGGATGGCAGCACCACCCGCGTATTTAACGCCAAAGAAACCATGCTGGCCCAGCAAAAGCAGGAGCAGATCCGGGAGGCATTCAAGGATTGGATTTGGAAAGACCCGGCCCGCCGAGCCGACCTGTGCCAGAAATACAATGAACTTTATAACGCCATCCGGCCCCGCAGCTACAACGGGGAGCATATCCGTTTTTCCGGTATGAACCCGGAAATTTCCCTGCGGCCCCACCAGCGCAATGCGGTGGCCCGGATGCTATACGGAGGGAACAGCCTACTGGCCCATTGTGTGGGCGCGGGCAAAACCTTTGAGATTGTGGCGGCAGCAATGGAGTCCAAACGCCTGGGGCTGGCAAAGAAAAGCCTAGTGGTGGTTCCAAACCACCTGACCGAACAATGGGGCGCGGATTTTCTGCGGCTCTATCCCGGAGCCAATGTGCTGGTGGCCACCAAAAAGGATTTTGAACCGGCGAACCGAAAAAAGTTTTGCAGCCGAATTGCCACCGGCGACTATGACGCGGTCGTGATTGGACATAGCCAGTTTGAAAAAATTCCGCTTTCACCGGAGCGTCAGAAAGCCATCCTTCAGGAGCAGATCGACCAGGTGATCGACGGCATTCAGGAAGCAAAAGCCCAGGATGGGGAACGCTACACCATTAAGCAGTTGGAGAAATCCAGAAAGAGCCTGGAAGTGCGGATGGCAAAACTGAACGACCAGAGCCGCAAGGATGATGTGATTACCTTTGAGGAATTGGGCGTCGATAAGCTGTTTGTGGACGAGGCACACGGGTTCAAGAATTTGTTCCTGGCAACGAAAATGCGGAATGTGGCGGGTATCGGCCAGTCTGAAGCACAGAAGTCCTCTGATATGTTTGCAAAGTGCCGGTATCTGGATGAAATCACCGGCGGGCGCGGCGTAGTCTTTGCCACCGGCACCCCTGTCAGTAATTCAATGGTGGAACTCTATACCATGATGCGCTACCTGCAATATGACCTGTTAAAATCCAGCGGCCTGGAGCATTTCGATAGCTGGGCGGCAAACTTTGGCGAAACCATCGCGTCCCTTGAGTTGGCTCCAGAGGGAACCGGCTTTCGCAGTAAAACCCGGTTCGCAAAGTTTTTCAATCTCCCGGAACTCATGGCCATGTGGCGGGAGGCCGCTGACATTCAGACGGCGGATATGCTGCGCCTGCCGGTTCCGGAGGCGGAAAAAATCACCGAAGTCACCACCCCCAGCGACTTCCAGCGGGATTTGGTTGCTGACCTGGGGGAACGGGCCGAAGCAGTACGCAATCGTGAGGTGGAACCACGCGAGGACAATATGCTCAAAATCACTTCGGATGGTCGCAAGTTGGCCTTAGATCAGCGGCTGTCTGACCCGACGCTGCCGGACGATCCGGAAAGCAAGGTCAACGCCTGCGTCCGGAACGTGTTGCAGGTCTGGCGGGACACGGAGGAAATCAAGGGGACGCAGCTTGTATTCTGCGACAGTGTAGCGATACGTTGCTACAAATAAACTTTAAGTGGGCGAAAGCCTGTAAGGAGGTAAAAGTAGCGGGGAAAACAGAGTTTTCCCTAACTGATATTCCGAAGAGTGGAATGATGGGATAACGCCCTGAAACGCTCACCTAATACTACGTTGGAAGCAAAGGAGTGCAATATCCTGCGCTGACACAGCACGTTGAAGTCGGCTGAGAACCGTCCAAACAGAGCCGCAAGGCAGATGTGGAAAGCTGTCCAGAGGTGGATGGTGCGGTCTATAGGTCGGGGGTCTATAAAATGCCTATGACAAGAATGTGGCTGACAACCACTGACGAAAGTCCGAATGCACGGGTCAAGAAGAAAGAACGGTAGAAATGCCGTTGCCATGAAAATGGTGTATGTGGGGTAAAGTAAGGCGGTCGCAATGAAATTCCCTATAGCATTACAGGTGCTATCAAGCATACTGGCCAAAAGGATAGTCTAAGGGCATCATGTACAGATAGGAATATCGGAACGTAGAAAGTCCCGGATGTGGAGCGATTGCACGCTATGAAGCATGAAAAGGAAATCTGTGTCGTTAGAAATGAAGGTGCAGTATAACTTTTTTTAATCCGGGAGGAAGGTGCAGCCATGGTACCGTGTTCAGTCAGCGATGACTGAATTTAGAAGCCGTGAAAAAAGTAAGCGGTGGAGGGACGGGCTGTAGTCAAGAGTAAATTGAAAATAGCATTATTAACAAACACGCATAGGTTCGAGTAGGACTAAGAAAGGTTAAGCCCACGAAAGTGAGTGATGACCGACTATGGCAACAAAGAAAAAGGCTTTGAAGAAATCGAAACTGCGCCATGCTGAATATTACGATTTCCAGGAAATTCAAGACAAGCTGTATGCTGAAAGTATGGATGGCAAGGTATTCACCAAACTGGTAGAAATAATCACCCTGCCAGAAAACATCAAATTGGCTTACCGAAATATCAAGAAGAATAAAGGAAGTAAAACAGCAGGCACAGATGGCAAGACCATACAGCACTTAGAAAAACTCTCTGAAGAAAAGCTCGTTGCGCTTGTGCAACGGAAATTCAGCTGGTATGTCCCCCAAAGTGTTCGCCGGGTAGAGATACCAAAGGACAACGGTAAGACAAGACCGTTGGGGATACCGACCATTATGGACAGACTTGTTCAGCAATGTGTTCTACAGGTTTTAGAGCCGATTTGTGAAGCAAAATTCCATGACCACAGCTACGGATTCAGACCAAACAGAAGCCAGCAGCACGCAATTTCTCAAGTCCATAAAAATATGCAGCTGAGTCATCTGCATTATGTAGTTGACATCGACATTAAGGGATTCTTCGATAACGTGAACCACGGCAAGCTGCTGAAACAACTGTGGACACTTGGAATACGTGACAAAAATCTGATTTCTATTATATCTGCAATGCTGAAAGCGGAAGTTGCGGGAATTGGGTTCCCAGAGAAAGGAACACCGCAGGGCGGTATCATCTCTCCGCTCCTGTCAAATATCGTACTGAATGAGCTGGATTGGTGGCTGGCAAGCCAATGGGAGAATATTCCAACGCAATATCCGTTCAAGCAAACACCTAACCGCAATGGCAGTCCCAATCATGGTAATAAGTACGCTTCCCTCCGTAGAAGCGGATTGAAGGAAATAACCTGTGTACGATATGCAGACGATTTCAAAATATTTACCAGTAGCTATTCCAATGCGGTTAAGCTGTTCCATGCAACAAAGGACTGGCTGAAAGAGCGTCTTGGTCTGGATATAAGCCCGGAGAAATCCAAGGTAATCAACCTGAAAGAGGACTACTCCGAATTTCTGGGATTCAAGCTGAAAGTAATTCCCAGGGGCAAAACCAAACAGGGACAAACCAAATTTGTTGTAGAGAGCCATGTCAGAGAGAAATCCATTAAGAAAATAAAAGACAACCTTGCGAAACTGACCCATGCAATTCAGTACCCGAAGAATGCAACACATTCCGAATACGAGGAAATTGCGAAATACAATGCCTTTGTACTCGGAGTTCATGACTACTACAGCATGGCGACCAAGGTCAGCAAGGATTTCAGAGGATTAGCCTTTTCAGTCCAAAAGAGCCAGAAAACAAGATTTCAACAGCGGTTAAAAACAGCGGCAGAGGTTGAAAAGAATCGGATTCCATGTCACATAGCAAATGTGATTAAGGAACGATACGGAAAAAGTAAGCAATTGCGATATGTAAGAGGAATTGCGCTTGCACCGATAGGCTATGTCAAGCACAGGCATCCCATCCAGCGGAAACGTGGTGTGAACTCGTATACCGCAGAAGGTAGGGCCATGATTCATAAACAACTGGAAGCAGTTGATATGGAAATTTTGCATTATTTGATGCGAACCCCAGTTTGGAATGCCTCTATAGAATATAACGACAACAGACTGTCGTTATATTCGGCTCAAATGGGCAAATGTGCCGTGACCGGAGCGAAGCTGATGATTGGTGACATTTTCTGTCACCACAAAGTGCCACGCAGCAACGGAGGTACAGACGCATACCAAAACCTGATTCTGTTATGCGGAAATGCCCATAGGCTTATTCATGCCACCGATCCCAATACGATTGCAAGGCTTACGGATTCCTTAAACCTCACTCCGAAACAGAAAACCAAAGTTGATAAGCTCAGAAGCCTTGTTCATGTTGAGAGTTGTTAAAATGTAAATCAATTTGCCCTTGATGGCAAGCCGTGTGAGCTGAAAGGTTCATGCACGGTTTAGGGCGGGGGAAAAGTTGGAGATAACATCAAAATCTTACCTATCGCCACTGTCTACCCCAAAGGGGGATGGTTCCTTCAACGTCTACGACGATATGAAGCAAAAGCTGATGGCCCAGGGCGTACCGCCGGAGGAAATCGCCTTTATTCACGATGCAAAGACAGAGGCTCAGAAAGCGGAACTTTTTGCAAAGGTACGGAAAGGACAGGTGCGTGTGCTGCTTGGCTCCACGGCCAAAATGGGCGCGGGCACCAACGTACAGACCCGCCTTGCCGCACTGCACCATCTGGATTGCCCCTGGCGGCCTGCCGACATTGAGCAGCGCGAGGGCCGTATCCTGCGGCAAGGGAATATCAATAAGACGGTCAAGATCTATAAGTATGTTACAGAGAATACCTTTGACGCATATAACTGGAGCATTTTGGAGAACAAGCAGAAATTCATCGGCCAGTTGATGAGCGGCAAAAATCCCTCCCGTTCCTGTGAGGACGTGGACGAAGCCGCTTTAAGCTATGCCGAGGTCAAGGCCCTGGCTTCCGGCGACCCGCGCATTATTGAGATGACCGATCTGGACAGCCAGGTGACGAAGCTGAAACTTCTGAAAGCCAACCATGAGGGACAGCGGTATCAACTGGAAGATCAGTTGATTCAGTTTTTCCCGAAAGCAATCAACCGCACACAGGAACAGATCACAGGATTGGAACAGGATTTGGCCGTCGTGCAGGCCCACCCTCTGTCGGATAAGGAGCATTTCTCCATCACGGTGGCAGGCCAGACCTACACGGAGCGCAAGGCCGCAGGTCAGGCCATCATTGATGCCTGTACGAAAATGACCGATGTTGCGGAGCGGGTGCCCCTGGGCGAGTATCGCGGCTTTCCCATGACCCTATGGGCCGATACTTCCACACAGAAATTTCAGGTGACAATGAAGCACAGCCTTTCCCATACGATTGAGTTGGGAAGCGACCCGGTGGGCAACATCGCCCGTCTGGAAAATGCTCTGGCCGCCATCGCGGATAATTTGAAGCAGAACCGTGGTAAGCTTGAAAACCTGAACGCGCAAATGGAAGAAGCAAAGCTGGAAGTGAAGCGCCCCTTCCCCCAGGAGCAGGAATTGGCTGAAAAGACATCCCGCCTGAATGTGCTGCGGATTGCCCTGAATATGGATGGGAAATCCACCGGCAAGCGGGAACGGGACAAAGAGGAACTGGATGGAGGAAAGCCCTCTATCAAAGGAATGTTAAAACGCCTTGGGGTTGAATCTGCGGCTACCGCTTCCACCCTGCAAAAAGGCAAGGATATGGAGGTGGCAATCTGATGAAACCACGCAGTGGGCGCACCATCCCGCTTTATTTCAAGGTGTCGCCGGAGGAAAAGGAAATCATTGAGAAAAAGATGGCGCAGCTTGGCATTCACAACCAGCGGGCCTACTTACGGAAAATGGCGGTGGACGGATATGCGGTGCAGGTGGATATGTCCGACTTCAAGGCTCTGGTGTCCCTGCTGCGTAACTGCTCCAACAACCTAAACCAGATCGCCAAACGGGTAAACAGCACGGGAAATCTCTATCAGGAGGATGTGGCCGACCTGCAGGAGCGATACCGGGAGCTTTGGGGCGCGGTCAGTACCCTTTTAGGGAAACTGACGGATTTATAAATCACGCCTTTACTTTCGCACTTTAATGTGATATAGTCAGCTTGTAAACCAGCTTCGAAGGAGGTCGCCCCTATGAGAATACTTTTGAAAATTTTACGGTTCCCTGTGGTTCTGGTGCTGACGGTTCTGGTGGCCTTCTGCCGCTTCTTCTGCCTGTTCTCCGGTATGGTCCTCGGTATCGTGGCGGTGCTGCTGTTCCTGATCGGGCTGCTGGTGCTGTTCGCTGGTCGGGTGGATGGCTTTATCGGATTTATGATACTGGCATGGCTCGTCAGTCCCTACGGCCTGCCGCTGGTAGCATCCTGGCTGACGGAACGGGTGGCAGACTTTAACCGGATGTTAAAATCAATCTAATCCATGTTTCATTGGGCGCAGTTCTTTTTATAAGGGCTGCGCCCCCCATTTTAACTTTGCACAATACAAATCTTGCGATATAATTAAACAAAAATAGAGGAGGGTAATCTAAATGAGCGAATTTAATAATGAGGCGTATCAGGCACTAGTAAGTGATTTGATAAATGATGCCTTTTACCTAGAAGGGGCTTCGTATAGAGGAATAATTGCAAAAATTAGACAGTATGCAGAAGTTGTTGTGAGAAAAATATTGAATTTATCCCCGGATGAAACTGTAGAATTAGGTAATGGAAAGCTACAACATCGACTCAAAGAAAAAAATAATCCGCTTTTGCTAAACGCAGTCAAGAAAATCAATAAAATTGGTTCTGAATGTACCCACACAAAGTCAATTAGAGAGATATCAAAAGAAGAAGTAGATGATACAATTAACCGACTTTTCGAATTATATGCATCACTCTTAATAGAATTTTTTGAAAAATACCAGTTTGGATCAAATCCGCATATTGTATCTAGCTTTTCGATATTACCGCCTATCATTCGCTATATAACACTTAATTACCTTTATGACAAGCATCCTGATAACCTTATGATAATCGACAAATTATCTTTAATCTTACTTAAAGCGCTGAACAGGGATGCAGCGATAAACTGGCTTGAAACGCACAAAGATGTTTTAGAGAAAACACCCACCATAACGGAAAAAGCATATCAAGACGCTTGCCGAAAAGGCGGCGTGGAGTTTGCAAATATTCTTCGTTTAAACGCTCCACAAAATATGTATGTTCTTTGCCTTGAAAAAGTTAATTTGGTAGCAAATCAAATAGATAAAGCTGGCCTATTATATAACGATTTTGAAAGTGCTATTATATACTATCAGAAAAATGGAATTGTAGAGGGGGATTCGCCTGAAGTGAAGGAATTTAATTCTATTATGGAATTTTTATATCTTGGTAGGAAAGCTCAAAAAGACATTGTATAGCCTTTGATTTTATATGCAGTAGACTGGTCTAATTCGGTCTACTGTTTGTTTTGTAAGGAGGAATATCGGCAGGATGGCAATTTCAAAAATCAAACCCCGCCACGCCAGTGAAGGCCGGAGTATTGCGGCGGTTTTGAAAGACCGGATTGACTATGACAAGAATCCGGAAAAGACGAAAGACGGGCTGCTGGTGTCCTCCTATCAGTGCAGCGCAGATACCGCATGGCAGGAATTTGCTCTCAGCAAGCAGATCTACGAAGCGGAAACCGGCCGTAAACGCGCACCGGAAAACGATGTGATCTCCTACCTGATTGTCCAGTCCTTTAAGCCTGGGGAAATTTCGCCGCAGGACGCAAATAAGCTGGGATATCAGCTTGCTTTGGAGTTTACCGGCGGGCAGCACCAGTTCCTTGTCGCTACCCATGTGGATAAGAAACACATCCACTGTCACATCGAATTTAACAGCACCGCCCTGGACTGTGCCCACAAGTTCAATAACTACTGGAATACCTATCAGACGATCCGAAAAATCAATGACCGCCTGAGCCGGGAACATGGCCTTTCCGTGATTGAAAAGCCCAAAGAAAAAGGCAAGCATTATGCAGAGTGGGCGAACGCACGGCGCGGCACAAGCTGGAAGGATAAACTGCGCCGGACGATTGACCGGGTATTGCCTACGGTGTCAAGCTACGAGGAATTTCTTGCTGCCATGCGCCGAGAAGGATATGAGATCCAGACCACCCGGAAAGCCCTGAGCTTTCGTCTGGCCGGTGAAGGACAGGAACGGTTTACCCGCGCCAAAACCCTGGGAGCCGACTATACGCCGGAGGCCATCCAGGAGCGCATTGGACAGCCGGTGAAGCGCCCGCGCCGGAGGGCTGTGCCGCTTCAAAAAAATGGCCGGGTCAATCTGCTTTTGGACATTCAAAGCCGCTTGCAGGGACGCGGGCCAGGCTATGAACGCTGGCTGAAAATCCATAACCTGAAGGAAGCAGCGAAAACGCTGAATTATCTGACCGAGCATAACATCACGGACTATGAGTTGCTGGCAGCGCAGGCCGTTTCTGTGTCCGAGAATTTTGATAAAACAGCAACTTCCATCAAGCAGTATGAACATCGGATGGAGCAGATCGCGGAGCTGAAAAAGCATATCATCAACTATGCGAAAACCCGCGATACCTATGTGGCCTACCGGAAAACCAGCCCCAGGGAGAAGTCACGGTTCCGGGCGGCCCATGAAGCGGAGCTGCTTTTGCACGAAGCTGCTAAACGGGCCTTTGACGAGTTTGGAGAAAAGAAGCTGCCGACGGTCAAAACCTTGCAGGCAGAATACAGTGACCTGCTGGCAAAGAAAAGGGCCGCCTATGAAGATTATAAGCGACTCCGAAAAGAAAACCAGGAATTGCAGACCGTAAAGGCCAATGTGGACGCATTATTAAGGATCGAGCAGGTGCAGGAGTACCAGCGAGAGAAAGAAAACAATCAGGAGCAGGGCCGGTAAAACCGCTCTGCGGGTTTGCCGCCTTGTTTGCCAAAAAGCGAAAGCCGGGGGCCGGGTCAGGGGTGCGCGAAGCGCATTTATTTACCTTTGACGCGGCCTCCGGCTTTTGCTATGCCTCCGGCAGAGAAGCGTCCTTCCGGACGCGCAAGCCACCATGCTCTGCATGGTGTTCGGCCCGCACATATTTGTCGGGCGGGGGTTTGGGGAACGCCCCAACAAGCAGGAAAGGATATTCCTTTCCATTGCTTGCAAAAAATATCCCGAATTTGGTATAGTA
>ERZ1673697.1390-NODE-1390-length-28143-cov-16.294859_pt1 | contig 28143 bp, 26 predicted proteins | sample MGYA00580227_ERZ1673697 | MGnify/ENA primary metagenome ERZ1673697 (study PRJEB41218, sample SAMN15661759) | gut metagenome | host: Homo sapiens | place: Canada: London | collected 2015-08-20/2019-03-30 | study: EMG produced TPA metagenomics assembly of...
TTTCCTGTTGTTCCTTCTGTTAGTGTTGCTGTTATTGTTTCATTTTCTCCACTTACTAGTTTTATCTCTTTTTTTGATAAATTTATTCCTTCTACTTCTTCTACTGTATAATCTTCATTTATTCTATAAATATATTTACCATCTGATACGTCCCATGGTAGGTTGTTTCCTTCTGTTTTTACTGTTAGTCCTTCTTTTTCTAATTCTTCCCTTAGTGTTGCGTTATCTATGTCTCCGTCTCCTTTTGTCATTGCTGTTAGTATTGCCAAGTTTATTTTCTCTATTGTTTTTGATTTTTCTGTTTTTATTTTGGCTTCTTTCGATTTTGTTATTATTCCGTTTTCTCCATTTAATCCACTTATTGTTACTCCTGCTAATATCAAGGTTACTATTATTGTTATTACTAATACTATTAATGTAATTCCTCTTTCGTTTTTCTTCTTCATATTCATTTAAAAAATTCCTCCCTCTTTTTCTCTTTATTTTTTATTAAGTATTAAACTTAATAAAAAAATTAAAATGGAGTTTTCCTTACTACTTCAATGCTTTTGTATGTTTTTCTTTTTATTTTTTATACAACTTTTTTCGACATTGCTATTGCATTTTTTGTTGGTATATGCTATATATTGAAGTATATTATTTTATTTAAGTTTAATACTTAAATAAACCTTTTTATGCAAAATTTATATCTTATTTTTATATACTAAAAATCTATTAACTATAAAAGAACCTAAATATTAAACTTTTTGTTTTATATTTGGGTTCTTTTTAGCATTTTTATTTGATTACTTTTTAGTTATTCTTTTATTTTTCTTGGTTAAATAATTTTTTATATCTCTTTATTTTTTAAGGTGTTTTTTGAATCCGTCCCCAAAAACACCTCTTCTTTTACAGAAGATAAAAGGGCTTTATTATAAGCCCTTTTTCCTCATTTTACATTTTTCATCATTCTCTCTGTTTGTTCTAGCATCTCTTTTACATTTGCCATTTGACGTCTACTAAGTATATTATTTTCAATACAGATTTTTCCTATATCTATTAAGTATTCTCCTTCTTCTTCTATCTCGTTTGAATAAACCTCAATTTTTTCATTTCTCTCTTCAGTAAAATAAAGCCTATATCGATTTTTATGAAGATTTTTTAAATATTCAAAATTTTCTTTATACTGTTTATACAATCTATAACCGCCAATTCTATATATTATATGCAAAATAAAAAATAAAATCCATCCAACATAAAGAATTACCATACCTATTATAGCGAAAACATTGGCTCTACCACGTAAAAAATTTGCTGTAACATAAAGAATACAAAACAAATTAATTACAACAAACAAAACCTTCCGTAAAATTTCTTTCTTTGTCATAATAAAAATTCCTCCTAAAAAATTATTTTTTAATACTATGTCACTCCAATGAGAAAAAACGGAGTTGAAAATTTTAACTTTTTGATTATAACATATCTTTACATAACATGCAATTTTTTTCTTAACTTTTCTTAACTTTTCTTAACTTTTCTTAACTTTTCTTAACTTTTCTTAACTTCTCCTAACTTCTCTTAATAAAAATTTATAATACCATTAATTTTAGTAATCCCATTTAGGAACATATTCTTCCTCATGTTCACCAAGTTCTTGAATAAAGCCATTTTCTATTCCTAAATTACTAATTTCCCTTTGTATTTCTTTCCACTCTTCATTATACAATTTTCTATTTATTCCATAAACATTATCTTTGGCCTTATATGTTGGAAAATACTGTGCCATAACACTAACATAAACTTCTTTTGGTAACTCTTCACTAATCCATTTTAATACTTTTTTACTATTTTCTATATTATTTGGTAAAACCAAATGTCTTATCATTATACCTTTTTGCATTATGCCATCTTCATTGAAAATAGGAACACCCACTTGGTTATACATCTCTTTTATTGCATCTGTAGCTATCTCAAAATACTTTGGTGCATTTGACAGCCTTACTGCTAATTCATTATCTGAATATTTTAAATCAGGCAAATATATATCCACATATCCATTCAGCATCTTTATTGTTTCCACATTTTCATAGCCATTAGTATTATATACTATTGGTAATTTTAATCCTCTCTCTTTTGCAATCTTTAATGCTTCTATTATTTGTGGTACATAACTTGTTGGTGTCACCAAATTAATATTTTCAACATTTCTTTGTTGCTGTTCCAAAAATATCTCTGCCAATCTTTCTACTGTTATTTCCTTGCCATTTCCTAATTGACTTATTTCGTAATTCTGGCAAAATACACAATTCAAATTGCAATTAGAAAAAAAGACTGTTCCTGAGCCTTTTTCTCCACTTATACATGGTTCTTCAAATCTATGTATTGAATATAATGCTACTTTTATTTTATTAGTTGCTTTACATTTTCCTATTCTTCCATTCTTTCTATTTATATTACATTTTCTTGGACACAAACAACAATTTTCCAAAATTTTTTGCATTTACTTTCTCCTACTTTTACTTACTATTATTTTATTTATTCTACTTTTTTTACATACAAGTTTCCATCATCATTCTTTTCTATTATCAATTTCTTTGTTGTAAACTTATCTATATTTGATTTCACTTCTTCTAATATCTTTGTTGGTCCTTCGGTGCTTTTTACTTTAAAAATTTGTTCTCCATTTATATTTTTTATTGGTATATCAAATTCCACTTGTTGTCCTTGATTATCCTCTTCTTGGGCTATCACATCTTCTGGTTCATTTGAATAATCTTCCAAATATTCTAATATTTCTACTTCATATCCTTGCTTTGTTTTTTGTATATTATTTATTAAAAATTTATCATTTTCTGTATCTAATTCAACATTTGTTGCAATATATTTACTCTCCTCTGGTTGATATTCAAACGATGTATTTCCACTTTGAGAAATTTGTTTTGCAAAACTTGGTCCAAATATTTTCTTGGCAGTTTCTTGTATATATTCTGAAGATATACCTTCATATTTTTCTATATTTTTCTTTACTGCTTCCCATATCCATTTATCAGGTGCGTCATTTATATCTTGAAATTTGGGCAAAGCTTCTCCTGTCACTTCTTTCCACATATATATATTGGTTATATATACCTCTATATTATCCACTTCTTCTGCCGTTATTTTTGCACTTGATATTTGGTTTCTTTGATTAATATACATTCCTATAAATATTGCTAATAATATACATATAATCACTACTAATTTTTTCAATCCTATCACTCTTTCTTTAGTTTTTTATATATTTAACTTTTCTGTACTGCATTAAACAAGATAGTATTACTATCTTGTTTATATTTTTTCCTTATACATATTATCAAGTTCATTATAATTTGTCAATCCATTTTAATGTGACTTTAAACAAATCTCCATCTATAGAAATATCAAATTTTCCTCCTTGTAACTCTGTTAAACTTTCTGCAATTGAAAGTCCCAATCCGCTTCCTTCAGTATATCTTGACTTATCACCCCTAACAAATCTTTGTTTTAACTCATCTACTGAAATATCAAGTTTTTGATTAGATATATTCTTCATAATTATTGTTATTTCCTCATCTTGCTTTTCCAATGCTATATACACTCTTGTGCCATTCATCGCATATTTACTAATATTACTAAATAAATTTTCTATTATCCTATACATATATCTACTATCAGCTTGCAAAGTCACCAGTTTTTCTGGCATTCTTGTTTCTATTATTAAGTTCTTCACCTTAAATTTATCTTCAAACTCACCTACTGTTTGATTTATCAATTCATTCAAATTTATCTTTTCAATATTCAATTTTATATTTCCTGATGATGCTTTTGATGCTTCCACCAAATCTTCTATTAATTTTTTTAATCTCTGTGACTTAGAATCTAAAATTGCCACATATTGTTCAATTTGTTTATTCTCAAACTGTTCTTTTTTTAACAAATCAACATAATTTATAATTGATGTAAGTGGAGTTTTTATATCATGTGATACATTTGTTATTAATTCTGTTTTTAATCTTTCCGATTTTAAATTTTGTTCTATTGCATTAGAAAAACCACCAGCTATATCATCAATATATTTAACCATTTCTTTTAGAACTCCATCAAACTCATCTGGATTCAAGTTCACATCACTTTTACCATCATATATTTCTTGTAATGTCTTTTGTATTTTCAATGTTTTCTTAGTATACACAAGCAACTTATAATATACTATCCATAAAAATGCTACCATTAAAACCACTCCAAAGAAAGAATTACAAAATTGTTGTAAAATTATAAATATTATTATAAATAAAACATATAAAATTGTTAGTTTTTTTATTGCTCCAGTTTTATCTGAAAAATTTTGTTGTATCTTTTTTAATAAATTTTTTATATATTTTCCAATTCTATATATTAAAAAAGATCTAAAAAATATTTTACCTTTTATTCTTCTTATCGTACTCACAACTATCACAAGCAAACTAATATATATTACTAAATATGTTCCTACTAATCCACCAATTACTAGATTTATCGGTATATCATTCAAACTACTAAAAATTGAAAAAAGTATTTCTGCAAAAACTACTATTACTATTGTAAATCCTACTACTAAAACCTCATAAGGAATTTTATCAATACTAGTTATCTCTATTTCTTCTTTTCCTTTTTTGTGTCCTATTGACCATATCAAATATATTATTATTGCAATTAATAATATCATACATATTGATATTGTATATTCACTATTTTCCATATTTTTTGTTATATCTCTTACTATATTTGCTAATATCATTTTTGATTTTTGTGATACTTTTTCTATATCAAATTTTGTATAAACTTCATAATTAGAATATTCACTAATATTATATTCAGATTCATATATTGAATATATGTATTTTGCATTTTCTTGATTTAACTTTTCTATATTTGTTTCTATGCTACCATCTTTATAACACCAATATATCTCTCCTGATTTTATATTATTTATTTCTTCATCTACATTATTAATTTTTATATTAGTATATATTTTTCCATCTTTTTTATTTTTTATAACATAACTAATTCCACTAGATATATCTCTATCATAATATGTGTTCTCATAATAAATTTTTAAATTGTCATCTTGTATTTGTATATACTTACTATATAATTGATTATTCTCTTCTTTTAAATTTTCTATATATCTCAAATCTGATATAATAGTTTGAACATATTGTCTCGAAAAATACTCTGTTTGTGCAAATTCTTTTTTAGTTTTAAACTCTCCATATTCGCTTTTCAATATTTCATCTGCCACACTTATCAACATCATCAGTACTAATATTGGTATTAGTATATAACATATACCTCTTAATAAGCTGGATTTTTGAGCTTTTTCCATACTTAATCACATCCTTTTCTAAAATTATTTTATATCTTCTATCTTATAGCCTATTCCCCATATAACCTTTAGATATTTGGGCTCCTTTGGATTTATTTCTATTTTTTCTCTTATATGCCTAATATGAACAGCTATAATGTTTTCTGCTCCATAGCTTTCCTCCTTCCAAACATTTTCATAAATTTCTGGTATAGAATATACCTTTCCTTTATTTTTCATTAAGAATTTTAGTATTTTAAATTCGGTTGCTGTTAGTTTAATTTCCTTTCCTTCTGATGTTACTTTTTTTGTTTCATCATCTAATATAAGCTCACCTGTTTGATATACGTTTTCTTTTTTTTCACTTTTCTTTTCTGACATTGCTCCTAATTTTGTATATCTTCTTATATTTGAATTTACTCTTGCTATTAATTCTAATGGATTAAATGGTTTTGTTATATAGTCATCTGCTCCTGCATTTAATCCTTCAATCTTGTCATAATCTTCTGATTTTGCTGATAGCATTATTACTGGTATAGTTTTTTCTTTTCTTATTTCTTCTAGTGTTTCTATTCCATCTTTTTCTGGCATCATTATATCTAGTATTATTAAGTGTATTTCTTGTTCTTTCAATTTTTCTACTGCTTGATTTCCATCATAAGCTTTATATATTTTATATCCTTCATTTTTTAAATATATTGCTATTGCATTTACTATTTCTTTATCATCATCTACTATTAATACATTGTACATTCCTATTTTCTCCCCTTTATTCCTTACTTTTTTTATTTTAGCATATCTTTATGAAGTTTTGTTATATTTTTTCTTAATTTTTTCTTTATTTTTATATTGTAGGAAATTCAAAAAACTTTTCTACAATATAAAAAATATGAGTAGGCATCAATTTTACATTATATGATACTCACTCATATTCAAATTATTTTCACACATTTTTAATGTACAAAATAATATACAAAACCAATAATTTCCAATATAGTTATTACAGGTAACCCTATTGTAAATTGTAATTTTTTTGTTTTATGTCTAAATATGTACATTCCTAAAATTGTTCCTATTCCTCCTCCTAATATTGTTACCATAAATATTGTCTTTTCTTGTATACGCCATTTACCATTTTCTGCTTTCTTTTTATCTATTAACATTATAAAAAATCCTATAATATTTATCAATATAATATAAATTGGTATAATTGTAGACAACTGTAATTGTGGTACAATTCCATAATTCTCCATCTTCTAATCCATTCCTTTCTCACTTTATTATCATAACATTAAAATTTTTAACTATATCTCACTTTTTTCATCTCTTAATACTTTATCTAGTCTTTAGTTCTTTTATAAAGTTCCATTTCCTAGCCCTTCTAATTTTTTATTAACAATATAAGCTAATTCTTTATTTTCCTCTTTTTCAAGTTTAGCATCATTTAATAAAATACTCTGAGCCACTTGTTGAACTTGTTGCAATATTGGCATATCCTCAAATAAATTTGCAATTTTAAATTCTGGTAATCCATGTTGCATTGTTCCAAAAAAGTCTCCGCTTCCTCTCAGCTCTAAATCTTTTTCTGATATTTTAAATCCATCATTTGTTTCGCACATTACCTTCATTCTTTTTTTTATATTTTCACCATTTCCTTCATATTTTAAAATACAATATGATTGATATTCACCTCTTCCAACTCTTCCTCGTAATTGATGTAATTGTGCTAGTCCAAATCTTTGAGCATCTTCTATCACCATTATATTAGAATTTGGAACATCTACCCCTACCTCTATTACTGTAGTTGAAATTAATATATCTATTTCATGATTTTTAAATTGTAACATTATTTCATCTTTTTCTTTAGCCTTCATTTTTCCATGTAAATATGATACTTTATATTGTGGAAATATTTCTGTCTGATACTTTTTAGCTAGCTCTACTACTGATTTTAAATCACTTTCTTCGCTTTCTTCAACTAATGGACACACTATATATGCTTGTCTACCTTCTTTTATTTGTTTTTCTATAAAATTGTCTACTCTTTCTTGCATCCTTTTAGTTACCGCAAATGTTTCTATCTTTTTCCTATTTGGCGGTAATTCATCAATTATAGATATATCAAGGTCTCCATACAAAATTAATGCTAGAGTTCTTGGAATTGGAGTTGCTGACATTACTAACACATCTGGGTTTTGCCCATTACTTCCTTTTTTAGCTATTTTATTTCTCTGTCTTACACCAAATCTGTGTTGTTCATCTGTTACTACTAGCCCTAAATTCTTAAATTCTACATTGTCCTCTAGTAATGCATGTGTTCCTATTAAAATATCTATTTCCCCATCTTTTAAATTTTTTAAAATCTCTTCCTTCTTTTTCTTAGTTATTCCAGATATTAGTAATGCCGATTTTATTCCTAACTCTGTTAACATCTTATCAAAATTTTCTAAATGCTGTGTTGCTAAAATAGCTGTTGGTGCCATTATTGCTGCTTGATATCCACTTTTTACCGCCTTATATGCTGCACTCATTGCTACCGCTGTTTTTCCTGATCCTACATCTCCTTGTAATAATCTATTCATCATTTTTTCTGATTCCATATCTTTTTCTATTTCTCTTAACACTCTTAATTGTGCATTTGTTAATTGGAATGAAAATCTTTTTACAAAATCTTCTATTTTATATTCAGATGAGAATTTTATTCCTTTTTCTTCTAACACATCTCTATTTTTTAATGACATTAGTGATAATTGTGTTATAAGTAACTCTTCAAATACCAACCTTTTTCTCGCTATTTTAAAATCCTTTAATTCTTGTGGAAAATGTATTGTTTTTATTGCATCATTTATTCCTAAAATTCTGTTTGTTTTTATTATATATTGTGGTAATGTCTCTGGTAAATTTCCATATACCTCATTCATAGCATTTTCTATTATTTTTCTCAAAGTATTCTGTGAAAGCTGATATGTTAATGGATATATTGGAATTATTCTTCCTGTATTTTGTGTGCTTCCATATTCATCAAATACTGGTGATGCTATTATTATTTTTCCATATTTCTTTTCTATTTTTCCATACATTCTATATTTTTTTCCAACTGTAAATTTACTTTTTAGATATGTTTGATTAAACCATATTGCCTCTGCCGAACTGGTATTATCTCTTATCATTATTTTTTGCATTGTTTTTCTTGAAAATTTACTTTCTATCATTTTGCTTATTGCTATTACTTCTATTAATGCTTCTTCTCCATCAATACATTCAAGCAAGCTTTTTGGCTTGCTTCTATCTTCATACGTTCTTGGATAATATGTTATTAGATCCTCTAATGTAAAAATGCCTAATTTATTTAATAATTGTACTCTATTGGGTCCTACTCCTTTTACATATTTTACATCTTTTTTTAAATCTATCATTTTTATATTTCCTCTCTCTTGTCACCTACTATTTTCATTAGTTTGAAATTCACTCCATCTGCACTTACTAATGTAGTATCTATTCCTTTTATATTTCCTTGTATAGCCTCTTTTATTGATTCACCATGTAGGTGTCCATATATACATTTTTTCACATTATATTTTCGCATTATCTCTATAAATGGTGAGTCTAATAAATTTTGTACATTATAATTTGTATAAGGTGGATAATGCATACATATTATAATTGGTTTATCTTCTCCATATTTTTGAATCCCATCTTTTATTGAAAGTTCTAATCTTATTGTCTCTCTATTTATCATTTTTTTATCTTCTTCTTCATTTGATTGAACCCATCCTCTTGTTCCAGCTATAATATTTCCTTCTACCTCATAACTATTATTATATAAAAAATCTATATTTTTAAAATGATTTTCATCTATATAATTATTCATTTTGTTTAATGTTGACCACCAATAATCATGGTTTCCTTTTAACAATATCTTTCTACCTGGCAATTGATTTAGATATTCAAAATCTGCTTTTGTATCTTTTAGATACATTGACCATGAAAAATCCCCTGGCAATAACACTGTATCTTGTTCTGTTACCTTTTCTATCCAATCTTTTTGTATTTTTTCTTCATGATTTTGCCACTTTTCTCCAAATATATTCATTGGCTTATTTTCATTAAATGATAAATGTAAATCTGCTATTGCAAATATTGCCATATATTTTTTCACATTCCTTTCATATTCATTTCTAGCAAACTTTATACTATTTTTCAGATTACAATATTTTAAATTTAAAATTGCATTTAACTTTTTTTCTAATTTAGTTTTAAATTTTGATTTGCATTTAACTTTCTCCTAATTTAATTTTAAGTTTGGAATTGCATTTAGTTCTAATCCATCTCTTTTTCCTGATATATAATTATAATATCCCGCTGATCCAATCATTGCTCCATTATCTGTACATAATTTTAAATCTGGCATATACACTTTTATATTTTCCTTTTCTAAGTCTAAAAATGCTTTTCTTATATATGAATTTGCAGATACTCCTCCTGCTAATGCAATTGTTTTTAAATTTGTTATTTCTATTGCCTTTTTTATATGTTCTATCAATATTTCTGTAACCGTTTTTTCAAAACTTGCACATAAATCTGCCTTATTAATATCTGGTGTTTTGTGATGTATATTTATTACTGCTGTTTTTATACCACTAAAACTAAAATCTAAATTATCAAAATGTGTTTTTGGAAGTTCTATATTTGGTTTTCCTTGTAATGCTAATTTATCTACTTTTGGTCCTCCTGGATATCCTAAACCAACTACTCTTGCTACTTTATCAAATGCTTCTCCTATTGCATCATCTCTGGTTTTTCCCAATACTTCAAATTCTGTATAATCTTTGACATGTATTATTTGAGTATTCCCTCCTGACATCATTACACATAAAAATGGTGGCTTTAGTTCATTATGTGTTATATAATTTGCTGCAATATGACCTTGTACATGATTCACTCCTACTAGTGATTTTTCTGTTGCATAACTTAATGCTTTTGCATAAGATACTCCTACTAGTAATGCTCCTACTAATCCTGGACCATAAGTTGGTGTTATTGCATCTATGTCTTCTAATGTTACTTTTGCTTCTTCTAATGCCTTTTTTGTTACTCTTGATATTGCTTCAATATGATTCCTAGATGCTATTTCTGGCACCACTCCTCCATATTTTTCGTGTATAGGTATTTGTGTATCTACTATATTTGATAATATTTTTCTTCCATTTTCTATTACTGCTACTGCTGTTTCATCACAACTTGATTCTATCCCTAGTGTTAGCATTTTTATCGCTCCTTATTTTTACTTTATTCATACTATTTTATCAAGATTTAAAGTTATATCAAATTTTTTTGACATAATTTATTTTGTCATTACCCTAATCTAAATATCAATTTTGCCAATCCCAATATTCCACTACTTACTCCAGTTATTGCTGGTGTTATTATATATCCTGCTAAATTTGTTATCCATAACACTACAAATACAATATAAAATATTTGTTCATTATTTACAAACCAATTTTTAATTTTTTGTGGTAGAAATGGTAATATTACTTTTGAGCCATCTAATGGTGGTAATGGTATTAAATTAAATACCCCTAATCCAATATTTATTGATATCACACCTGATACAACTAATAATGTTGTACTTCCTAATGTTGAACTTAAAAAAGTAACACTTCCAAATTTGTATATTGCACAATATATTAGTGCAAATATAAATGCTAATATAAAGTTCATGATTGGTCCTGCTATTGATACTAATGCTTCTCCCTTTTCCATTGACATTTTTCTTGAATAATTTCTTGGATCAACATGTACCGGTTTTCCCCATCCAAATCCTGCTACTAATAACATCAATGTTCCTATTGGGTCTAAATGGTCTTTAGGATTTAAACTTAGTCGTCCTTCTCTTCTTGCTGTGTCATCTCCCAATTTATCTGCTACATAAGCATGTGCAAATTCATGAAAAGTTATTGCTATTAGTACTCCTGGTACACTTATTAATAAACTTAATAATTTTCCTGGTACCATTATATATTCTAAGATTCCTATTATCATTAATACCGCTAATATTGTATACATTGTTTTCCTGTCAAATGTAAAATTAAACATTTGCAACACCTCTTCTTTCTATTTGTGCATTATATCATATCTTTTTTAATATTTGAATAATTAATTCTAGTTTTTATAAAAAAAGAGCAAAAAGTAGATTTTGTTCTGCATTTTACTCTTCTATATTTTATTCTATAATTCATCTGTTTTAAACAACAATATTCATTTCTACATATTTTTCTATTTCTACTGGATCTATAATATTTAATTTATTTTCTAAAATCATTTTTCTCTCCTTAAGAAGTCTAATATTAATTTAGTGGTTTCATTGTTGGAAATAATAATACATCCCTTATTGATGCTGCATCTGTTAATAACATAACTAATCTATCTATTCCTATTCCTAATCCCCCTGTAGGTGGTAAACCTATTTCTAGTGCTTGTATGTAATCTTCATCCATCATTCCAGCTTCATCATCTCCATTTTCTCTTGCTGCTATTTCTTCTTTAAATCTTTCATATTGATCTATTGGATCATTTAATTCTGAAAAGGCATTTCCATATTCTCTACCATCTATAAATATTTCAAATCTTTCTGTTAATCTTGGATCTTTTGGTGATTTTTTTGCTAATGGTGATATTTCTACTGGATAATCATATACAAATGTTGGTTGTACTATTGTTTTTTCTACATATTCATCAAAGAATAAACTTATTATATGTCCTCTTGTTTCTTTTCCTGTTGGAATCTCTATATTTCTTTCTTTAGCTAATTTTATTGCTTCTTCATCAGTATTTATTGTATTAAAATCAACACCACATGCCTCTTTTATTGAGTCTATCATTGTTATTCTTTTCCATTTTCCACCTAATTCTATCTCTTTTTCTTGATATGTTATTTTTGTTGTTCCACAAACTTTTGTTGCACATCTTTGAAATAATTCTTCTGTTATATCCATCATATCATGATAGTTTTCATAAGCTGCATACAATTCTATTGATGTAAATTCTGGATTATGTCTGATGTCCATTCCTTCATTCCTGAATATTCTTCCCATTTCATATACTTTATCATATCCACCTACTATTAATCTTTTTAAGTTTAATTCTGTTGCTATTCTTAAATACATATCTATATCTAATGTATTGTGATGTGTTATAAATGGTCTTGCTGTTGCTCCTCCTGATATTGTATTTAATATTGGTGTTTCTACTTCTAAATATCCTTTTTCATCCAATATATTTCTTATTTCACTTATTATTTGGCTTCTCTTTTTAAATGTTTCTTTTACTTCTGGATTCATTATTAAATCAACATATCTTTGTCTATATCTTAAATCTACATCTTTTAATCCATGAAATTTTTCTGGTAAAGGTCTTAATGATTTTGATAATAATGTTACTTCTTTTGCATGTACTGATATTTCTTCTGTTCTTGTTTTAAATACAAATCCTGTTATTCCTACTATATCTCCTATATCATAAGTCTTAAATGCCTTATAGCTTTCTTCTCCTAAATCATTTATACTTACATAGCTTTGTATTTTTTCATCACTATCTTGTATAGTACAAAAAGATGCTTTTCCCATTATTCTTTTGGCAATTATTCTTCCTGCTACTGTTACGTCTTTTTGTTCATATTCTTCATAATTTGCTTTTATTTCTCCTGCTGTATTTGTTCTATCAAATTTTGTTATTTCAAATGGATTTTTTCCTTGTTCTTGCAATTCTCTTAATTTTTCTCTTCTTATTTGCATTAAATGGTTTATGTCTAATTCTGTTTCTTCATTATTTACATTTTGATTTTTTTCCACTTTGCATCTTCCTTTCTAATTTGCCTTTTCTTAGGCTTTCTCTTTTCATTATAGTGTACATTATACATTATTTCTCGCCAATTGTAAAGATTTTAGCCTTCTTTTTGCAGTATAAAACCAAATTTAAAACTACTTTAGCTCCAAACTTATTTATAAGTTTAAATTTTTATATTATTTTTAGTCTATCTACCATCATAATAATCAAATCCTCCTCTTGATAAATCTTTATATGCTATAAAATGTGTTCTTTTTTCTGTTAGTTCATTTTCATCAAATGGTCTTACTACACTTGCATCTGTGTCTATTAGATATTTTTGATTACCAATATTAAAAATCAAACATCGTATATATCTTGTTGTTTCTCCATCTATTCTTTTCCAAATTTTTGCTCTATTTTCTTTACCTAATTTAATATCTAGTATTTCCTTCATATATTCAAAAATGCCTTGTGAATCAAGATGATATTTTTTATTCAATATCTCTATTGCTTTTTTACAAAAAATAACATTTTCATTTTCTATTATATCTTCAACTTGTTCATTATCTTGTTTTTCTATGTTATCACTGGATTTCTTTGAATTCTCTTTTTCCTCTATTTCATTTTCTATTTTTTCTAAGGCTTGTTCTTCTTTTTCGCTATTAAATTCTTCTAATGCTTGTTTAAACTTTCCTTCTTTATCTTCTAAAATTTCTATTCCTTTTAGAGTCAAATCTGTTTTTACTCTTGTAAGATCTTTTATTTTAAAAAAATCATCTAAGTCTATTGATAGACTATATTCATCAGATGTTAATCCTACAAAATAATGTGCAAGATTTTTATTCCAAAATATACATATATTATATTTATCTCTATCTTTTAACACTTCACTTAATGATTTTGCAATATACCTAGATAATTCAAAACATATTCTCCTATTATGTTGCTCCCTGTTTTTTTCCCATTCTTCTTCAACATTTCTTCCATACCAATCTGGCACAGTGTAAATGTCTTCATCTATTTTTTTTATATATGATATCAAATTATCATCATATACATATTCTCTGCATATTTTTTCATATATCAACAATATTTTGTCTTCAGCACTTATATCCTCTTTTTCAGATAATGTACAAACATATTTTTCTAGTTGCTCTGGTATCTTCCATTTTGCTCCATCATAAACTACGTCCTCTTCTAAATCTTGTTCATTACTTATTTTTTCTTCTGGATTTAATACAATTGTGTGTTTATTTCTAAAAAACATACTTACTAACTTATTTAATCTATTTAATTTTTCTACATTTATACTCATTGTTATTATGTTCCTTTTATTTTTATTTTACTGTAATCTCTTTTACATTTTACTAAAAAATATAAATATTGCAAATCCGCTTCTTATCCTCCATAATATTTATATTGATTTTCTTCTGGATTCTCTATAAATATTTTTGGATCTAAATCTTTTTTACTTATATTTTTTAAACTTTTTTCAATAGTATCTATTAAATATGTATTACCTTCATATTTAAAATATATACATCTTTCATATCTTCTTTCAGGTGCATTTTTGTCTTCTTTCCATATTTTCTCTATTTCTATTTCTTCAGTTTCAACCACTGCTCTCATATATTCAAAAATCCCCTGTGCATCTATATTATATTTATTTAATACTTGTATAACATATTTAAAATATTCTATTAGGTTTTCGCTTTTTATATTTTTTTTTGCTTCTTCTACCTCTTCTAACTCTTCTTTTTTATCTTTATTAAAGTCATTAACTGCTTTTTGGAACTTTCCTGTTTCATCTCTTAATATTTTTATTCCTTTTATTGTTAATCCTAATTTCACTCTTGTAAGATCTTTTATACTATTAAAATCATCTAAGTCCAAAACTACACTATACTCTTTTCCTGTTAAGCCAACAACATAATGTGTATTATCTTTTAATCCTAGCATAAATGCCTCTAACTCATTATTACCATCTATTAAAGTATTTATAGCTTTTGCATAAAATCTTGCAAACTCGTAACATATTCTTCTATTATGTTTTTTTCTTTTTTCTTTCCAATCCTCTCCAATTATTCTCCCATACCAATCAACTGCTATATATTTTACATTATTTATGTCACTTTTATCTTTTCTAAAAAAGTATAGTACATTAACATCATATATGTAGTTTAAACATATATATTTATATACTTCTAAAATTTTATCTTCAATACTCATACTTTTTTCTTTTAATAAATTGTCTACTAAATCTTTTATTCCATCTTCCATTTCCCATTTTACCTGGTCATATTCAATCCATTCTTCTTTTAAATTTCTTTTAGGTTCTAATATTATTTTATATTCTCCATCTAAACATTCTTCTACTTCTTTATAAAAATTCCTTATATTATTGTCGTTCATTTTCAATCCTTTTCCTTTCTAACATAATTAAAAGATGCATACATAATCAATATTATTAATTATGTAACCTATTTTTTTGTTTTTTTATATTATTTATACTATTTTTTAAACATATCTTTATAATCATAATTTTTATATTTTATTACTACATTTTTATCTTCTAGTTTTATTTTTCCTCTTTTCACTAATTCATAATATATTTGTGATTCTATTAGTTTTTGATATGTCCTTTCTAATTCTTCCTTTTTTACTCCTACCGCTTCTAAAATTTTCATTGCATTTTGTTTACTTATTTTAAAAAATATAGCCTCATCTTGTAAATATTTTTGTATTTTTTCATTTAATGCATAATCAGCTTTATTTTCCTTCAAAATTTCTAATGTTGTCTCATTCATTATTTTTATTATTCTAAATTCATTCATCTTTTACTTTCTCTACTTTCTTTTTAGCTTTTCACATTATAATATATTTTTATATTTTCGGCAACTGATTTTTTAATTTTTCAAATCAGTTTTTTTACTGCTTTTTAAACTAAATATAAAAAATCAGAGACATTACAAAAATTCGCCTTAATTCTCATAATCTTTGTTCTGTCTCTATATAATCTCATCTCAAAATAATTTTTCCATCTTCTTCATACATAGTTTTATCTTCATTTTTGCAAAGTTCTCCATCTAAAATAAATTCTGCTAATCTATCTTCAATTAAGTTTTGGATTGTTCTACGTAAAGGCCTTGCCCCAAAGTTTTTATCTATGCCTTTTTTTGCTATAAATTCTTTTACAGATTTATCTATTACTATATTATATTTTTCATTTTTTAATCTATTTGTAACTTCTGCCAACATTAAATCTATTATTTGATAAATTTCTTTATCTTCTAGTTTATGGAATACTATTATTTCATCTATTCTATTTATAAATTCTGGTCTCAATTCTTTTTTTACTACTTCCATTACGTCCTTTTTTGTTTCTTCATATTTCTTTTCCGAAACTTTTTCTTCATTATTATTACTTGAAAATCCTAATGACTTTTTATCTGTAATTATTCTTGCTCCTAAATTTGATGTCATTATTATTACTGTATTTTTGAAATTTATCATTCTTCCTTGACTATCTGTTAATCTTCCATCTTCTAAAATTTGCAATAACATATTCATTACATCTGGATGTGCTTTTTCTATTTCATCTAACAATATTACTGAATATGGTTTTCTCCTTATTTTTTCAGTTAGTTGTCCACCTTCTTCATATCCTACATATCCAGGTGGTGAACCTATTAATTTTGATACAGAATGTTGTTCCATATATTCTGACATATCTATTCTTATCATATCATTTTCATCACCAAAAAGTACTTCTGCTACTGCTTTTGCTAATTCAGTTTTACCTACTCCTGTTGGTCCTAAAAATAGAAATGAACCTATTGGTCTTTTAGGATCTTTTAAGCCTACTCTTCCTCTTCTAATTGCTTTACTCACAGCTTCTATAGCTTCATTTTGTCCTATTACCCTTTTATGCAATTCCACTTCTAAATTTTTTAATTTTTGATTTTCATCTTGTGCTATTTTTCTTACAGGTATTCCTGTTGTTGATGCTACTACCTCTGCTATATTTTCACCAGTAATACTTACTACTGATTTGTTATTTTTGTTTTTCCAACCTAGTTCTTCATTTTTCAATCTTTCTCTTAACTCATTTTCTTTATCTCTTAATTTTGCTGCTTTTTCAAATTTTTGATTTATTATTGACTCTTCCTTTTCTCTTTTTACCTCATTCAATTCTTCTTGCATTTTTTTTATTTTTTTTGGTTCTACATCTGCTTTTAAACTCGCTCTAGCTGCTGCTTCATCTATTAAATCTACTGCTTTGTCAGGTAGAAACCTCTCATTTATATATCTAGCTGATAATATAACTGCAGTCTCTAATGCTTGATTTGTTATTTTTACATTATGATGTGCTTCATATTTATCTCTTAAGCCTTCTAATATTTTCATTGTATCTTCTTGGCTTGGCTCTTCTATTTTTATTTGATTAAATCTTCTTTCTAATGCTGAATCTCTTTCTATATATTTCTTATATTCTTTTAATGTCGTTGCCCCTATAAGTTGCATTTCACCCCTTGCTAAAAGTGGTTTTAAAATATTTGAAGCATCTATTGCTCCTTCTGCTGCCCCAGCACCAACTATTGTGTGTATTTCATCAATAAATAAAATTACATCTTCTGATTTTCTAACTTCATTTAGTGTTTTCTTTATTCTTTCTTCAAAGTCTCCTCTATATTTTGTTCCTGCAACCATTCCAGAAAGATCTAAACTAACAATTCTTTTACCTCTTAATTTTTCTGGAACATCTTCATCAACTATTTTTTGGGCCAATCCCTCTATTACAGCCGTTTTTCCAACACCTGGTTCACCTATTAAACATGGATTATTTTTGGTTCTCCTAGATAATATCTGTATTATTTTTTCTATCTCTTCATTTCTCCCTATTACTGGATCTAATTTTCCTTCTTCCGCCTTTATTGTTAAGTCTTCTCCAAATTGATTCAATATTGGTGTTCTACTATAACTTCCTCTTCTTTTAGTTGCCTTAGATTTAATCTCTAAATAATTTTCATCATTTTCTTTATTTTTATTACTTTTTATACCTGTTATTTTTTCACTATCTTGAATTACTTTTAAAATTTCATTATATAATTTACCTGTGCTTGTTTTAAGCTCTGTTAGTATCTTAGTTGCTATACTTTCTTTTTCTTTTAGAATTCCCATTAATATATGTTCTGTTCCTATAAAACTATACCCTAATTTTTTAGCCTCTAAATATGAATTTTCTAATACTTTCTTACTTCTTGGCGTTAAATCTATTACCTCATTAATGGCAGGTTCAGATCCAACTAATTCCTCTATTTTTTTAATTATTTCTTCATCTGTAATTTCTTGATTATGCAATACTTTACTTGCAACTCCATTTTCCTCTTTTGCTAAACCATACAATATATGTTCTGTTCCAACATAGCTATGTCCAAGTTCTTTAGCTATTTTATTTGCTAATTCTATAGCTTTACTTGAGCTATTTGTAAATTTATATGTCATCTGTTCTCCTTTCTAGTGCAAAAATTGGCATTAATAATATCCCTTAAGACATTTCAAATTCCTCATCTTTGTTCTACTATGAAACTTGCTTTTGCAAATATAATTTTAATATTTTTATAATATAAATTCTATTTTTTTCTTTTGGTTTTTTCATCTAGTTCTTTTGCTCTTTTCTTTTGTTTTTCAGGTGGTACCCATGCAAAATAACTTGATACAAATTCTCCATATTTTGTTACATCTTCATCCATATCTGTATAATAAAATCCCTTATTTTTATCATTCTCCATAAATCTTTTTTATCCTTCCTTTTTTTATATTTTATATTTAATTTATTAACATTTTTTATATTTTTATACATAATTTTTTTTATTTTACATATAAATTAAAAAGATGATAATTGAAAAAAATCGAGCATTCTAATTACTATTTATGCTCTCAAGCAAAGCAAGAAAGGAATGAAATTTGTTATGCCAAAATTTAATTTTTTTGTAATCAAATTAAAAAGAAACTTTTTTGCATTTGTTTTTCTTATTTTTGCAGTTTCACTTTTATTATTTTCCAAAAATAATTTAACAGCCGTAAAAAATGGTCTAATCTTATGGGCCACTTCTGTTGTTCCATCTTTATTTCCATTTTTTGTTGCTACCGAACTTTTACTACATACAAACATTGTAAATTTATTAGGCAAATTATTAAATAAATGTATGAGACCTATCTTTAATATTGACGGAAAAGGTTCTTTTTGTTTTATAATGGGTCTAATTAGTGGTTATCCAGTTGGTGCTAAAATTGCTTGTGAATTTAGAAAACAAAATATTTGTCCAAAAACAGAATGTGAAAGATTATTAAGTTTTAGTAATAATTCTGGTCCTCTCTTTATTGTCGGCACTGTTGGTATTAGTATGTTTGGAAATACAACAATTGGTCTTTTATTACTTATTACTCATATTTTGGCTTGCATTACTGTAGGTATTATCTTTAGATTTTGGAAAAATGACAATTTTCGTAGTTATAAAAACTCAGATTATATCTCTTCTAAAAACTCCAATTTAGTAACTTTTTCTAATCTTGGTAGTGTTTTAAGTGAAAGTATTACAAATAGTATTCAAACTATTTTACTTATAGGTGGGTTTGTTGTCATTTTTTCTAGTGTAATTTCTATTTTAAAAAGTAGTGGTTTATTACATAATTTTTCTTTACTTTTTATACCTCTTTTTAACATTTTACATATTGATACTTCTTTTATTAGTCCTATTATTACAGGCTTTTTGGAAATCACTAATGGTATTAATAATATTTCTCTTATAAAAACAAAACAAATTTCCATAAACATTATTTTTACCGCTTTTTTATTAGGATTTGGTGGAATTTCTGTTCTACTTCAAGTTTGGAGCATTATCTCTAAAAGTGATTTGTCTATTAAGCCTTATATTTTCGGTAAATTATTACATGGTATTATAGCCGCTTTTTATACTTTTATTGCTTTAAACATTTTTCCTTTTTTAAATTTCGATTTATAAAACAAAATTTAAAAAAGCACAAATTAAATTATCTTGAAAAAACTTTATTATTTTCTAAAAATTAGAAACTTTTCTATTTTTTGTTGTTTTTTTAATTCATATATGCTAAAATAGTTATGTAAACATTTTAATATCATAAATAGTTATATTAAACTATTTACACATCAAAAAGGAGAAAATGCATGCAGACAGAATTTAAAAGAGAGTATCATATTAATGAAATTACTAGTGAACTCAAACAGGTAGACATTTTTACAAAAATGAGTTTTGACGAGAAAAATGGTGAGCTTACTATTGTTACTACGATTCCTCAGAACTCAAATAGCATCAGTGTCTATATTCATAACAAAACAAACAAAACAGACAATCAACGGATGCTTACAAATTTGTGTATAGTAGAATCATCTAGTATTGCTGGTCATCAGTATGATGATAACGACTGTATTAATGCAGAAAAAACAAAAGATGACCACTATACAGTTGAAAAATTTATTTTTTCAAAGAATTTGCCTTCAGAAATTCCAAAATCATCCTTAAAATGGGATAATGTAAAGATGGAAGTAACCTTAAAATTAACAGGAATCTGCGATGTTATTGATACACTCAGATGTCCTGCCTATGATGAATACTTTGAAAGAGGAGTATACGCTGACATTTCTGTATACGAGCAGTGGTACCACGGATTTTGTGAAAGAGTCTACAGTATTTAATCCTTGAGCAAAAGCTCTATATAATTACCTTTGGTTTTTATATAGAGCTTTTTATATTCTAGGAAAGTTCTCTGAACTTCCTAGAATATAAAAATATAACAATGCCGCGATATTTGCTTTGCAAATTTCGCACACGAACAAAGACGCAGACTTTAAAATGTCTAAATAAGTGCAAATGTTATTAATGTCCGCTTTTGTTCTAAATATTATTAGCGCACAGTTTTATTTTCACTATTGTTTTTATTTCCACAAATTCTTTCGTATTCTTTACACTTTAACTTATACTCCATTTGCATACACAGATATTTATAATAACTATATGCTTGTTCATACTGCATAATCGGATTAAACATTTGATCACGATACAAATCATTAAATTCATTTTGTTGTGACATAGAAAAATCTAAATAGGGTGGAAAATTATTAAAATCTCGCTCCATAAAACTTCATTCCTTTCTAATTTTTTTGGTTTTTTTATAGTTATAACGCAAAAAAATCACAAAAACTCAAAGTATAAGTACAATTTTTTGTCATTTTTTGTTTCTTTTAAACTAAATTAAACCTTAATAAAGTATATGAGTTTAAACTATAAATATACTTTCATTATTAATCAATTATTCTAACTTTTACTTATAATTTCAAATTTGAAAATATTGGAAATCGTTGGTACTACTAGTTTTTTCCATTTTTCTACATTTTTCTCTATTTTTCTACATTCTTTTTATTGCTTTTTTCCATTATTTGTAATATAATGTTTTTAAATTATTTACAAAGGAGGATATCATGAGTAAATTATATGATACTTATATATCATTAAAAGCAAATGAAGAAACTAATAACAATACTTTATATTTATTCAAAGCTGGATTGTTTTTTATTTGTATTGATCAAGATGCTAGAATTGCATCAAATATTTTAAATCTAAAACTTACAAATCTAAATGAAACTATTGTAAAATGTGGTTTTCCAATTCAATCTTTAGAAAAGTATTCTAATCTACTAAAATTATCAAATTACCATTTTAAAATAGTAGACACCACTAAAAAAGAAACTTTTTCTATTTCTGACTACTCTATTGATACTAATATTAATTCTTTATTAGCTCAAATTAAAAATGTAAACCCTGAATCATTATCAATAAAAGAAGCTTATTCTTTTATTGAAGAAATTAAGCAAAAAGTTTCTACTATAGAAAGGGGTTCTTAATTATGGAAAAAAGCAATTTAGCTATTTATCAAAAATATCTAGAATTAATTTATTATACTAATGACTTAGTCAGAAAATATCCTAAATCCGAAAATTTTGCTCTTGTAAAAGAAATTAAGAGCTCTTTATATAGTGGACTACGCTTATTAATGTATGCAATAAAAGTTTTTAATAAACAAGAAAAGCTAAAATATCTTAATGAACTTGACATTCACTTAAATATATTAAAAGTACATATACGAATTTCCTATAAATATAAATACATCTCCTTACAAAATTATCAAGTATGGTGTACTCACATAACAGATATTTGTAACATGTTAGGAGCGTGGATTTCATCATGCCTAAAAAAATAAAAAACTGTTTTTATAAAAATTTAACTTTTGAAAAACTTTTAGAAGCCCACAAACGTGCTAAAGCACATAAGACTTACAAAAATGAAGTCATTAAATTTGAAATAAACTTAGAAAATAATATCATAAATCTATTAAACAATATAAAAAACAAAAAATATCATTTAGGTAATTACTATAACTTCAAAGTATATGAACCCAAAGAAAGATTAATAAAAGCTCTTCCTTATGTTGATAGAATCGTACATCAATGGTATATTGAAGAATTTATAAAACCTTATATTGTTCCCAAATTTATTAATACTACTTATGCATGTCTAACTGATAAAGGAACACATAAAGCAGTCTTAAATGTACAAAATCAAATGCGAATCTTTAAAAGAAACCATGGTGATTTTTGGGTTTTAAAATGTGACATTAGAAAATTTTTTTATAGCATAGATCCTTATATCTTATTTAATATTATGAAAAAATATATTTCTGATAAAGCCCTTTTAGACTTTACTAAACTCTTAATTTTTGATGGTAGGAAAGCAAATGATACAATTGGTATTCCAATTGGCAACTATACAAGTCAATTTTTTGCTAACATTTACTTAAATGAACTAGACCAATTTGTAAAACGTACTTTAAAAATACCAAATTATACTAGGTATATGGATGATTTTATACTTTTACTGCACAATAAAAAAGAATGTATAGAAATAAAAGCAAAAATCGAATCTTTTTTAGATTCAACATTACATTTAAAACTAAATGACAAATCCAGATATTATCCATATAAAATGGGCGTTAATTTTTGTGGTTATAGAATTTTTACTACTCACAGTTTATTACGTTTATCTAGCAAAAAGAAAATAAAAAGAAACGTAAAAAAATGGAACAAGCAATACTTAAAAAAAGATTTAGACATGAAAAACACTATACAATCCATTAATTCTTGGCTTGGACATGCTTCTCATTGTAACTCTCATAAACTGCAAAATGCAGTATTAAATAAATGTAATTTTCTCTTTAACACTGATTATTTTTCAAAAGTTGAGTTAGAATTAATAAATTTAATTGAATCAGATATTAATCATAATCTATAAGTTAACTTTTATTAATTAAAAATGTGTAGTAGGCACTACACATTTTTAATTTGCATATTCTTGGATTTTCGCCATTTTACTACTAAAACAAAGAATACTGTTTATGTGTTTATGATATAAGAACATTTTCCGCTTATACCAAAGGAATTAAACTTCTTTGATACAAATCTACTCGGCAGTCTCCGTAAAGCTCTGCCCATCTGAGATAGAAACCTCTATGTTTCTTTGTGTATCGAAGTGCTACAAGACCAACACCGCGCGGAACCCGTTGTTGTTGTTAGGGTTGCCGTTAGTAATGTTTGAATACAACACACCAGCATTACTGCCGTTGTTACAATTGCCACCGCGTTTGACAAACGGTTTAGCCAAAACAGTTTAATCCCTAATCTATATAAATGTTATTATGAAATCTATTTCAAAATTCGGGTGCTACGCACCCATTTTTTTATAATTTACTTAGCATATTTAAAATTTTCAATTTCAAATATGCTAAGTATTTGAATTGTTTTTATATTTTAATATTTTCTCCCGTATTTTATCATATTTGCTATTCTAATTAGTGCCGAATAAAGGGTATTAAGTTTTAAGTCACTATTTTAAAGTGCTACAAGACCAACACCGCGCGGAACCCGCTGCTGCTGTCAGGGTTGCCGCTAGTAACGCCCGAATACAACACACCAGCACTACTGCCGTAGCTACAATGGCCACCGCGTATGACAAACGGTTTAGCCAAATGTCCTATTAGCACATAGTCGTTATCCCACGTTGTAGCTAACTTTTGTGTGCCTGCTGTTGCTTCTGCAACTGTTGTAAACCATCCCCATGGTTGTGAATTATTTGCTGTTCCTGGTGAATATGGTGCATAAAATGAGAAACTACTTGAAACTTCATTTACTCCTATTCCCTTATGTTTAGCCATTTGTTCAAAATTATATTTTGTAAGTTTTAATCTTGCTTCTTGGTAATTACTAGATCTCTTATTCCAATCCCATAATCCTGTTACTGTTGTTCCATCAGTTAACGTAACTGAATTATTCTTTTCTTCATCACTTACTTCATATGAATCCCATATACTTGTATATGCTGAATTTAATTTTCCGTTTTCAAAATATTTTACACTTTCATCTGCACTTTTTCCATAAGTATCTAAATTTCCATTACCATTATCCAAATATCCTGCTACTCTTTCCCATGCTCCTCCTGCCATATCATATATACCTGTTACATTTCCTGTTGTACTTGATAACACCCCATTTGATGTACTGTAATTATGTGATGCATCATAACTATAATATCCTTCATCTGTAGATGATTTTGGTCCTTGTCCTGTATATAAATCATACCAGTGGCTATTGCTAACTAATCTTCCAGTTCCATTTGTCATTGGTACACTTCCATAATCACTATAGCATAAATAAGCAACTGCTCCCCATTCACTATTTTTTATCAAATGACTTGTTCCATTTGTTAATCCAAAGCTTGATTTTGCTGTAGTAGCTATATCCATACTACGTTTTTCTGATTCTCCTATAGACACATGTCTCCAACTTATTTTATTTGGTAAACTCTTTGCTATTGTTGTACTATCAGGCGCATATTGTTCTGATCCTGATGAACTGCTTGCATTTCCTACAGCTTTTCCATCTTTATTTGTTCCACTAGCTTCAAATTTTGCTGTCCAAAATCCTCTTAATTGTGTTCCTCCTAAATTAAATCCTGGATGTACTATTGCTGTTTTTGTTGTATCTGTACTTTGATCTGTTGTATATTTAACCCCATCTACACCTTCATTAGAATTTCCTTTTAAGAATGTTACTTTTATATTCTTTTCTCCTGCTATTTGATATGCATATCTTGGTATCCATACATACATACTTCCTAAATCTTTTTCTTCTACTACTTGTCCTACTTTTACTGTATCTGCTTTATATGTTCCATCACTTAACATTACATTTGCCCATTGTTTTGAACCATAATTATACCATTCTGTATCATCTTCTGAACATACTACCCAATTGTTACTTACCCATTTTACTGGTATCATTCCTCTTGTAACTTTAGGACTATTTACCTTCTTTGATTCAGAATATCCATCTTGTGATGGTACTGCCCCATTTATTGCATCCACCATTGTAGCTAATGCATCTTCTTCGTCTTTTTGTGCTTGTGATGTTTTTTGTTTTGCTTCTGTTGCTCTTTTTAATATCCCATTGTCTCCACTTAAAGCATTAATTGTTACACCTGCTAGTATTAGTAATACTATTATTGTTATTACTAGAGCTATTAGTGTGATTCCTCTTGTGTTTCCACTTCTTTTTTGCATTTGTTTTTCCTCCTACTATTATTTTTTTAATTATTAAGTTATAAACTTAATAATTATTGTATATTCAATTTTATATCATATACCAACAAAAAATGCAATATCTTTTTTATATTTTTTAAAAATATTTTTCGACAAAATTTTCATTTTTTCTTAATTTTATTAGCATTTCTACGTTTTTATTTTTTTATTAGGTTATAAACTTAATAAAAAAATATATAATTTAAAATACACCTTTTTAGTATTTCCCATAAAATATAGAAACAAACTAAAAATAAAGCCTAACAGTAGATATTTTTCGTATCTTTACTATTAAGCTTTTTATTATATTTTTTTTATAGGTGTTTTTTGAGTCAGCCCCCGAAAACACCCACTAAATATTTGGTTTGGTCTAAAAACACCTTATACTATTTCTTCTACATAAATGTCATTTGTGGAAACTACTATTGTATATTTTCTTAGACCTTGTATGTCTTTTATGTCTTCAAAACTGCTGTATCTTTCTATTTGCTCTTTTGCTTCTTTTTGTTTGTCTTCTAATTTTGCTACTTCTCCTTTTTTTATGTACTTGAATTCTACCATTACTGCTTTATATCCTTTGCTACTGTCTCTTGGTACTAGCAATATGTCTGGGTAATTTCTGTTTACTTCCATTTCTGATTTTGTTGAGTATGCTTTTATGTTCATTGCTATACAATAAAATATTAGTTTTATATATTTTTCGTCAAATTTTATTAAGTCTCTGTTTGATAAATTGTTTAAATATATTTTTAATGTTTCTACCATTTTGTCTATTTTTCCTTCTTTTGCTATTTCTCTTAATATTTCGTTATTTGTTGTATTGTCTATTTTAAAGTTTGCTTCCTCTTCCATTATTTGCATAAAATAGTTTGCATATATTTCTTTCATTACTTTATTTGGTATTGTTAATTCTGGTTTTCCTAAGTCTTCTCCTGATATTGTTAGATATCCTAAGTAATATAACATTGATATCATGTCATTTTCTGTGAATTCTATTGCTGGATTAAACTTTTCTACGATTGTATTTACTATCGGTTCTCCTTGTACAGTTTTTCTTAATATTTCTAATCTGTTTTCGCCTTTGCATAAGTCTAGCATTTTTCCTATTTTGCTGTAGTCACTTGCTATATTTGTGTCTATTAGTTTATCTGGTATTTCTCCTAATCTTATATATCTTGATAAGAAATATAAGCACATATTTGAATTGTATATTTGATTTTTTGCTTTTAAGCAAAATTTGTATCCATCATAGTTTTCTTTCATTATTGGTATTATTTTTTCTTGTTCTTTTAGTGATATTTCTTGGTTTTTCAATATTTCTTTTAGTTCTTCTTCTGTAAATCCTATCATTTCATTAAATTCTTCGTCTTGTGTTATGTCTGTTCCTATATTAAATCCACTTGTTAAACTGTCTAGTGTTATTGGTGCTACTCCTGTTATGAATATTCTGTCTACTACTGTTTCTGTTCCTTTTTTTAGAATCTCATACCATTTTCTTACTTTTCCATTTTTTGATACTAATCCTCTAAACTGTTCTGGATTAAATCCTAATAATTCATTTGCAAAATGATCGTATTCATCTATTATTACATATATTTTGTCTTGTGGCTTTTGAATATAAAATGATTTAAATAAATTATCTAAAATATTTTCTGCTTCATCCTCTTTGTTTACGTGAAATTCAAGATTATATCTATTAATAAATACTTCTATTGATGATGCAACTTCTTTTTTGAATCCTCTTATTGTTGCTTCTTCTGTACTTGTGTCTATTCCTGAAAAATTAAATCTTAATATACAATAACTGTTCTTTAATTTTGTTGTGTTTTTTCCTATATACGTATTTCCATATAATTTTTCGAAACTATCTATTTTATTTTTGTCGTAATAATTTTCTAATACACTTGTAAATAGTGTTTTTCCAAATTTTCTTGGGCGTAAAAACATTATTCTTTTTTCTGGCAATTCTTCCAACTTTTCTATATATTTCGTTTTATCAACATAATAGTAATTTTCTGTTACAAGTTCTTCATAATTGCTTATTCCATAAGGCATTTTTAGATTCATATATTCCACCTCTTCCTTTACTTTCTCATTTTACTAAAAAAATAAGAAAATAGCAACGTTTTTTGCTATTTTCTAAAAAATTTTATTAATATAAAAAAATTTACACACTAATCTTGACAAGGTCTTTACAATATCTATTTTTGCACTTTTTTTATTGTTCTATTTCCAACTGGAAGCTA
>ERZ1673697.1419-NODE-1419-length-27607-cov-6.852170_pt1 | contig 27607 bp, 31 predicted proteins | sample MGYA00580227_ERZ1673697 | MGnify/ENA primary metagenome ERZ1673697 (study PRJEB41218, sample SAMN15661759) | gut metagenome | host: Homo sapiens | place: Canada: London | collected 2015-08-20/2019-03-30 | study: EMG produced TPA metagenomics assembly of...
CAATAACACTCCAACGCATCATAGGCTTTTAAAGCATTTTTCACCACATAAGGTGCATTACCATACTTCTCGCAAACTCTATTTAATGCGTCATAGACCTTTTGCCAGTCCCCCGGCGTATCTTTCATATGCTCTTTACAATTCTCATAAATTGCGTTAATATCTCTTAAAACACGCTGCTTATCCATAAATACTCCTTTTCAGTAGCAAAAGTATCAAAAACATACTTCGGGTAACACAACTTTGTTACCGTCTAAACCCTTGATTTTACTGGATTTTTCGGCATGGTAACAAAATTAACATGAATTTTTGATACCTTATATGGAGGAAAAAATATTATATATAGAATAATTTTAAAATATTTTTTTCTATATATAGCTTAAAAAGTCGTTGTTACCGTTGTTACTTTGTTACCGGAAAGGCAGTTCTTCCTGCCGCATCCCGGTATCTTCAACCTTCATAAATCCATCGGTATCCATGTCTTGATCGACCTTTAGGCAGACGCAGCGGTTATTCCTTCCATCGATTTTCTTCTGCTTTGTCGGATTTCCTCTGTTGTCCGTCTGCACGATCCGCTTCTTCGCCGCCCATGAAAGGAATGATTTCTTGGAAAATCCTCCGGAAGTACACAGTTCATCAAAGGCCTGGTTATACATAAATGCATATCCATCTTCAAGAATTCCCCACTTCTCACAATTCGTGCTGGCGTCAAAACGCTGACCATTCATGGCAATCTTATCCAGTATGTACCGATAGCACCGCTCATTGTCAGACAGCTCATTCCGGTCAACAAGGACTTCTTTCGCCTCGTCCATGGAAATATACTGTCCATCCCTAAAAAGGTAATCTGTGGCGATTTTGTCTGCTGTTAAAACAATCGCAAGAGACTCTATCTGTTTTTGCATCTTTTCATCGCTAGATAAATCAAACTTGAATTGTCGCTGCATTTTCTTTATTGCATCTACACCAAGTTCTTTAATAACTTCAACGAATCTTTTTCCAGCAAATCCATAATTTTTTTTAACAACTTCCAATGTCTCCTGCGGATCATCAAACACTTCCTTTCCACATTCGAGTTCAAGAATACGGTTTATGGCACCGCCTTGAGTCATGTAGGAATTTAAAGGACGTTCTCCGTTGGTCAGAATGCAGTTTCGCCACTTGTTTTCACGATTAAGACCTAAATCTTTATTGGAACGACTTTTCCCTTTACCGGAACAGAGATTATATACAATACTTTCGAAATTATCCCGGACCCTGTCTGATGCCTTATTGGTATCATCCAGCATCATTGGCAGATGATTTAATAAGTCTGCTCTGGCCTCAAGGGCGACATCCGTTGTCTCGAAATCGCCGATATATTGGCTTTCACCCGGGTCCGCCCAGACCGATGCTGCTACTGCAAGGCTCACCGATTTACCGCCTTCGGTTTCTCCCCAAAGGTCGACAAAAAATGGAAGGCCATCAATGAGACTTACCAGTATGCTGGCAAAGGATGCCGCCAGCATGAATTTAACCTCAATCCGGCCGCGCCGGCGCAGCTTCTTCATATGATCTGTCCAAATACTCCATCTACCACACTCCTTAACACTGTCAAACACGTACTTAAACTGCAAATCTCCATCAAAGATAATTTCCGTATCGTAAGGAATAAATCCGTTTCTAATCCATCCAAGTTTTGAACTAGAATACTGCACATTGATAAAATCTTCATTTGCATTTTCAACATCTGCCAGATACCGTACCAGATACTTGGCATTTTCACTGGTAACTGATATACCAAGGTCGGATAAGGCAACTATCTTATTTGCCGAAGTAATCATATTCTTTGGTACAACAAGTTCGCTCCATATGCCATTGCGCTTATACGCAAGTTTGATTTTCTCTTTTTCTGTTTCAAGGTTTTTAAGCCGTTCAATTGGCAGAATCGGGTGATAACAGGCTAATAATTCTGCAGTACCAACTCCATTGCTCGTTGTAGTAATGCCGTTATCCGAGGCTATCCAGCCCTTACAGAGCATGTTATCATAAGGCCCAGTGAAGTTTGTCCAGTTCTCCACCAGTGTCGGCGGACGGTTCTTTTTTTCCTGTTTCTTCATTTCTTTTTCAACACGGCGGAAAGTGGCGACCATCTCCCGGAATTCTGTTTTTACTTTTAATTTAGCAGCACGTAATCCCAAAGATGCTAAAAGCTCTGCCCGGTAAAGTTCATCCTCCTGATCAAATACCTCTGCGATCAGCTTCTGGGACAGGATTGTTTCTGCTGTCAATTCGTTTAATGGGACCACACGATCACCTACCTTCTACCCCATTTATCTGTGAATGTCTGTATAGTTCCATCTGCAGCCGGTTATAGCAATCACACCATCCGTCACTGAGCGGTGGAAACCTCTTCAGATACTTTCTGTAAATCGATATGAGTATCTGATTCAGTTCCTTTGCCCGTTCTTCCCGTTGTTCAATCTTACGTTTCATTTCCCGGCGCCTTTTTGCCTGATATATGGACAATGCACTGGAAAAGGATGGTTTCTCATAAACACCGCCAAGGCTTTGGAAGGCTTCCTTAAAAGTCAGACCATCCATCCACATCACAAAATCAAATATATCCCCATTGGCTCCGCAGGCATGACAGTGGAAGTCTTTTTTATAAATCTTCATAGATGGCGTCCGGTCTCCGGAATGGAACGGGCAGGAAATGAATCCGGCCCGGTTTGGATGGAAGCCATACTGTTCAACAATGTCCCGCATGGAATATTGTTCTTTGATTTCATCTTTCGTCATAGGCCATCCCTCAGTATCCGGATGATTTCCTTACCGGTATCTTCCTTTTCACAAAACAGGAACCGGCATCCATATTTTCGCTCCTGCGTACACAATATCTTATAAAGCGTCTCTCCCTGCATGGCCTTTGTTTCAACATCCGTCCATTTTCCGGAAACATCTTTTATCCGTTTAAACCGCCTTGGGTTTTCCCACCAGACAACATCTGAAAGACGCTCAATCCCCTTTCCATGCTCGACAAGAAAGATAATCTGAATCTCATTTTCCTTAGCCAGGATAAGTTCCCTGCGGAAACGCTCATGGTCCTGACAGACATTGCTGCATAATTCTGAAAGATTCTGCTTCCGGTCAATGATCAATCTGGGATTATCGTAGTTCATATAATCGCCGACCATCAGCTTTGATACCGGATGGGATATCCCCCGCCGCTCAAATTCTTCAACAATCTTTTTGATGGCCCGAGCTTTCTCCCGGCTGTCAATCTGAATAATCAATCAACTCACCACCTTAATTGAATGGAAGTTCTTCATCCAGACCATCTGGGATATTCATAAAACCATCTTCTCCCGCCGCCGGCATCTGCTGTCCACCAGATAAGCCATCGTCCTGGGAACGTTTGCTTTCGACAAACTCGACATTTTCAGCAACCACATCAGTCGTATAAACCGTAGTTCCTTCCTGATTTGTATAAGATCCTGTCTGAATCCGTCCATTCAGCCCTATGCGCATTCCCTGATGAAAATATTTTTCTATGAATTCTGCCGTCTTTCCAAAGGCCACGCATCGGATAAAATCCGCGGATGGCCCGCCCTCCTGTTTAAATCGGCGGTCAATTGCCAGTGTGAAGCGCGCAATGCTCAGACCACCATCGGTATAACGCACTTCCGGATCCCTTGTAAACCGGCCGACTAACTGCACACTATTCATGAGCCGCACCTCCTATACTCGCTGTCTTTTCAAAAATACCCATGACATATTTAAACTCTTCAATCGTCATTTCCTCAACGCACTTCGCATGAACATCTTTTCTTCCAAGGATTAACTGATCTGAAACGCCTGTCCGCTTCTGTTCATCGCGAATCGTCTGTAACATGATCGGCGTGATCCTGTCTGTTGGCTGTGCCATATCTTCAGATTTTGAATCAACCTTTGGCTTTTCTGCTTTCCGTTCCGACGATTTTACTTTCGTCTTCCCAGAAATTTTAGTATCTGAATCTTCAATCTCTGGACGTTCCGCATCCGGGTCAATCATATCCTCTGTAGGAATACAAAACACCTGGAAACAAGCATATTTATAAGCAATAGCCATGGCTTTATTGGTTGCTTTATCCCCGGTATCCAATCCCTCGCCAATGATAACGGATTCAACATTAGAACCGTCTTCCGCATAAAAAGTGAACTTGATCTTACAGATAACAAGCGTCATCCTCGTACCATTTTTTGTTGCGACAGCTTCCCGGGTCTGCTCAAGAATTGTCGGTACAATAAACACTTTGTTCTTTGCCAGAGCTGGATGCAGCGCATTATAAACATCGTCAACGCTCCGGAACTTAAATCCCTGCTGCTTATTAACCTTGTCCTTCGCCACTGACCCAACATCCGCAATAACTCCGGCGATTGCACGGTAAATTGCCGGACATTCGTTTTTTACTTCTTCTGTCTGCTCCATAGATCAATCCTCCCTGTCATAAATGATCAGACCATTCTCCACGGCTCCGATAATGATCATCGATGCTACCTGTCTTGCACTCATCCCGGTTTCATTCACTACTTCGGCCAGGGCGCTGAGTGCCTTTGGTGTAAGTTTCACATTTCCCTGAGTATTTACCGACATTTTCTTTGCCGGAATATGTATCATCCCATCATTCATCATGCGTCCCTCCGTTCAAAATAAATACCTATGCTGTTAAAAGCCATTTCCACACGTTCTAACTCTTCCGGTGTCGCAACAACCCTGTAAAATGCAGTTACTGTTCCTGGCTGTTCAAACGGAAGATCGTCATCCATCTCTTCTGAAAAGAATCCCTGCGATGCCTCCTGAACAGCTTCCCGCTTCAAATCAGCCTCTGTCTTCTCCCGTTCCTCTCTGCGAATACGCTCTTCGTCAATGATCCGCTGGCGCTCCTGCTGCCGGATACGTTCCTCTGCAAGCTGGCGCTCACGCTCAGCTTCAGCTTCCCGGCGCTCCCGTTCCCGTTGAAGAGCTTCTGCCTTATGCTGCTCATATGTATTGATCATCTGGATAGCCCCGGACATATCCAGTGTTTTTTTATAATAACCAAGTGCTTCCGTTACCTTGTCTGATTGCATAGAAGAAATCATATCGATAGCCATCTTTGTGGAATCGATCAGTGATTCCAGATCCTCTTTAATCGATTTCATCGACCGGGAAGCATTGTCCCATTTTACATCATAGATTTTTTCAAACGGCAGATACTCTACCAGATCACCAATGACCTGTTCATATAACTTCCAGATTTTTTCACGCTTTTCGGCTTTCCTCTTTTCCTCGAAAGCTTTAATCTGGCCATCGATCAAAGAAATCGGTTCATCAATTAATGCCATTAATTCCTTTGCCTCTCTCTCAAAATCATTGTAAGGCACCATAAACTGGTTTTTGACATCCTTCCGTTTCTGATCAATGGCAGCCTTCATCTTACGAAGTGCCGCAACCTCGCCCTTTGCAATATTTTTGGAATCCTCTGTGAAAACCGCATCTTTATACAAATCCATGCGCTTCCGAAGCTCTTCCCGGATTTCCTCGTAGTTAAAATTTATATGTCCAATCTCTTGATTAACGATTACCTGTAATTCATTCATTTGACGGAATCCTCTCTTTCTGATAAAATAAAATTGAATATTTTTCTATCTGCTCCTTGACTGAGTTGCCGCTCGTCAGGGGCTTTTTCAATATCGGCCCAGTATGTATAAAATGCTCCGGCGCCGCCGATCAGTGCGACTGCTCCAAGCTCTATGCACTGCAGCACTGTCGGTTCTCCCGCGGACAGGATACCTGCCGCCACGAAGCCGCCGAACAGGGCCAGACCCGATACCAGGCCGATGATCTTTTGTTTCATGTCTCTACCTCGCCTTCAGGATAAGTCTCGATAAACTTTTCGAGATCAGACCCTCTTATTTTCTTGCTACCAACAGGAACATACGGCAATTTTCCTTCGTTAATATATCGATACACCGTATCCGCATTTACAAGCAGAACTTTTGCCGCCTGCTTAACTGTGTATAATGGTTTATAAGGTTCTACCATAAAAGCACCTCCCTATTTTCCGGCCTCACAAATATCATTCATTGTCACACCGAGTGCTTCTGCTATCGCAACAGCATCGCACGGTTTAATAATTTTTCTGCCATTCAGCATATCTACTAACTGATGACTTGAATATCCAGCCTTTTCGGCAACGTGTGTTTGTTTTAACTTCTTTTGAGCTATGATTAATTTAATCCCTTTTGAAAATGGCTGGTTCATTTCTGCAATTGTCATATTCTAACTCACCTCCTTCGCCCTTTAAAAATCATCTTATCGGCATTGTCTTTTTCTTCCAATACTCCTATAATTCATATACAGGCTCCTGCCAGAGCCGAGTACACAAGAAAGGAGGTTTTTATATATGTCCGAAATAAATCTTATACATGAACTCACTATGCTTTACTTGCAGAAAAAAGATATCTCAAATCTTTCCCCTGCCGAACTTCTTGATGAATACAAGAAAGCATACAGTGAAATTAAGGAGCATAAAGCAAAAAAACACGGTGCGAAATGGACGTATTAGTTCTTTGTAAATTTCAGTTATTTCGCGACTGTAACTAGCTAATCCATCGTCTGGATAGCTCTTTTCAGAAGCCTCTGATAGCATGTCCAACTGCCTGATGAGGCTTTTTCTGTGTTTAAATATTGAGTTCGTTTTTTCACACCTCCCCATCTTCAAGTAGTTCGTCTATTGTTACGCCTCCCGGCACGCATACAACTTTGTACCCATCTTTTTCAATGATGTTCTCATCAGTAATACTTACTAAAAGTTCATTGTCTTTTGTCAGAATCTGAATTTCTTTATACTCTTTTCCATCTATAACTATCTCTATCACTCCCTTTGCTTTTTATCTTTGTATATGAATATTTTTCACATATCAGGGTAAAAAAATTTCTCCTATTGTAACTTCGAAAAGATCAGCCAATGCTTTTACCTTACTAATAGCAACATTTGAAACATCTCTCTCCCAAGCGTTGTACGTTTGCGTTGAAATACCAATATTTTTCGCAACTTCATATTGCGTCATATTTTTTCTTGCCCTTAATTCTTTTAATGTATACTGCTGCAATTTTTTTGTTTCCCTCCTTTCGTTTAACTTAATCATATATGAATATTTTTCATATGTCAATAGTTTTTATGATTATTTTTCACATTTTTTTGAAATTAATTAAAATGTAATTGAATTTTTTTCATATATATAGTAATATATAAACATAAGGCAGGTGAATCTAATGCATATTGGAGAAAATATAAAATACCTACGAACTCAGAAAGGGTATAGTCAGGAAGAACTCGCAAATGCTCTTGGGTACAAATCATATACAACAATAACAAAATGGGAATCAGGTGTATCAGAGCCAACACTTAAAATGACAAATAAAATTGCAAATTTTTTCAGTGTATCCGTCAATGATTTATGCTATACACAACTTTGGTCATCAGATAAAAAATCTATAACCACCTCAAAAAAGGGTGTCAAAATTAATGTTCTCGGCCAAGTTGCCGCTGGCATTCCAATTGAAGCCATAACAAATATCATTGATACAGAAGAAATTTCTGAGAAATTGGCAAAAACAGGCGAATTCTTTGGACTTAAAATAAAAGGAGATTCAATGACACCAAATATTTGTGATGGTGACGTGGTTATTGTTCGACAACAAGACGATGCTGAATCCGGCGATATTGTCATCGCTACTATTAACGGAGATGAAGCAACCTGCAAACGCCTTCGTAAATACAAAAGCGGAATTGAATTAGTTTCAAACAATCCAAGTTACAAACCTTTCGAATTCAATAATAAAGAGATTTTGGAAAAGCCAGTAAAAATTATTGGAAAAGTCATTGAATTACGTAGAAAATTTTAAATTTATTTTTATAAAAAAGGGGGATATACTATGGGATTTATGGACATTTTTAATGCTGGAAAAATCAAAAAAGAAAATGAAGGATTGAAAGAACTTCTTTCTCCAGAGATGCAGGATGCCGCTACGCTGAACGAATATATAATCCAATTAGAATCTAAAAAGGATAAGTTGGAAAAAGAATTTAATAGACTTTCCACATCTATCACAAAAATGAAAGAAGAAGCAATCTTTTTTGAAGATGCTATAACCTTTCAGGATTTTGGTCTATATACTCCAAGATATAGTTTCTTGACAGCTGAAGAATATAAACTTCAATTAGATAAAATCCGAACAATGCAAAAAGAAATGATTAAAAAGGATACTGCAATAGAAGGAGCTAGAAATTGGACTGTTGATGGTAGCAAAACCAAAGGAAACCAAATGATAAAAGATATGAAAAAATTATTTTTACGAGCTTTTAATAGTGATTGTGAAGATGTTATAAGCAAAGTAAAATATACTAACTATGACATGTCCCTCAAGAAAATTCGTCAATCAGCAGAATCTATTGAAAAATTAGGTAAAACTATGTCACTATACATTACCTCAAAATATATAAACTCTAAAATAGACGAATTACATCTGGCTTTTGAATATCAGCAGAAAAAACAGGAAGAAAAAGAAGCTCAGAAAGCCGCACGCGCCGAATTGCGCGAAGCTGCCAGACTTCAAAAAGAAATTGAGGCCCAACGTAAAAAAATTGAAAAAGAGCAAACACACTACCAAACCGCTTACGAAAAACTTCTCAAACAATTAGAACAAACACCTGATGATAGTGACCTGCTCTCCAAAAAATCAGAACTCGAAAACCAGCTTCTAGACATTGATAAAGCAATAAAAGATATCGATTATAGAGAAGCAAATCAGCGAGCAGGATACGTTTATGTTATTTCCAATATAGGCGCTTTCGGCGAGAATGTTTATAAGATAGGAATGACGAGACGGCTTGACCCTCAAGACAGAGTCGACGAGCTCGGTGATGCATCTGTTCCATTTAACTTTGATGTTCACGCAATGATTTTTTCTGATGATGCACCCGCTCTTGAAACTGCTTTACATAAAGCTTTTGAAAATAGAAAACTCAATATGGTTAACACACGCCGTGAATTTTTCAATGTAACTCTTGATGAAATTAAAGATGTTGTAAGGAAAAATTTTGATAAAACCGTAGAATTCATCGATATCCCTGATGCTGAACAATTCAGAGTTAGCCAGAAAATGAAGCAAGGTATTAGCACTATTTGATTAATCCACGCAAGTGTATTAATAGAAAAAACTATATAAGAAAAGGGGAGATTTTATGTCAAAAGATAAGAAAAAAGGTGGATGTCTAAAAATTGGTCTTATTATTGTGGCCATAATTGTGGTTTTAGGAGTTATTGGAACAATGGGAAAGGACAGTAATGACAAGTCTCAAAACGAGACCCAAAAGGTCACTGAAGCAAGCACAAACAAGAGCGCCGAAACAAACGCAAGCATTGAATCTGCAACTGAAACAATCAAAGAAAATGATGAAGATGGAAATATTCCTACAGAATACAAATCGGCTCTGAAAAAAGCAAAGAGCTACAGTGATATGATGCACATGTCTAAAGCGGGCATTTACAACCAGTTAACTTCCGAATACGGAGAAAAATTCACCGCTGAAGCTGCGCAGTATGCTATTGATAATGTTGAAGCTGATTGGTCAAACAATGCATTAAAAAAAGCTGAAAGCTATAGTGATTCTATGCACATGTCCAAAGCAGGAGTCTATGATCAACTTGTATCTGAGTACGGGGAACAATTTACAGAAGAAGAGGCTCAGTACGCTATCGACAATATGTCTGCGGACTGGAATGCTAATGCATTAGAAAAGGCTAAGAGTTACCAGAATTCAATGAGCATGTCTCCTGACGCCATCTATGACCAATTGGTATCAGAATACGGAGAAAAATTCACCGCTGAAGAAGCTCAATACGCTGTAGATAACCTAAACTAATCAAGTTTTAACCGTCTGAAATTACATACGGTTAATGTAATTTCTTAAATAAGAAAACCGGCCCCTGCTGCTAACAGAGACCGGCTCACATAGATTTTCTGTACAGGCCAGAGGCCGATGCACAATAACTTAACCACTTATTATTGTATCACAAACCTCCGGCGCCTGTACAGGTGTTATTTTTGTACAATTTTTTTAAGGAGGATGATACGATGGGAGAATTACGAACACGAAAAAGAGGTAAAACATGGGAATGGTCCTTTGAAGGAGCGAAAGTTGAGGGAAAAAGAAAATCAATCACCAAAGGTGGTTATCGCACCAAAGCGGAGGCCCTGGCTGCCGGAACGCAGGCAAAAGCTGAATATGATAATGCTGGCCGCACCTTCACACCATCTGAAATTTCTGTATCCGATTATTTAGATTATTGGTTTGACAGTTATGTAAAGCCAAATCTTGCATACAACAGCCAGTGCGACTATGAATCCAAAATCCGGAATCACATAAAGCCGGAATTAGGCTGCTACAGACTTTCATCTCTTGAGCCAGATATTATTCAAAACTGGATTGATAAAAAGAAATCTAACGGAATGTCAAAATCTATGATGAAAAACACTCTTGCATGTCTGTCCGGTGCTTTGAACTATGCCGTGGTTCCTTGCAAATACATAAAATCCAATCCGTGCCAGTATGTTAAGATTGGAAAAACAAAAGAAACCCAGTATCAAAAAGAACACCGCGAATATGTTTTGAAAAAAGCGGACTTTGAAAAGATTCTTACTCGTTTCGGACCAGACACAAACTTCTACGTTCCATTGATGATCGGATACCACCTTGGAACGCGCATCGCTGAATCTTATGGCATTGATCTGTTAAAAGATGTGGACTTTGAAAAAAATGAAATTACTATTCAACACCAGCTTTGCTGTGAAAATAAAATCTGGTATTACCGATCACCAAAATATGATTCTGTCCGAACAATAAAAATGGATAAAATAATTGCTGATGTATTAAAACGCGAAATTAAGAGCCGAAAAAAACATCAGCTTCAATTTGGTGAATATTTTCTCAAAACTTACTTAAAACCAGATGGTGAGATCTTTCAGACAAGAGGCGCAGATAGCTACCCATACCTTGAGATAATGCCTGTATCGGCCCGTGAGAGCGGAGAATTATTGACTCCGAACAGCTTTAAGTATTGTGCAAGGATTATCCACAATGAATTAAATAATCCTCTGTTTCATTCACATTGTCTGCGGCATACCCACGGAACAATCCTGGCAGAGAATGGTGTAAATCCAAAGGCTATTATGGAGCGCCTCGGACACAAGGATATTAAAACAACGATGAACACCTACGTATTCAATACAGACAAAATGCAACAAGATGCAGCGGACATTTTTGCAAGGGCCATTATGTAGAATTTGTCTACCAGTTAAAATTTGGTAGACAAATAGTAGACAAAACCTTAATTGTCAACACTGCATCCCCTGCAAAACCGCTTATTTACGGCTTAAAAGACAGATACTTTCTACATGAACGGTGAAAGGAAACATGTCTACCGGCCAGACGCCTTTGGCCTTATATCCGTTTTTTTCCAGCCATTTCACATCCCGTTCCAGCGTCACCGGATTACATGAAACATAGACCACCGTCTCCGGCCCCATTTTCACCAGGGACTTTAAGAAAGCTTCGTCACTTCCGCTGCGCGGCGGGTCCATCAGCACCACATCCGGCACTTTGATGTCTGCATCCTTCTGAGCCGCAGCCGCCAGTTTGACCATAAATTTCCCGGCGTCATCGCAGACAAAGCGGACATTTTTAATACCGTTGGCCTTTGCATTTCCAATGGCATCCCGGACAGCATCCCGGTTAAGCTCCACACCCACAACGGATGCCACATGATCGCTGGCAATCATGCCGATGGTTCCGATTCCGCAGTAAGCATCAATAACATGTTCCTTCCCTGTAAATCCGGCCGCTTCAATGGCCTTTTTATAAAGCACTTCCGTCTGAACCGGATTGACCTGATAAAAAGATTTCGCAGAAATACGGAATTTTTTGCCGCAGAGGATATCCTCAATATAGCCTTTGCCGTACATCACCTTTTCCCGTTCACCGAGGACCATACTCGTCCGCTTATCATTAATGTTGTGAATAATCGTTGTAATTTCCGGATGCTCTTTCCGAAGGGCTTTGACAAAATTATTCCGGGATGGAAATACCGGAGAACCGGTGACCAGAACGACCATCACCTGCCCGGTGGCAAAGCCCCGTTTTACAAGAACGTGACGCAGAAGGCCGTATCCGGTATCCTCATCATAGGTTTTAATTTTGAAAGATTTACACAGCTTCCGAATCGTCCCGATGATTGCGTCTGCCAACTGGTCTTCGATCATACAGGATTCCACCGGAATCACCTGATGGGTTCCTTCTTTATAAACGCCGGAAATAATATTTCCTCTGCGGTCTCTGTCAAAAACCGCATGGACCTTATTCCGGTAATGATATGGATTTTCCATTCCGACAATGGGATGGACTTTGCAGAATTTTCCCATTAATTTTCCGACCATCTTTTCTTTCACTCTTAACTGTTCTTCATAGGAAACGCCCTGATAATGGCAGCCGCCGCATTTTTTATGAACCGGACATATTTCTTTTATATTCATTTTCATAACTCCTGTTTATTATTTTTTTCAATGTATTTCTCTGTAATTATCTGGATTCCAGTATAACATATACTTTTTAAGGATGCATCTGAAAGATTTCCGTTCAAAAAAACAGGCTGGCATATCCCTCTTTTATACACTAAGGATTTACCAGCCTGATCTTTTAAAATGATTTAGCAGCCACAGCCCTTCATCTGCGAAAAATCAAAGGGCGCCATGACCTGACGGATAAAGTAGCCCTGAGGATGCTGGCAGACCGGACACACCTTCGGCGCTTCTTTTCCATTATAAATATAGCCGCAGTTGAGACACATCCATCCCGTTTCCTGCTCGGACACAAAAAGCTGTCCATTTTCCAGAAGCCGGGCAAAATGCTCGAATCGATCCGCATGGGTTTTCTCGATTTCTGCGATATTATGAAAGAGATCTCCGATAACCTCGAAACCTTCCTGTTTGGCTGTGTCACCAAAATTTTTATAAACATCGCCGTATTCTTCCAGCTCGTTATGCTGCGCCATCCGCAGAAGCTTTGCCATTTCCGGATCAATATCCACCGGATAACCGCCGTCAATGGCGATGGTCTCTCCGGCCATATCTTTTAAATGACGGTAAAATAATTTCGCATGTTCTTTTTCCTGGTCGGCCGTAAAGGTAAATACGGTTTCAACCACATAGAGGCCATTGGCCTTTGCCTGAGACGCCGCCATGGTATATCGATTTCTGGCCTGACTTTCTCCGGCAAAAGCACGCATTAAGTTTTTGACTGTTTCACTTTCTCTGAAATCCATTTTAAATCCTCCTGATATTTTCTGAAATTATAATAAGGGATGCTCCGACAGAGCTTTCAGACGCTCCCAACGGCGGTCCACCTCTTTCTGGATACTGTCGGTGACTTCTTTGTAAGCGGGGCTCGCCAAATGCTTTGTACGTCCCATCATCGCCAGCCAGTCCAGAACCGGCGCTTTTTTATTGCCCGTTTCCGGGTTGTAGCTCAAATTGGTCTGGCCTTTTTCCACTTCGTAAAGTGGAAAATAACAGCAGTCCACAGCTTTTCCGATAACCTTACGCTCTTCCTGAGGCTTATCCGACCAGTTCAGCGGACAGGCCGACAGACACCGGATATAGGCCATCCCCTCGGATTTGGCATAAAACTGAGCTTTTGCCGCCTTACGCACAAAATCTGCCGGATTAGATTCGGCTGCCGTCGCCACATAAGGCATCCCTGTGGCCGCCATGATTGCCGCCGTATCCTTATGGAAAAATGTTTTTCCGTACTGGGCCGGCCCCACATGAGATGTGGAACTCCGGGCTCCCTTTGGCGTAGAATAGGATAACTGATACCCCGTATTCATATAGCCGCCATTATCATATTCCAAAAGAATCAGATGACTTCCCCGCAGAGCCGCTCCGATCGCCGATCCGAGACCGATGTCCATACCGCCGTCGCCGCTGACCATAATAAACGTAATATCTCCCGCCGGAAATTCCCGGCGTTTCTGCCGCTGATGAAACATTTCCACAACGCCGGACAGGGTTGCGGCCCCGTTTTGGAACAGGTTATGAATATACGGTACTTTAAAGCAGGTTTTCGGATATCCCGTTGTCACCACCATGCCGCAGCCCGTCTGAAAAAGAAGGACGACATGACCTTCAATGCCCTTTAACAGCAGATTGACATTGACGGGAATACCACACCCCGGACAGGCCCCATGGCCCGGGCTGAGCCGTTTCGGCATGACTGTCAGATCGCTGATCCGGGCGTTTTCCACAAGTACATGGCCGTTTTCAGGGTTCACACTGCGTTTCAGAATTTCCGGCGAGGACACCGCTTTTGTCAGTGGTTCATAATACTTCATTTCTTCCCGGCCGCCATGACCCGGAGTGATTCCCACATAATCAAAGGCTTTTGCATCCGGATTTTCTCCTTCCATGAAAAGCGCCTCCGCATCCGACGCATAAAAATCTTTGCCGCCCAGACCATAAATCCGAGAAAGGACCCGGATATCTCCTCTGCCAAAGCTCTGGAGCATGGCCTTGATCTCGAGGGTCATATTTCCCCCGCCGGCGCCATAGCTATCCTGACGGTCGGCTACGATCACTGTTTTCACGTTTTTGCATATTTCATAGAGAGCCTTCGCCGGAAAGGGACGAAGCACACTGGCTGTAAATACTCCGGCCCGTTTTCCCTCCGAACGCAGTTTGTGCACGGCCGCCCGGGCTGTATGATAGGCAGAACCGAGAATAAAAATCGCTGTTTGGGCATCTGCCATCTGACATTCACGCACCAGACCGTAATTTCTTCCGGAAATTTTTTCATATTCCTCATAGATGGTCGGCAGCCAGGACGCCGCCAGCTTCATGGCCTGATGGAGCTGATATTTATTGTTAATAATATCCGGTTCATTCATGTAAGAACCGATGGTCACAGGATGTTCCATATCGAGCAAATCCACTTCCGGCTTCCGCTCGCCAATAAATTCGCGGACATTTTCATCAAATTCAAAGACTTCACACCGCCGCTTCTGATGACTCGTAAAAAATCCGTCAAAAGCTACAATGACCGGAAGATTGACTTTTTCCGCCAGTTTCAGACCGCAGATGTTCATGTCGTAGACCGCCTGGGGCGTATCCGCAAATAAAATGACCCAGCCCGTATTCAACGCATACATAATATCGCTGTGGTCGCCTTTAATTGATAAAGGGCCGGAAACCGTCCGGCAGGCCGCATTCATGACCATCGGAAACCGGGTTCCCGACTGGACCGGAAGCTGCTCCAGCGCATATAAAAGCCCATTGGCGCTGGTCGCATTAAAAACCCGGCCGCCGCAGGATGAAGCGCCATAGCAGATGCCCGCCGCACTGTGTTCGCCCTCCGCTGCCACCAGGGATATATCATGAAGTCCTTCTGCCCGCATTGCATCCAGATTTTCTGCAATCTGAGTTGAAGGCGTAATCGGATAATAACCCATGACATGATAATTAATCTGCTTTGCCGCATAGGCTGCCAGTTCATTTCCGCTTTCAAAAAGCACCTTCTGAGGCGCCCGCTTATTTTCTTCTGCCACTATTTCACACCTCCGTCCACACGGCGTTCCGCCAGATAACCTTCTCCGGTAATATAAGCATCTGCTGCTTTTTTGGTCCACCGGATATTTGCCGCCACTAAATCTTTATCCGTCGTAAACCATTCCGGATTCGGATGCTCCGCTTCTTTTCCGGCAACCAGCGCATTGGTCGGACAGACATCGACACATCGCAGACAGCCTTTACAGTAATGATAATCCAGCCCCCGGTTCATCATCCGCACCTTTCCCTTGTAGTCCCCCTTTTTAAACTGGAACACCATATCCGGGCAGGTTGAATCACACAGCCCGCAGTGAATACATTTCGATTCGACAAACAGAGGCATATAACCGCTGCGGGATGGCGACAGATCATTGGAAGCCATGCTCCCTGCCAGAGGGTTCACGCCGCCAATCGGCGCATTTTCATACCCCCATACCCATTTTTCGGCTTCCGGCGGCTTCGGTTCCCCGGTTTTTGGCTGCATCGACACTTTCTCTGTCAGTGCATAGCCTGCCATCAGCCCTTTCATATTCACTTCCAGCAGCTCCGGATATTTTCTGCCGACGGTTTCCTCCACCATCTTCCGTCCCACATCCAAAAGGGGCTGTCCCTGCAAAATTTCTTCATTTTCCAGCGCCTTAAACATGGCCCCGAGCATAATCATATTCATCCGGCTTTTGGTCTGCATGGCGATGGCGATGCCGTCAAGAAAATAAACCGCTCCCGACAGCCACGGATAGCTTTCCGCCAACGCCGCAGCCCCTTTCGGCGTATTGATAATGATCTTTCCCGGCAGCTCTTTTATATCCGGCCATGGGTAATTCTTCAAAATGCTCTCCTGAAAAATGCCGAGAATATCCGGCGTCTGCACCGGACTGTTAATGAGAATCTCCTGATCGCCGCCGCACCATCGTATAAAAGCGCTGACCGGTGACCCCCGCTTTTCAGAACCATAACTGGAAAAAGCCGAACCGTTCAGTCCCAGATATTTAACCCCGAGCTCGCCGAGCATTTTTCCGCATAAATTTGCCCCAAGGCCGCCCAAACTCTCCAGACGTATTTCAAAATAAGTCCTGTCCTTCATTTCTGCTTCCTGCCTTCCTTTCATTTAAGACTAGTATGTACATATTTTTACCGGATATACCCAAAAATGCGGTATGCCCTGTGGGTATAAAAAAAGAGACCGAAGTTTTTTCATCACAAACTCAGTCTCTTCAAACCGGACCGTTTCCGGCCTTCGTCTTTATTTATACCGGCATATGGGCCGCCAGTAATTTTTTTGTATATGTATGCTTTGGATGGTTGAAAACCTCATCCACTGTTCCCATTTCCACGATTTCTCCCTCATACATGACCGCCACCCGCTGGCAGACCGCCTGAATGACCTCCAGATCATGGGAAATAAACAGCATGGCCACATGATATTTTTCGTTGGCCCGGAGCAAAAGCCTCAGAATCTGGGCCTGGACCGATACATCCAGCATGGACGTCGGCTCGTCACAGATTAAAAGCTTCGGATTCAGCGCCAGCGCCCTCGCGATTGCAATCCGCTGTGCCTGCCCGCCGCTGATTTCATGGGGATACTTATGCCACTGATCTTCCGGGATACCGACTCTGCCCATCATGTGGCCGATCATCTCTTTTTCACTCTTATGACGGTCGAGATGATAGAGACGGATCGGTTCCGCACAGGCAAAATAAATATCCTTCCGCGGATGGAAGGTCATCTGGGGATGCTGGAAAACAACCTGGATTTCCCGGCGCAGCCCATGCCACGCCCTGGCATTTGCCCGGACCAGATCCTGTCCCTCATAGATAATACTTCCCGAAGTCGGTTTTAAAAGTCCGGCAATCATCCGGGTAATGGTCGTTTTCCCCGAACCGCTCTCACCGATAAGGCCAAAAATCTCACCGTCTTCAATCCGGAAAGAAACATCTCTGACCGCCTCTGCCTTCCGTTTGCCGAAAAATCCCGAGCGATAGGTTTTATTCAAATGTCGAACTTCAAGCATGACAGCCATCCTCCTTTAATTCTTCCGGTTGGCAGAGAAAACAGCGCACCTGACTGCCGCCGTCGCCGCTGTACATTTCCGGAACCTTCCGGGCACAGACGTCCCTTCGCCGGCTGCACCGGGGTTCAAACCGGCAGCCCTCCGGCACATCGGAAAAAGACGGCATAAACCCTTCCATCACCTGAAACCCTCTGGATGGCATGGCGCCGATCAGCCCCTTTGTATACGGATGCTGAGGGTATTTTAAAATCTGCTGTGTTTCCCCGATTTCCACGATCTGACCGCAGTACATGACGCCGATCCGGTCCGCCAGACGGCTGGCCGCGCCGAAATCATGGGTGATAAGCAGCATGGAACACTTCATTTCCTCCTTCATCTGACGAAGGACCTCCACGACTTCCTTCCGTAAAATCCAGTCGACCGCCTTTGTCGGTTCATCCACAACAAGCAGCTCCGGCCCGGTGACCGCCCCCATGGAAATGAGAATCCGCTGGTTCATACCGCCGCTGAGCTGGCTCGGATAAGCATTATAGACATCCTTCTCCTTCGGAAGACCGAGGCGGTGAAACATATGGTAGATTTTTTTCCTGATTGCCCGCCACGTTTCTTTATTCTGACGGTTTCCCATCGTCACACATTCGGCCACCTGATCGCCGACCTTCATCAGCGGGTCCAGCGATGTGGACGGACTCTGAGGGACTGCAGCGATTTTTTCACCGCGAAGCCGGTCAAAGGCCCCTTCACTGAGCTGACTTATTTCCTGTCCCCTGTAAAAGATTTCCCCGTCAATGACCGCATTTTCCGGAAGAAGATGCAGCACGGCGCTTCCCGTCACCGATTTACCGCAGCCCGTCTCACCGACAAGGGCAACCACTTCGTTTTCTCCGATATCGAAGGTGACGCCATCCAGCACGGAAATTTTTTCCTTTCCTGTCAGGAAACCCACATTCAGATTTTTTATTTCCAGTAATTTTTCCATATCCATATCAATCCGTCCTTATGACTTCTTTCATCCGGGGATCCAGCCTGTCCCGGAGCCCGTCGCCGAGCATATTAAAGGCCAGGGCTGAAACCGCTATGGCAAGCCCCGGAAAAATGGTCAGCCACGGTGCATATTGCAGGTAGTCCTTCCCTTCACTAATCATCACGCCCCAGTCGGGAGACGGCGGCTGAGCGCCGAGCCCGAGAAAGCTCAGCGACGCACAGTAAAGAATAATGCTGCCGATATCCATAGACGCCATAATCAGTATTTTGGAAATAATATTTGGAAAAACATATTTAAAAAGCACCTGCACCGTATTATTTCCGATACTCCGGGCCGCCTCGATATATTCGGCATTTTTAAGCATCAGCGCCTCGCCCCGGGCAATCCGGGCATACCGTGTCCACTGAATACACGTAATAGCAATAATCAGATTCATCTGACCGGTCCCGATCATCGTTGAAAGAGCCAGCGCAAAAATCATGGCCGGAAATGCCAGCAATACATCCACGATCCGCATAATTACCATATCCACAACACCGCCCGCATAACCGGAAATCATTCCGAGAAGGATTCCCACCAGAGCGCTGCATACGACCACTAAAACGGCAACGGAGAGCGAAACTCTGGAGCCTTCAAGAATCCGGCTGAAGATATCTCGTCCCAGGTGGTCCGTTCCGAAAATAAATTCCCGACAGGGAGCCATAAATTTCTGTGAAAGCTCCATCTTTGTCGGATCATAGGGTTCCAGCCACGGCGCCGCCAGCGTCAGAAATACCAGAATCAGCGAAAGCCCCGCACCGATATACAATATGTAATTCTTCCGGTTCATCATCCATCCTCCCCGCTGTATTTTAATCTTGGATCTAAAAAAGCATAGACAATATCCACCAGGAGATTGACGACGGCATACCCGAAGGCAATCATCAGCACACAGCCTTCAATCATCGGCGTATCTTTGGCGTTGATCGCGTCAATCAGCAGTCCGCCCACACCCGGCCATGAGAAAATATTTTCAATAACGACAGCGCCGCCAAGAATATGTCCGATCTGCAGGCCGATGACCGTGACGATCGGCGGCAGGGCATTTCTCAGAGCATGCCGGGTAATAATCTTGTGTTTCTTCATACCCTTTGACCGGGCCACCCAGATATAATCCTGATTCACCACATCCAGCATACTGCTGCGCATCATCCGTGCCGTCGCCGCCATCATTCCCAGCGAAAGGGTGACTGCCGGAAGCACGATGCTCTTTGCTCCAGTCATGCCGCCCACAGGAAACAGTTTTAGTTTCAGAGAACAGACGATAATCAGCACCAGCGCTACCCAGAAGGACGGAAAGGATGAAATCACAAGGGTAAACAGACGCCCGATATGATCCAGCGGCCGATTGTGATAAAGGGCGCTTAAAATGCCAAAAGGAATGGCAATGACCACAGAAATTAAAATCGCGGTAATTCCCAGACGTATCGTATTCGGCACCCTCAGCTTCAGCATATAGGCCACCGGTTTATTATATTTATAAGAGGTCCCCAGCTCTCCCCGGAAGGCGTCCGACACCCATTCCAGATATTGTTCATGCACGGGACGGTTCAGATCATAGCGGCTGCGGACCCGCTCCAGATTTTCCTCGGTCACTGCGCTTTCACCGCCAACCGAATAAAGAATCGCCGTTGCCGTATCCCCCGGTGTCACATGGACCGTAAAATAAACGAGGGTTGCCACCGCCCAGAGGACGACAAGCACGATCACAAGACGTTTCAGCATATATTTCAGCATAAATTCTACACTCCCGAAATTTTTTCCAGACACAGCGATAATCCCCATGGAAATCCATGAGGATTATCGGTCAAACTTCCGTTTTTATTCTAAAGCGGTTTCATAAGGAACAATGAAATCATGGGCTGCGGCATTATACCGGAAGTTTGTCACACGATCGGACAGAGCAAACACGGCACCGTAAAGAGCCGGCGTAAAAATGGCAGCATCTTCCTGAGCCAGCGCCTGAGCTTCCCTGCTGTACTGATATTTCTCTTCCAGATCCGTTGTCGCCTCACATTTATCCAGAAGCGTATCGATGGCTTCATTTATATACCCAATGTCATTGTTTCTGTAATATGTATCCATATAGTAGGCCGGAGTCGGGATGTATGCCGATGCAGCCGAATTCAGAGCCATATCAAATTCACCCGCTTTGATAAGTTCATTCATCGCTGTCCAGTCCAGCACCTCCACCGATGTATCGATGCCGATATTGGCAAAATATCCCTGAGTCGCCTGAACGATGAGCTGACATCCCGGACGTTTCGTGAAAGTCAGAATTTTTAAAGTCATCTTTTCACCGTCTTTATCCAGATATCCGTCATTATCGCTGTCTGTATATCCAGACTCGGCAAGAAGCTCCCGAGCCTTATCCACATTATAATCATAGGTCTCCACTTCCGTATTCGTCCATGGCATATCGTCCATCAACATGCCCTTCGGAACACCGCCGACCCCAAACAGAACGTCGTTTACGATTTCTTCTTTATTGATCGCATAAATCAGAGCTTTACGCACCCGCTCATCCTTAAACATATCTTTCTTCATATTGTATTCATAAAAATAGGTCCGTGCTGTGTTGAATTTCGATACCTGGATATTTTCTGAACCCGCCAGGGTTTCCAGATCACTGAAGGGAATATCCGAAGCCACATCAATCTCCCCGCTCTGAACCGCAAGACTCCGTGCGTTGGCATCGGTTATACTTCGAACCACACGCCGTGTAACATTCGTTTCCACCGGCTGCCAGTAGCCATTATAAGCCACACATTCAAAGGTGCCGGAAACTTCATCAAAGGCATCCTGCATGAAATATCCTGTGCCGACAGCCCTGACAAAATGACCGTTTTCATCCACCGACGATGGTGCGACAACCGACGTTCCCACATAGGAAAGCGCCGCCGGAAGATCGGTCGTTTTTTTCGATGTGGTAAATTCCACGGTGTAATCATCCACAACTTTCACGGATTCGATATAGGTTGAACCGGCCAGCGCGGAATTATGGGCTATCACCCAGTCAAAGGACCACTTCACCGCCTCCGCATTCATCGGCGTACCGTCGTGAAAGGTCACATCTTCCCGAAGCTTAAACTTCCATGTATGATCTCCGGTCATCTCCCATTCTGTCGCCAGCCATGGCTGCAGCGTAAAATCCGAATCGGCATACACAAGGGTTTCACACACGCCCGCAACTTCCTTCAGCATCGTCGCCGCAGTGACGTCCGCGATATCCACCGTCGTCATCGTATCCGGAAAGGCAATTCTGAGCACCTTTTCATCGGTGTCTGCCGTTTCAGCGCCTGCGGTTTTATTTCCCGCCGTTTTGGTTTCACCCGTTCCGGAACCACATCCCATCAGCATGGCCGCGGACAGAGCCGCTGCTAAAAATAAACTTAAAACTCTTTTTTTCATATTATTTTCTCCCAGTCCTAATCTTCTGTCTTTGTGCCGCAGAGAACGAACCACGGCTGATACCATTCCGCATTCCGAACCTCATCATTCTTGGCTGTCTCCGGCAGCTTCATAATCTTTACATCTTTATATCCGTTATTTTCCATCAGAGCGATCAATTCCTCATTTCTGGCGCCCGCAATCTTCAGCGCCCCATCCACCGCTTCGTTCTGGTAATAGTCCGCTTTAAAAACCGTCATGCCCACATTTTCTTCCATACGGTTAAAACAGAAAGCCCTGCCGCCCGGTTTCAAAACCCGCGCCCACTCAGCCATCGCCGTCTCCGGCTCCACCAGCGTCCAGATCAGCCGGGCATTGACAATATAATCCACCGTATTATCGACAAAAGGCAGGTCAAGAGCGCTGCCCTTCATAAATACTGTATTGACCTCCTGTTCTTTGGCATGTTCCACACCGAGAGCCATCATTTTTTCAGAAATATCCAGTCCGATGGACGGATAGCCGAGTTCTGCGGTCATATTGGCCAGAAATCCGGTACCGGTTCCCAGATCCAGAACCGATTTACATTTATCCGGTCCGAGAATTTCTTCCAGAAATGCCTTCCATACATCCTTATTTTCCGTATCATGTTCACTGTCAAAATTTTCAGAATAGTCATCCCAGTGTTTTCCGATTTTTTCAATAATTTCTTTTGTTTCCATCATCTTTAACCCTTCTCTATCGTTACTCACTTTGTGATTTTAATGACAAAGTAAAAAAGCCACGAAAGCTTATACTCTACGTAAAACCTTCGTGGCTCCATTCTTCGTTCTCAAATTGACAGCCTTCGTGGCTGTTTTCATAAATTCTAACTTAAATTCATCACATTGTCAATATTTATTCGACAAATGGGCTGAATTTTTATTTCTGTGGCTGATAAAAATTCCTGCCGTAATCAGGACCAGCGCGCTGATCCCCTGAACCGGCGATATCTGGTCCGTCTCTCCCAACAGGAGAGCCGACAGAATCACACCGAATACCGGCGTCATAAAACAGAAAACGGCCACTTTGGAAACCGGATTATATTTAAGAAGCTGGCTCCAGATCGTATAGGCCATCGCCGACGCAAAGGCCAGATAGGCCAGTATCCCGAAGGCCTTCACCGACGGTATCCGGATACTGCCGCCCATCGCCGTGCCCACGGCGATCATCACTATCCCGCCGATGAAAAACTGGTAACCGCTGAGCATGACCGGATGATCCGTTTTCGAATAATCCTTCATAATCACCGATGAAAAGGCATAGGCCACCGTGGATAAAAGTACGAGCCCCTCTCCCATGAAGCTGACATGCATGGATATGCCTCCCGGCGTCATATTAATCAGAACCACGCCGGCAAAACCGACAAGGCATCCGAGGATTTTTTCTCCCGTCAGTTTTTCCTGACGGAAAATCAGGCTTGCCGTCAATATGGCGATAAATACATTGGCGCCGACGATAATCGAAGCCTTCGTTCCCGCCGTATGCGCCAGTCCGATATAAAAAAGAATGTACTGCAGAATGGTCTGAAACAGGCTGATGACCGCCGCATGCTTCCACTGGATGCCTTCCGGCCGCAGAAATCTCCCGGAAGACAGACTGCCAAAGAAAATCACCATTATTCCGGCAAGGAAAAATCGGCACCCCGCAAAAACAATCTGGGCTGCCGACGCTTCCGAAGCGATCTGAAACCATTCATATCCGATCTTCACCCCCGGGAAGGCGCTGCCCCACAGGAAACAGCTTACGCATGCCAGAAGGCAGACCACCCAGGTTTTGCTTAAATACTTACTCATAACATCCGGTACAGATCTTCATATCTGCGGGCCGATGTATTCCATGAGAAATCCACAGCCATCGCCCGGTCAATGATTTTATTCCATTCCCGTTTCCGGTCATAATAAACATACTTCGCATAATTAATCGTATCCATCATTTCATGGGCATTATAGTTGGCGAAGCTGAATCCTGTACCGGTGGATTCATATTCATTGTAAGGCTGAACCGTATCCCGGAGTCCTCCGGTCTCCCGCACGATCGGCACCGTTCCGTATCTCAGGCTCATAAGCTGGCTCAGGCCGCATGGCTCGAACAGGGACGGCATAAGGAAGGCGTCACAGGCGCCGTAAATCCTGTGAGAGCGCTCATCCGAATAGAAAATATTTGCCGAAACTCTGTCCGGATACTTCCATGCAAAATGGCGGAACATATTTTCATATTTGGCGTCGCCGGTTCCGAGAACAACCAACTGGACGTCCTCTGAGCAGATCTGATCCATCATATAAGCGACCAGATCCAGTCCCTTCTGATCTGTCAGACGGGAAACGAGACCGATCATAAATTTATGTTCGTTTTTCTCCAGTCCGAGTTCTTCCTGAAGGGCCAGTTTATTTTTAACTTTTCGTTTGCGGAAATCAATGGCATTATACTTTTCCGGAAGCGCAGGATCTGTTTCCGGGTTATATTCATCATAATCAATGCCATTTAAAATACCGCTGAGCTGTCCGGAACGGGCCCGCATGAGGCCGTCCAGTCCTTCACCGTAAAACGGCATCTTAATCTCTTCCGCATAGGTCGGGCTGACTGTTGTAATCCAGTCCGCATAAACAAGACCGCCCTTTAAGTAGTTGGCATCCTTATAAGCCTCCAGCTTATCCGGTGTAAACAGCCATTCTGGAAGTCCCGTAATATTCCGGATATCCTTTGGATTCCACGTTCCCTGGAACTTCAGGTTGTGAATCGTCATAACCGCTTTCATTCTGGAGAAAAATTCCCCGTTGCAGAAATCGGTTTTCAGATAGACCGGCACAAGCCCTGTCTGCCAGTCATGGCAGTGAACCACATCCGGCTGGAAACCCACCTGAGGCAGAATCGAAAGAGCCGCTTTGCTGAAATAAGCAAACTTCTCCAGATCCCACACACCGTCTTCATAAGGTTTATCCCCGTAAAAATAATATTCATTATCTATAAAATAGAACTTAATTCCGCCCCACTCTAATTCCATAACACCGACATACCGGCTTTCTCCGGCAAAATCCATATAAAAATGGGTTCTGTACTTCATCTGATTCCGATAATGCTCCGGAATCGCCCGGTATTTTGGGATAACAACACGGACATCAAATTCATTTTTATTGAATGATTTCGGTAAAGTTCCTGCGACATCGGCTAATCCTCCCGTCTTAATAAAAGGGACCGCTTCCGATGCGACAAATAATATCTTTTTCATAGTAAATCCGTTTCCTCCCTCAACTCCATTTATTGTATATATTATACAATATCTAAACGAACATTGAAAGATATTTATTTACTTTCACCCTTTTGTTTTATACTCCAGACGTATTTTATCCGAAATCAGGGCAATAAATTCAGAATTTGTCGGTTTTCCTTTTCCCGTACTGATGGTATATCCGAACAGTTCGTTGATCGTATCCATCTTTCCCCGGCTCCATGCCACTTCGATCGCATGGCGGATGGCCCGTTCCACCCGACTCGGCGTCGTCTGGTTCATCTTTGCGATGGTCGGATAGAGCACCTTGGTAATCGAATTAATGACCTCCCGGTTTTCCACCGACATAATAATGGCATCTCTCAAATACTGATAGCCTTTAATATGGGCCGGAACACCGATTTCATGAATAATGTTCGTCACATCGGTTTCCAGACTCTGGGACTTATATTCGATGCCCGCCTCGGCCACAAGTCCGTGGCGGTGGGTATGTACAAGTTTCCGCGTCTTCGAACGCCGGATCTGCTTGATCTTATTCAGAATCATGTCATTATCAAAAGGTTTCATGATATAATAGCTCGCTCCCAGAGCAAAGGCATCTTCCGTAATATTTTCCTGGCCGATGGCAGAAATCACAATAAAGTCCGGCTTCTTTTTCAGATTCACCTCCGCATTGACCTTCTGCATCACCTCAAGACCGTCCAGCTTCGGCATAATAAGGTCCAGAAGAACCACATCCGGTTCTTTTTTATGGATTAAATCCAGAGCCTGCAGCCCGTCGCCGCCCTTACCGATGACAGAAATGTCACTGTCTTCATTCAGGATATTTTCCAAAAGTGTCAGCATCCGCTCGTTATCGTCCACAATCGCCACATTGATTTTATTCACAATAATCTCCTCCTTGATTTCACCAATAATTTTCGTCATTTTGTCCACCAAAAACTATTTGTATTATATTATCTTGAAAAGGCTTACTGCAAGACTAACCAATCGCAATGTTCGACGGGGGATTCTATATGCTGACACCGCCTGACCGGCATCGACATTTTTCCGCAGTCATTTTACAGATTTTCTGTAAAATTCCCGGAATCTTTTATCTCATAACGACGATACCACTCCCTGGTTGTATCATCCCTCAGAACCTCGGAGGCGTGTTCGGACAGAAACTGAACCAGAGGATACACATCGATCCAGATCTCATGATCGCCTTCTCTCTGGGATTCGTCAAAAATGAGCTGCAGTCCCAGATGAAGGTGACAGACGTCGATATTGTTGACATTTTCCTCGGCGCTGTATCCCGTCCGCCCCATATAACCGATGACGTCTCCGGCCTGGACCAGATCTCCTTCCGAAAGCCCTTCGGCATAGGGACGGTTCTGCCGGAGGTGGGCATAGTAATAATAACGTTTTCCGTCAAAGCTGTCGATGCCGATGCGCCAGCCGCCATACTGGTTCCAGCCAAGGGCCCGGATTCGTCCGCCCTCTATGGCAATGATCGGCGTTCCGACCTGCCCCATCAAATCATGGCCGAGATGCCGTCTCTGATAACCGTAACTTCTGGAAACACCGAAATCGTCCCCGTGGGTATAGGGAAAACCTTTGGCGATGGGACTGAAGGCTTTCAATCCGTAAACCGGCTTCCATCCGCCGGTTTCGTCTTCCGCCTCATAGCTGCCGACCATACCGCCGAGAACCGCCCCGTAAGCCTCCCGGTAATAGGCGTAATATTTCATATCTTTCGTCAGCTTTTCAATTCCCTGCGCTTCAATATCCGCCGCCGCTTCTTCCATGTCCCTCTCTTTGTATTTGCTGAAATCGCCGCCGTATTTCACCCCGAGAAGGGCAAGCAGATCGATCCAATTCAGATGGACCTCCCGGCCGCGGCTTTCCACATCCCGTTTATAGGCCTGTTTCAGCGCCTCACAGGTCACATCAAAATCCACCCATTGGATATAGTCCCCGTCTTTTTCCGCCTCCGCCGTCACTCCCGCCGGACTTGTCCTCTCATAATATCTTAATCCCCCGAAAACTACCAGAAAAACAAGCAGACATATCTGTGCCCGGATAATATCTCCCGCCCTGTCCTTCATCACCTTCCGCCTTCCTTAAAATCATTTCTTTCGAACAATCTATGCCGCTGAAAGCGTAAAGATTCCCGAAACCCGCAGGAACCGGCGAGGGCTTTTCTGCAGCCAATAAACATCCACCCGCTTAGCGGGTGGTTTTTCATTTTCGGGCATAGCCCTAAT
>ERZ1673697.1430-NODE-1430-length-27394-cov-17.843593_pt1 | contig 27394 bp, 4 predicted proteins | sample MGYA00580227_ERZ1673697 | MGnify/ENA primary metagenome ERZ1673697 (study PRJEB41218, sample SAMN15661759) | gut metagenome | host: Homo sapiens | place: Canada: London | collected 2015-08-20/2019-03-30 | study: EMG produced TPA metagenomics assembly of...
TGCAACACCAGTAGAAACAGATAAAGATATATTAACAGCATCAACAACCAAAAATGTAAATATCCAAACAGGAGCAATAGCGGATATAAATGGAAATGTATATACAGTAGGATATAATGGTCATGGTCAAATAGGAAACGGAACAACAGAAAGCTCAACAAACAAAACATGTATAAGCCAAGTAAAACTACAAGCAACACCAAGCATAATAAACTACAAAAAAGCAGGAGACTCAGGAAAACAAATAGAATACACAGTATCAGCAGGATTCAACTTATTATATGACACAATAGACCAAGGAAACTGTGAATTCAAAACACTAGATTCAGATGTAGCAACAGTAGATGAAGACGGAGTAGTAACAGCAACTGGAGTAGGAACAACATATATAAGAATATACAACAAACAAAACGACTGTTATGCAGCAGTAAAAGTCCAAGTAAATGGGGAACAAGGACGTACAGCAGCAAAAATAGTAGGAGGCTGGAACCACTTTGCAGCATTAAAAGCAAATGGAGAAGTATGGACCTGGGGATATAATGGATATGGACAACTAGGAATAGGAAACACAGAAAGAAAAATAAAACCAACAAAAACAAACATCTACGACTCAAAAGACACAACACAAACAGAATATGCAATAGATGTAGCAGCAGGAGCATACCACACACTAGTATTAAAATCAGATGGAACAGTATGGACAACAGGATATAATGGATATGGACAATTAGGAACAGGAACAACACAATCAGAAACAGAATTTAAACAAGTAACAGGAATACCAGAAAAAGTAATAGCAATAACAGCAAATGTACATACATCTTATGCGCTAACAGAAAGTGGAAAAGTATATGGATGGGGATACAACTACTATGGACAACTTGGAATAAACAATAATGCAGACCAAACAACACCAGTAAAAATGCAAAAAGTATCAAACATCATTCAAATTTCAGCAGGAGACAGTTATATAACAATGTTAGACGCAAATGGAAGTGTATGGAATGTAGGATATAATGGAAACGGACAATTTGGAGTAAATAATTACACAACATATTATTTACCACAACAAATGAAAACAGAAGACGGAAGTGGAATATTACAAAACATCAAAAAAGTATCAGCAGGAGCAACACACACAATAGTACTATCAGATGACGGAACAGCATATGCAACAGGATACAATGGATATGGACAATTAGGAATAGGAGATACAACAACAAAAATATTACCAACAAAAATGATAGACACAGAAGGAAACGTAGTAACAAGAATAAAAGATATAGAAGCAAATGGATATTCAAGCATGATATCAGTAAAACCAACAACTACAACAGACACAACAGGAAACCAAACAACAACAGCAGGAATATATATAGCAGGATACAACAACTATGGACAACTATACACAAAAAATGCAGTATCAAGAACAAACTTAACAAAAGTACAAGAAGATAAAAATATAATAACAATGGCAAGCACAAAAAATCCATCATATCAAACATCAGCAATAGCAGATGATTTAGGACTAGTATATACAGTAGGATATAATGGAAATGGAGAAATGGGAGATGACTCAACAAGTACAACAACAGAGCCAACAAGCATTTCAGATGCAAGCCTAAAAGTAAACACAAGAAAAATCCAATTAAACTTAGACACAAATAATATAACAAAACAAATAGAAGCAAACACAGACCTAGGATTCAACATATTATTTGACCAAGTAACAAATGAGCAAATATCATACAAAACACAAGATGATAACATAGCAACAGTAAATAACACAGGACTAGTAACAGGAAAAAAATACGGAACAACAAAAATAGAAGTAACAACAAACAAATTACCAAACACAGTACTAGTAGAAGTAGAAGTATTAAGAAAAGATGATATAACAATGCCAAAAACAGTAAGTGGCCAAGACTTCACAGTAGCACTAAAATCAGACGGAACAGTATGGACATGGGGATACAACGGCTATGGACAACTAGGACTAGGAGATAAATCAAATAGATACAAACCAACACAAATAAATATAACAGATGTAGTAGACATAGCAGCAGGAAACAACCATGTATTACTAGTAACAAAAGACGGAAAAGTTTACTCTTATGGAACAAACAGTTATGGACAATTAGGAAGAGATGGAAACACACTATTACCAGAAGAAATACCAAACCTAGAAAACATAGAAAAAGTAGCAGCATCAAACTATCACTCAATGGCATTAGGAAAAGACGGATCTGTATATACATGGGGATATAACGGAAACGGACAACTAGGAAACGGAACAACAATAAGTAACAGTATACCAAGCAAAATACGACTAACAAACATAACAAAAATAGAAGCAGGAGAACAAACATCAACAGCAATAGATGGAGATGGCAACTTATATGCATGGGGATATAATGGCTATGGACAACTAGGAGATAGTTCAGTATCAAGCAAAAAAGAATTTGTATGTATAAGTAAACCAATATTACTATTTGAAGAAACACCAATAAGAATAAAAGGCATAGGAAACACAAAAAATGCACAAGTCAACATGTCACAAGGATTCAATTTATTGTACAACAAAGTAGACAACACAGACTTTACTTATGAAATAAAAAACACAAAAGTAGCAACAGTAGATAAAACAACAGGAAAAATAACATCGGTAAAAAAAGGAAAAACATCACTAACAGTGACAGACAAAATATCAGGACAAACAACATCAGCAGATGTATATGTCTTAGGAGCAGATGATATAACATTCCCACAAATTTTAAGTAACAACTATGCTACATTAACTCTAAAATCAAATGGAGAGATATGGAGCTATGGATATAATGGATATGGACAATTAGGAACAGGAGACACATCAAACAAAATCTTACCAACATATACAGGAACAACTAACATTGTACAAATAGGATTAGGAACAACACACGCAATAGCAGTAGACACAGATGGACATGTATGGACATGGGGCTACAATAATTATGGACAATTAGGAAATGGCACAACATCAGGAACAACACTACAAAAACAACAAGTAAAATCACCAGACGGAAAGGGAGTACTAGAAAACATAGTATCAGTAGCAGCAGGAGACTCATACTCAGTAGCACTAGACAAAAATGGAAATGTCTACACATGGGGCTATAATGGTTATGGAAACTTAGGCTTAGGAAACACAGACTATAGAACATTACCAGTAAAAGTAGACAATTTACAAGGAATAATCAAAATAGCAGCAGGAAATGTATCAACATTCGCAATAGACAATAACAATCATCTATGGGCAGCAGGATACAATGGCTATGGAAACTTAGGAGACGGAACAACAGGAGACAAAACACAATTCACAAAATTACAAACAATAGAAAATGTAGCAGAAGTATCAGTAAGTCCAACAAACAGCACAATAGCATTATTACTAGATGGAACAGTATGGGGATTCGGACATAATGCAAACAACCAATTAACAAATGTAGGAGGAGCAATACCACAACAATTACAAGGTCCAGACGGAGCATTAAAAGACATAACATCAATAGGAACAGGATATTATACAGGATATGCCATAACATCAGAAGAAAAAGTAGTTGCATGGGGATTAGACAACTACTCACAACTAGCATCAACAGAAACAGGAACAACAAAAGAAACACCTGTATATATGAAAGACAAAGATGGAAATGACTTCACAGATGCAATGATAGTATCAGGAGGAATCTATAACACAGAACTAGCCAAAAACGACGGAACAGTATGGAGTATAGGATACAATGGATATGGAGAATTAGGAGATGGTTCATCAACATCAAAAGCAAAAATAGAAACAATATCAACACAATATGTAAAACTACAAGAACGTGAAGCAACACTAAAACTATCAAATCCAAATTATCAAATAAATCCAACAACAGTATATGGATTCAACCTATTATTTGACGAAATAGAAAACAAAGGATTCACATACAAATCATCAGACGAAACTGTAGCAAAAGTAGACGAAACAACAGGAAAAGTAACAGCAACAGGACTAGGAAGAGCATATATAACAGTAACAGCAAAAGGCACAGAAGAAGAAACACGAGTAGTAATAAATGTCATAGCAGAAAACAAAAAAGTAAAAGAAAAAATAGAAGCAGGACACATACACACACTAGCACTAAAACAAGACGGAACAATTTGGAGTTGGGGAAACAACACACAAGGAGAAATGGGAAACGGAACAATAAGTTCAATAAAAACTACAGAACCAACACAAATCGAAAAAGGAATATACAAAGAGACAAAAACAACACAAACACCAGACGGATCAACACAAACGACAACAACAGAAAAAGAAGTAACATTAGACAACATAAAAGACATAGCAGCAGGATATTACTATAACTTAGCAGTAGACAGTGAAGGACAAGTATATTCTTGGGGTTATAACGGTTATGGACAACTAGGAGACAACACAACAGAATCAAAATCAATTCCAACACGCATAGAAGGATTAGGAGAAATAGAAAAAGTATATATCAATGGAAACACAAGTATGGCAATAAACAAACAAGGAGAAATCTATATATGTGGATATGAATATAGTAAAACTCCAGAAAAATTGAACTTCTATAGCAAAGCAGTAGATATACACGGAAAACTAATACTAGCAGAAGATGGAAGTGTATGGAATATATCAGGAAATACACCATCAAGAATAGCAGAACTAAAAAATATAGTAGAAATAGCATCAGGAGACAGTTATTACTCAGCACTAGATACAAAAGGACAAGTATGGGTATGGGGATATAACGGATATGGACAACTATCACAAGGAAACACAAACAACATAAATGAACCAACAACAGTAAAAATAGAAAAACCAAAAACAGACCCAGACGAAGAAACACAATACGAAACATTACAAGACATAGTAGAAATAAAAGCAGGAAATCAAAACTTAGAAATGATAACAAACACAGGAGAAATCTATGTCTCAGGATACAATGGTAATGGACAACTAGGAATAGGAAATTACTCAACATATAACACAATAGCAGTAAAATCAAAAAATATGGATCAAACAAAACTAATTGACTCAAAAGCATATCATAGTATAGCATCAGACAGAAGCGGATTTGTATACACAACAGGATATAATGCACAAGGACAACTAGGAAACGGAACTTATACACAATCAAATGAATTTACTGTAATAGGAGACACTTATGTACATGTAAGTGAAAACAGAATATCAATAGAAAAAGGAAAAGACAAACAAGTAACAGCATCATTAGACAACAAATTCAACCTAATAAATGATACTGTAGACAGTGGAAACATCAGTTACGAAACATTAAACAGTGAAATAGCAACAGTAGACCAAGATGGAACAATACACGGAAAGAAAATAGGAACAGTAGAAATAATAGTAACACACACAATAACACACAAAACATCAACAATATTTGTACAAGTAGTACCAGAAGGCAAAGTAACAGTACCAAAATTAGAAATTGGAAACACACATTCAGCAGCATTAAAAGCAGATGGAACAGTGTGGACATGGGGAAATAACTCTAATGGACAATTAGGAACTGGAAACAACACAAGCAAAACATCACCAATAAAAGTAATGAACATACAAGACGTAATAGACCTATCAGTAGGATATTATGACACAGCAGTAGTAAAAAAAGACGGAACAGTATGGACATGGGGATACAACGGCTATGGACAATTAGGAGAAGGAACATCTTCAGACAGAACCACACCAGTACAAGTAATAAAACCAGATGGAGCACCACTAACAAAAATAGTAAAAGTATCAGCAGGAACATACAGAACAGTAGCATTAGATGAAGAAGGCAATGTATGGGTATGGGGATATGGTTATGGAAGTACAGCAACAAAATTAACAACAATAAATAATGTTATAGACATCTCTCCAAACTATGCAGTAGCACAAACAGGAGAAGTATACAAAATAGACGGACAAAAACTAACAATAAGCAATATAATAAGAGTATCAGAAGGCGCAAATCATGCTTTATTCCTAACAAAAACTGGAAAAGGATATAGTGTAGGAACAAACAACAAAGGACAACTAGGAGATGGAACAACAGTAAACAAAAACTCACCAGTAATGATACAAAACAGCACAGGAATCCAAACATTATCAGAAATCAAAGAACTAAAAGCAGGAACAGAATACTCAATGGCAATAATGAAAAATGGAGACACATATACATGGGGAAGCAATGAAAACAGCAAACTAGGAACAACACAAGACAACTACACAGTATATCCAAAGAAAAACGAACAAACAAACCCATCAATATTCGGAGCAACAGGACCAAACAATGCAGGAATAATAGACGAACAAGGATATGTATACACATGGGGATTAGGAAAATATGGAAACCTAGGAAACAGACTATATAACACAACATCAGAACCTGTATTAGTAGGAGCAGAAGAAGCAGGATTAGACGAATATGACATCATATTACACCCAGGAGAAACACATCAAATCACAGTAACAAACAAAACATTTAATGTATTAAAAGAAATACAAGAAACAGGAACAATAAACTACAACATTGGAAACAGTGGAATAGCAAGTATATCAAGCACAGGACTTGTAACAGGACAAAAAGAAGGAAAAACTACAGCAATAGTAACAAAAGCTGATACAGGAACAACCAGTATAACAAATGTAACAGTATTACCAGCAGGTGTAGAAATAGAACCAATGGCACTAACCTGTATGTCACACACAGTAGTATTAAAAGCAAATGGAACAGTATGGGCTTATGGACTAAACTCAAGTTATGAGCTAGGAAATGGAAATACAAAGAGTAGTGATAGACCATTACAAATAAAATTCCCAGACGGAGTAAAAATCAAACAAATAGCAGTAGGAAACACACATAATCTAGCATTAGACACAGAAGGCAATGTATGGGGATGGGGAGTAAACTCAAACAATTCACTAGGAACAACATCAAGCACACCAGTATACTTAGGAATAAATAATGTAAAGAAGATAGCAGCAAACAATGATCAAAGCATGATCTTAACAAAAGATGGATATGTATATGTATGGGGACTAAACTCAAATGGGGAATTGGGAATAGGAACATACAATAGAGTAACAACACCAACATTATTAGACTATGTAAATAATGCATTAGACATATCATTAGGAAAAAATCACACAATAATATTAACAACAAATGGCAAAGTCCTAACAAGTGGATTAAATAGTTATGGCCAAACAGGAAAAGACGGAGGAAAATCAAACACATTCACAGAAATAGAAGTACCAGAAACAATAGGAAAAATATCAGCAGGAGACAACCACAGTGTACTACTAAGTGTAGCAGGAAATGTATACACTTATGGATATAATGAAAACGGACAACTAGGACTAGGAACAAAAACAAATGTAACAAAACCAACAAAAACAAACATGACAAACATCATGGAAATCTCAGCAGGAAGAAACCACACAGTAGTATTAGGAGCAAACAGAGTATTATATGCTACAGGTTCAAACAGTAATGGACAATTAGGAATAGGAACAAAAGATGATAAATTATTATTCACAGAAATAACAAAAGTACAAGACATGATGTCAATATCATCTGGAAACACATACAATGTAGCAATAAAATATGATGGAGATGTATATGGATGGGGAGACTACTATCATGGAACATCATCAGTAAAAACAAAAACAAACAGCAGAATACCAGTAAAAATAGGAAATGACTCAGCCTATGCAGAAGAACCAGAAATAACAGTAAATGTAAACAGAACAAAACAAATAGAAATAACACCAAAATACAGCTTCAATGTATTCAAAGAAGAAGACGAAGAAGACAGTGACTTTACATTCACATCAATAAATGAAGATATAGCAAAAGTAAACGAAAAAGGGCTAGTAACAGGAACAAAAGTAGGAACAACATGGGTAAGAGTAACAGAAAAATCAACAGGAAAAGAAAATATTGTAATAGTAAGAGTAATAGAAGAAGACTCAAAATATGCTTCACAAATAGCAGGAGGAGATGGATATGCAGCAGTATTAAAAGCAGATGGAAGCATATGGGGATTTGGATATAACTCAGACGGACAATTAGGAAATGACAAACTAGCACCAATAAATGTACCAAGTCAAACAAACATCTTAGCAACATACAAACAAATCAAAGCAGGAAAGAAATTCACAGTAGCATTAAGAGAAGATGGAACAGTATGGGCATGGGGAGACAATACTTATGGACAACTAGGCCAAGGAAACAGAGTATCAGCAAAAAAACCAGTACAAGTACAAAACCTAACAAATATAGTATCAATAGCAGCAGGAGACAACCACGCAATAGCAATAGACAACTTAGGAAATGTCTACACATGGGGACTAAACAGCAAAGGACAACTAGGAAATGGAACAACACAAACAGTAAGTATACCAGAAAAGATAACAGGATTAGACAACCAAATGGTTAAAATAGCAGCTGGAGGAAATCTAAGTGCAATAATAGACTCAACAGGAGATGTATATGTATTTGGAGATAACAGTAAAGAACAAATCGAAGAATTTAAGTATAACTATGACCAATATGGACAAAAAATCATGCCACCATTAAATATGTATGTATCACAACCAGTAAAAGTACAAACAATAGAAAACGCAGTAAAAGTACAATGTCTACAAACAGGAATAGTAGTATTAAAAACAGATGAAAGTGTAGTAAGAACAACAAAATATGCAAGCCAAACAAATGCAGAAAAAACAATAATAGCAGATGGAGAAATGGTAGACATATCAGGAACAAACGAAAGTGTAGTATTACTAGATAAAAATGGAGAAAGCTATACTTATGGAGACAACAGCAAAGGCCAAGCCGGAATAGGTGGAACAAGTGCAAATGTAACATTAAAGAAAGTACAAATGGTAGACGCAAAAACATATTTAACAATAGGAGCAGGATACAAAAACAATTACATAATAGACACAGAAGGATTTGTATATGGAGCAGGAGCAAACGAATATGGACAATTAGGAAACAGCAGTTATGACGACAGCTATAACTTCACATTAATAGGAGACAGAAAATTCGAAATTGTACCAGATGCAAGAATCATGAAACAACCAGAAGAAGAAACGGTAAAAATAATATCAAACATATTCAATGTATTTAACCATAATGAAAGAAAACTAACAGACTATGATTGGAAATCAAGCAACACAGATGTAGTAACAGTAGATAATGGAATATTAACATCACAAGATATGGGAACAGCAACAATAACAGCAACAGACAAAGTAACAGGAGCAACAGCAACAGCACTAAGAGTAGTACAACCATTAGATGAACAAAGAATAGAAAATATCACTGTCAATGACAAAACAGCAAAAGTATCAGGAGAAAACAAATATGCCGTATCTGTAGAAAAAAGAGCAGACGGAACAGGAACATTAAAAATAAAAACAAAAGATGCAACAGATCAAATAAGTATTGATGGAGGAACAACTTATGCAACAGGAACACTTGAAAAAGATATAAATATAGACACAAATCCAACAATAGTAAAAATCAAAGTAAAAACAACAAATGGCAAATTTGTAGACTATGTATTAACAATAAACATCATATCAAGTAATGCAAGTTTAGAAGAATTAACAGTAGATAATGTACAACCAACATCTGTAGGAGCAACAGAATATGAAATAATAATAAAAGACTCTGTAACAAAACCAGAAATACATGCAGTAGCAAGTGATAGTAACTCTACAGTAAGCATAGATGCAAGCATACCAGAGAAAAAACAAACAACAAAAACAATAGATATGACAACAACAATGAAAAAGACAATACCAATTCAAGTAACAGCAGAAAATGGAGACAAAGTAACATATACTTTAACAATCTACAAAGAAGACTCACTAACAGAATTAGAAACAGTAACAGTAGATGGAAAAGAAGCAACAAAAATAAGTGATACATCATACAAAGCAATAATACCAGCAGAATTAGTATCAAGTACAATAGAAGCAAAAACTCTATACACAAAAGCAAGAGCAGAAATCAACAAACTAGGAGAAGAAGTACATGTTACAAAACAAGTAATAGCAACAATAGGAAATGAAACAATAGTAAAAATCTATGTAAGATTTGGAGAAGGAGAAAACGAAAGAGAAAAAGAATACACACTAATATTAGACAAAGAAGGAACAGAAGATATACAAGGATTATTATCAGTAACAGTAAATGGACAAGAAATAAAACCAATAGGAAACATATATAATGCAAATATAGGGGAAATAGCACAAACAGCAACAGTAACTGCTATCACTATCAATGATAAAGACTTAGTAAAAATAGGAGAAACAAACAGTAAAGAACATATATCAACAGAAGTAGTAGACTGTACAGAAGTAATAACAACATACAAAATAACAGTAACAGACCCTAATAATCCAGAGCAAACAAAAGAATATGTACTAAACATCAAAAAACCATCAGCAGACAATACACTATTATCATTAACAGTAGGAAACCAAGAATTTTCTAAAGAAGCAACAAGAATAAAAGGAACAAACACATATAAAGTAAGTATATCAGACAGATATAACGAAATAAATGTAATAGGTAAAGCAAACTATGAACAAGCAAAAGTAAGTATAAATGGAGAAGAATATGAAGCAGAAATTTCCACAAGGTTGGTACAAATTGGGGAAAATGAACCAACAAAAATAGGAATTTTAGTAAAAGCATTAAATGGAGATATAGAAACATATACATTAGAAATTTATAAAGAAAATAGTAACACAAACCTAAAAGAAGTAACTGTAGATGGAAATAAAGCAGAAATAAGCAAAATTGCAGAAAATACGTATGAATACACATTAGACAAAAAAGTAGACACAATAACAATAGGAGCAATAGCAGAAGAAACAAAAACAAAAGTAGGAATAAACACAAATGAGCAAGAAGAAGGAGCAACATATAGAAAAATAAAAATGGAAGGAAAAAGAATAGTTGTAAACATACCAGTAACAGCAGAAGATGGAACAACAAAAACATACACATTAATAATCAACGCACTTCCAGACAATGTAAATTTACTAAGTGTAAAAGTAGAAGGAAAAACAGCAGAAGCTGTACCAGTAAACCAATACGAAGCACGAGTAAACAAAAATGCAACATCATTTGAACTATATGTAATTCCAGAAGATCCAAAAGCAAAAGTACAAATAGACAATAATATAGAAGTAACAGGAACAGCAAGTGCAACAATACCAAAAAATACCGATAAAGCAGAAGTAAAAATAAAAGTAACAGCACAAGATGGAACAACAGAAGAATACACATTAATAGTTACAAACCAATCAGATGATTGTAAACTAGCAATACTAAAAGTAGATGGAGAAATATTAGAACCAGACGAACAAGGCAAATACCATGTAACAAAAAAATTCTTAACAGAATCTGTAGAAGTAGAAGCAATAGCAAATAATAGTCATGCACAAATAAACATAAACACACTAAAAGCAGTGCAAGAAGAACAAAAAGCAACAGTCACAACACCAGATGCACAAAACACAATCACAATAACAGTAACAGCAGAAGATGGAACAGCTAAAAAATACACACTAATAGTAGAAAAATTGCCAAACAACACTGAAGCAGAAATAACAATCATCTATAAAGAAGACGAAACGGTAAAAATAAAAGACATAGAAATAGACGAAAATAACAAAGGTACAATAAGAATCGGAAAACAAGAAGAAGTTGATATTAAAGTTGTTGCCAAAGACCAACTAGCACAAATATCAATAAAAGGCGGATTAAATACAGAACATCAAGTAACAGAAAAAATAATAACAACAGAAGAAACAACAAAAGTACCTGTACAAGTAACCGCACAAGATGGAACAATAAGAAATTATGAAATAACAATAATAAAAGCATCAAATAACAACAACTTAGAAAAACTAGAAGCAGAAGGAATAAACCAATCAGATATTACACAAGTATCAGAAAACAAATATGAAATAAAAATGCCAGACACAATGAATAACCTTAAACTAAAAGGAACAGCAGAAAACGAATATGCAACAGTAAAAATAGCAGAAGGCACATATTCTACAAACAACATACAAGAAGAAACAATAGAAGTAAACGAAACAGAAAAAGAAATAAAATTGTATGTAAAAGCAGAAAATGGAGACATCAAAGAATACACAATAGCAATACAAAAAGTAACAGATTTAAGAGCAGAAAGCATCAAAGTAAATGACACAGAATGCATATTAGAAAATGGAAATTATATAGGATTTGTAGACAGAAACTCAAAACAAGCAGGACTAAAAATAAAACCAAAAAATCCAACAACACTAATTTCTATAAAAACAGGAATAAATGGAAAATGGGACAATCCAGAAGCAAAAGAAGAACATATTAAACAAATAACATTAGAAGGAGAAGAAACAACAGTACTAATAAAAGCCCAAGATCCAAATAATCCAACAAGAACAAAAGAATACTCTGTAATAATCAAATACAAATCAGACAATGCAGATCTAGAAATAATACAAGTTGATGGAAAAGATGCAATAAAAACAGATGAAGGATATTATTCAACAACAACAATGGAAGCAACAACAAGCAAAATCTATGTAAAAGCATCAAACAAATATGCAAAAATAGAAATATCAACAAATCAAGCAGAACAAGGTGAAAGCACAAAAACAGTTACTCTAAGTAAAGAAAAGAAAACAACAGTAACAATAACAATAACAGCACAAGACAACACAACCAAAGTATACACACTAGTAATAGAAAGAAAATCAACAGACACAAGCTGTACAATACAAATAAATAATCAACCAGCAGACGAAATAGATACAGCAACAAACACTTATGTAAAATATATTGAAAGAACAGATACAGAAGCAACAATACTAGTAAGAGCAACAAGTGATGAAGCAACAGTAGAAATAGCAGGAGACACAAAACTAAAGGCACTAGCAAAAACTGTTGAAATAGCAAGTGAAACAACAGAATTAGATACAATAGTAACAGCTGAAAATGGGGAAAAAGCTGTATACCATATCAAAGTTGTAAAAAAATCAACAGACACAAGCATAAAAACAGTAAAAGTCGATAACAAAATAATATCAGAAACAGACGGAAAATATATAGCAACAGTATATGATAAAGGAAGAGATACACAAGACACAGAAATAGAAATAACAGCAACAGAAGCACACGCAAAAATACAAATAGGAGACGGAACAGAATGGAAACAAACACCAGCAACAAAAACTGAAACTTTCAAAGACGGAAACAGAAAAATAACATTAAACATCAATATACAAGCACAAGATGGAGAAACACCAGCTATAACAAAAGTACTAGAAATCAACATAATATCAGATGATGTATCTATAAAATTAATAAAAAATGGAGAAAATGTAGTAACAAAATACGATTCAGAAACACACACATATAAAGAATATATATCAGCAGATACAGAACAAGTAAGTCTATCAATAGAAGCAAACAACCAATACACAACTTTAAAATCAGGAGAAACAGAAGGAAAACCACAAATATCAATAAACAACATATCTGTAAAAGACCAAGAAGAAGTAGATGTAAAAGTAACAGCAATAGCAGAAACAGGAAGAACACAACAATACACAATAAAACTACTAAGAAAATCCAAAAATGCAGATGCATCACATATCTATGTAGATAATACAGACATAATAGACAGATTTGTAGACAAAGATTCAGTACCAACAAGTATAATCTCAATACCAAAAGAAAAAGACTTAGCAACAATCAAAGTTATTTCAGCAAACGAATATGCAAGCATAAAAATAGGAGACACAGAAGAGCTAACAGGAAATGCAACCCAAAACATAAAATTACCATTAGAAGATGGAACAATAACAGTGCCAATAGTAATAACATCACAAGATGGAACAGTAACAAAAACATATAACATAATGTTTGTACGTCTATCAAATGACACAAAAATACAATGGTTAGAAGTAAACAAAAAACATATCATAGAAGACGAAAACGGAAACTATGAAATAACTGTAAAAGCAACAGAAGAAATAGCAAATGTAAAAATAGTATTATCAAATATCTTAGCAAAAGTAACAATGGGAGGAGAAGAAAAAGAAGGACAACTAGAAGAAAGCATAATCTTACCAAACGGAGACACAATAAAAACAATAACAGTTACAGCACTAGACGGAACAGTAAAAAAATACAAACTAACAATACACAAACAACAAAACAACTTAGGATTAGAAAAAGTATATTTAGATGGAAGAAAAGCAACTAAGGTAGATGATAACACATTTGAAATTGATGTAAAAAAAGGAACAACACAAGCAGAAATAAAAGCAATAGCAACAAAACAAACAGAATATGTAAGTGTAAATGGAAACCTAAACACACAAGCACAAAACACAAACACAAACTGTTCATTAGAAAACAAACAAATACCAATCAGAATAACAGCAATGTTTGAAGGAGAAGTAGACGAAACAAAAGACTACATCTTAAAAATAAAAGAAGTAGAAGAACCAGATGTATTAGAAGACTTAAAAGTAACAATAAAACTAGATGATGAAGAAATAGAACAAGACACAGACGGAAACTATGTAAAAGTAGTAGACGCAAGTCAAGACAACAGCTCATTATGGGCAGGAATAACATCAGAAACATCACAAGTAAAAATAAAAGACGGAAATGGAGAAACAGAATATGCAAATCCATCAAGTCAAAAAAACTTAAGTCTAAAAAACGGAGTAACAGAAGCCACTGTAACAGTAAAAAACGGTGCAGGAGAAGAAAAAGAATACAAAGTCTATGTAATAAAAGACACAGAAGACATAAGTAACAACAATATCCAAGAAATAATAGCAGGACAAGGAGCTGTAACAGAAGGAACAATTACACCAGAAGCAGATGGAACTTATACAACATATATTAAAAAAGATGCAACAACAATAGAATTAACAGCAAAAGCACAATATCCATATTCAAAAGTAAGTATAGAAGGAAACAGAGAAACAAGAGGAACAAACACAACAACAATAAATATGGGAAATACAGCAGAAAAACAAATAATAGTAAAAATAACCTCAATTGATGGAGATGTACAACAATATTTAGTAAATATCTATAGAGAGCCATCAGAACTATATCTAAAACAAGTATATGTAGACAACAGACTAACAACAAGAACAGACGATCAAAACTTTACAATAGATATAGTAAAAGGCACAAAAACAGTAGACATCAAAGCGATATTGTATGACCAAAACGAATATGTATCAATTGCAGGAAACACAGGAACACAATATCAAAACACATTACAACAATATGATGTATCACAAGGAAAAACAATCAAAATAATCGTATCAAACAAACTAGACAAAACAGCAGACGATTATAAAGAAAAAGAATACACACTAACACTAACAGAAGTAGACAAACCAGAAGACTTACAAGACTTACAACTAACAATAAAAGTAGATGAACAAGAAGTACAAAAAACAACAGACGGAATCTACATTGCAAAAGTAGACAAAAACAAAGTAAGTAGTATGGTAGAAGGAATTTCAAACTCAAGCACAACAAAAGTAAAAATAAATGATACACCATATCAAGTGAAAAGATCAAAAGAAAAAATAGACTTAACAGAAGATGTAACAAAAGTCATAATAACAGTAAAAAATGCAGCAGGAAATCAAGTAGAATATAAATTGTATATAGTAAAAGAAAACAGTCCAGCGGAAGACGACGCAAACCTAAAAGAAGTAAAAGCAAACGAAAACAAAGCCACACTAAAAGAAAACGGAATATATGAAGTAACAGTAAAAGCAACAGAAACACAAGTCAACTTAGAAGCAATAGCAAACCAAGAGTTAGCTTATGTATCAGTAGACGGAAACACAGAAACAAGAGGAAGCAACACAAAACAAATAGACATGAGCACAGAAACAACAAAACAAATAACTATAACTGTAAAATCAATAAGTGGCAAAACAAAACAATATACAATAAAAATTCACAGACTATCAGCAATAACAGGAAAAATAATAACACAAGCTGCAGACCAAACAAAACAAACCGCAACAATAAAAGTCTATAACTCACAAGACACAAGAGACGAAAATGATGCAGAAGACCCAAGAAAAGTAATCCAAGAAATACAAATAAATCCAGACGGAACATACACACTAGACTTAGAACCAGGAGAATATGACATAGTAATCAGCAAGACCTCATACCTAGAACACAGAGTAACAAATATAGTAGTAAAAGATGGGGAAATTATTACTATAAATGACATCAACATCTATGCAGGAGACCTTGACGAAAACGAAGAAATTGAAATCGAAGATCTAACAAGCATCATAGAAAACTATGGAACAATAACAGACGACAACAAAGCACAAAAAGCACAATACGACTTAAACGAAGACGGAATAGTAAACAAACAAGACAGAAGCATCTTAAAAGCAAACTACGGAAAAACAAAAACAACAGAAAAATGGGTAGACCCAAATCCACCAGCAAAAAAAGTTACAAGAATAAGAAAAGCAACAAACCAAGAAAATACAGTTTCAGAACAAAACTTTGTAGAACCATTAAAAAGTACATATACAATAACATCAGAATATGGAACAAGAGTACATCCAACAACAGGAGAAGTAAAAAAACACACCGGAATAGACCTAGCAGGAACACACCACGCAGAAGTAATCTCAATAGCAGACGGAGAAGTAACATATGCAGGAGTACAAAAAGGATTTGGTAACAGTGTAGAAATCAAACATATTGTAAATGGGGAAACAATATACAGCTTCTACGCACACCTATCAAGAATAGACGTACAAAAAGGCCAAAAGGTAAAACAAGGAGAAACAATAGGACTAGAAGGAGGAGACCCAAAAACAGACCCAAATGTAGGAAACTCAACAGGTCACCACCTACACTTTGAAATAAGAAAAGCAAGTGGATACGGAAACGACATAGACCCAAAGAATTTTTTAGGAACAAACTTAAAAAACACCCAAAACTAAAAAGAAATTTTTAGGGACAAACTCAAAAAACACCCAAAATAAAAAATGTTTTAAGAAGCGGACTAAAAAATATCCAAAATAAAAAATAAGATGCAAAAGCACAAAAGGACGAAGCTAAAAAAAGCTCCGTCCTTTACTAATAAAAATTTCACACTATTATTTTACACTATTATTTCACACTATTTTTTAACCAGAAAATTTGACAAATACTTAAAAGTTAAGTATAATAAATATAGGAAATGACAATCGCAGAAATGCGGTTACCACATAAAAAGGATAAACGACACATCGCTCTGCCAAGCAAATGTGCCGTTTTATTATTTGCTCAAAATAATAACTAAAGTTATAATTAAGGCAATATTTATGATAGTTACACCTATTAATCCATAGAATAATAGACAGATTATTGTCAATAATGTTGATTCTACCATAGACACCACCTCCGTTCTCACAGTAAAACTGTGTATGTAGGTGGCAACACGAACACATCTACTTTTCTCATTTCCTATGAACAGTACTATACAATATATTTTTATAAAATTCAACTAAACAAAACAAATTTATACATTTTTTTAATATTAGTGAAATAGAAAAGCAAAATCTATTTGAAAAGATTAGCAAAAAAAGCGGATATGTGCAAAAACAAGTAATAAAAAATCACGGATATGTATAAAAAGCACCTAACTCTACCCAAAAGCCACAAAAAAACTTGTCTAATATAATAATGTATAGTATAATAAAACACTAGAGAATAATAAAACCATAAAGGAAGGAACGAAAAAATGCAAATAAATCCTGAAATAATAGAAGAATTAATATTAGACGCGGGAGAAGCAAGAGCCAAAAAAGCAAGAAACTATAAGCAAGCAAAAAAGGTAATAATAACAGAAACAAAATACGAAGACCAAAACAACTTCGAAGTAAAAGCAGAAGTATATGGAACAGAAACATATAATACATATATAGAAGTAAAAAAAGGAGAAATAGAAGACATAACCTGCACATGTCCAGACTACCAACAACACTATGGAGTATGCAAACACAGTTTAGCAACAATATTAGAACTAAGAGACAAACATGAAACAGCAAAAAAAGAACAACCAAAAAAAATCATAGACAAAAATGAAGCAAAGTATAGAAGTTTCAGACAAATAGTAAACACATTTTACAATGAAGAAATAGACGACATAGCAGAAGACGAAGAAACAACAATAAAAAACAAAGGAACAATAAAAATAGAGCCCAAAATATATTTTGACAGATTTACAGGAGAAATGAAAGCAGAATTCAAAATAGGAGAAAAAAGACTATACAAAATAAAAGAACTATCAGAATTTTATGATAGAATAATGAACAAAACATACTACAAATACGGAGACAAATTACAATTTATACACACAAAAGAAGCATTTACAGAAGAATCACAAAAATTACTAGAATTCATACTAAAATATGCAGAAATAATCAAATACGCAAACGCAAGCTCAAACAGCACATACCACTATTATGGAAAAGCACTAAGTGACACAAGTATAATGTTAAGCAACACAGGAATAGACGACCTATTTGAAATAATAAAAGGAAAAGAAATAAGATTCCAAAGAGATGGAATAGAAGAGAATGTAGAATTTATAGACAAAGACCCAAATCTAAAATTCAAGTTAAACAAAGAAAAAGACGAATATGTAATACAACCAAACCAAGACATATTCAAAATGAACATAATAAGAGGAAAAACACACAAATATATACTAAAAGAAAGCGAATTTTACAGACTATCAAGCGAATTTGAAAAAACAAAACTAAAACTACTAAACAGTTTCAGACAAAACTACGTATCAGAACTACACCTAGCAAAAGACGACCTAATACAACTATTCTCAGTAATAATGCCAAAAATAAAAAACGCAATAAAACTAGGAAATGTAAGTGAAGAAGAAATAGAAGAATACAAACCAAAAGAACTAGGAGTAAAAGTATTTTTAGACTTCGACAAAAACGACTACATAATAGCAGACGTAAAATTCTGTTACGGAGAAACAGAATTCAACCCACTAGAAGAAAAGCAAGACATACAAATACCAAGAAACATGGTAGAAGAAGCAAAAGCATTAAACATATTCAGAAGAACAGGATTTATGTTTGACGTACAAAACACAAGATTTATATTACCAGACAATGACAAAATATACGAATTTTTAACACAAGACATAGAAACATACATGCAAAAATTTGAAGTAATGGCAACAGACAACTTCAAAACAAAACAAGTAACAAAACCAAAAATAGGATCAATAGGAGTAAAAGTAGAAAACGACTTACTAAAAATAGACTTCAGTCAAATAGAATTCAATCTAGCAGAACTAAAAGACATAATGAACCAATACAAACTAAAAAAGAAATACCATAGACTAAAAGACGGAACATTTATAGAACTAGAAGAAAACAAAGAAATAGAATTTTTTGACCAAATACTAACAGGAATGGACTTAGACTACAAAGACATAGAAGAAGGAGAAATAGACTTACCAATAAACAGAAGTCTATACTTAAACCAACTATTAAAAGGAATAAAAGGAACAGAAATAGTAAAAAACCAAGAATACAAAAAAATAGTAAACAAACTAAACCAAGAACAATTAGAAGAAGAATATGAGCTACCAAAAACATTAAACGCAAAACTAAGATACTACCAAAAAACAGGATATACATGGCTAAAAATACTAGACAATTACAAATTTGGAGGAATACTAGCAGACGACATGGGACTAGGAAAGACAATCCAAATCTTAGCAATAATACTAAATTACATAGAAGAAACAAAAAAAGAAAAAACAGAATCAACTAACAAAAAAGAAACAGAAAACAAAAATACATACAATACAGAAAAACAAAAAGAAAGAAAAACAAGTATAGTAATATCACCAAGTTCCTTAACACTAAACTGGCTAAACGAAGCCCAAAAATTTGCACCAAACTTACAAGTAAAAGTTATAAGCGGAAAAGCATCAGAAAGAAAAGAACAAATAGAAAACTTAGAAAAATATGACATTATAATAACATCTTACGACTTACTAAAAAGAGACATAGAAGCATACAAACAAAAAGCATACACATTCAAATTCGCAATAACAGACGAAGCACAATACCTAAAAAACAGCAACACACAAAACGCAAAAGCAGTAAAACAAATAAAAGCACAAACAAAATATGCACTAACAGGAACCCCAATAGAAAACTCACTAGCAGAACTATGGTCAATATTTGACTTCATAATGCCAGGATATTTATTCAGATACAAAAAATTCAAAAACACGTATGAAGGACCAATAGTAAAAGAAAACGACGAAATAGCAATGAAAAAACTAAAAATGCTAATAGAACCATTTGTACTAAGAAGAACAAAAAAAGAAGTACTAACAGAACTACCAGAAAAAACAATAACAATACTAAACAACGAAATGAACGACGAACAACAAAACATATATTTATCATACTTAGCACAAGCAAAAGAAGAAGTAGCAGAAGAAATAAACATAAACGGAATAGAAAGAAGCCAAATAAAAATCTTATCAGCACTAACAAGACTAAGACAAATATGTTGTCACCCAAAAATATTCATAGAAAACTATGAAGGAACAAGTAGCAAACTAGAACAATGTATGGAAATAGTAGAAGACGCAACAGAATCAGGACACAAAATATTAATATTTTCCACATACACATCAATGTTTGAAATAATGGAACAACAACTAAAAGAACAAAAAATACCATACTATAAACTAACAGGAAGCACAAAAGTAGACGAAAGAATAAAAATGGTAGACGAATTTAACACAAACCAAAACATAAAAGTATTTTTAATATCACTAAAAGCAGGAGGAACAGGACTAAACTTAACAGGAGCCGACATGGTAATACACTATGACCCATGGTGGAACCTATCAGCAGAAAACCAAGCAACAGACAGAGCATACCGAATAGGTCAAAAAAACAATGTACAAGTATACAAACTAATAACCAAAAACTCAATAGAAGAAAAAATATACGAATTACAAATGAAAAAAGCAGAACTAGCAGAAAATATGTTAAGCACACAAACCAAATTCATAAACAAACTATCAAAAGACGAAATAATGAAACTATTCAGCTAAAAAATAAAAAAAAGCAGAACTCATAAAAAAGAAAGAAGGAAAAAATGGAACAATATATAAATGTAATAGGAGGAGGCTTAGCAGGAACAGAAGCAGCATACCAAATAGCAAAAAAAGGAATAAAAGTAAAACTATATGAAATGAAACCACAAAAACACACACCAGCACACAACAGCAATGATTTAGCAGAAATAGTATGCAGTAACTCCTTAAAATCAAATTTAATAACAAACGCATGTGGACTACTAAAAGAAGAACTAAGAAAATTAGACTCACTACTAATAAAAATAGCAGACGAAACAAAAGTACCAGCAGGCCAAGCACTAGCAGTAGACAGAGAGCAATTTTCAAAAAAAGTAACAGAACAAATAAAAAACAACCCATTAATAGAAACAATAACAGCCGAAATAGGAAAAGACATATCAATAAAAGACCTATCAAAAGAAGCAATAACAATAATAGCAACAGGACCACTAACATCAGAACCACTAGCAAAAGAAATACAAGAAATAACAGGACAAGACAAATTTTATTTTTATGACGCAGCAGCACCAATAGTAACAAAAGAAAGCATAGACTTCAACATAGCATTTTATGGAGACAGATACACACAAGAAAAAAAGAAAGAAGAAACAATGGAAGAATGGCAAAAAAGAATAAAAGAAATAAACAAAAGTAAAGAAAAAACAGAAGAAAATATAAACAACAGTGAAGAAAAAGTGAAAAACAATCAAGAAACATTAAGCAACAAAGAAGAAAACACACCAAATATCAACGAAAAAAACTCAGAAAACAGCTACATAAACTTACCATTCAATCAAGAAGAATACGAAGAATTTTGGAAAGCACTAACAGAAGCAGAAGTAGTAACACTACACGAATTTGAAAAAAGAGAAATATTTGAAGGATGCATGCCAATCGAAATCATGGCAAAAAGAGGAAAAGACACGCTAAGATTCGGACCACTAAAACCAGTAGGATTCGACGACCCAAGAACAGGAAAAAGACCATATGCAGTAGTACAACTAAGACAAGACGACACACAAGCATCAATATATAACATAGTAGGCTTCCAAACAAATCTAAAATTTGGAGAACAAAAAAGAGTATTCTCAATGATACCAGGACTAGAAAAAGCAGAATTCATCAAATATGGAGTAATGCACAGAAACACATACATAAACTCACCAACACTACTAGACCAAACATACAACCTAAAAAGCAACACAAATATATACTTTGCAGGACAAATAACAGGAGTAGAAGGATATGTAGAATCAATATCATCAGGAATGGTAGCAGCACTAAACGCAGTAAACCAATTAGAGAAAAATAGAACCAAAAAAACAGAAACAGAAAAAACAAAAGAAAAAATTATATTTTCAGAAAACACAATAATAGGAAGTCTAGCAAAATACATATCAACAAAAAACGAAAAATTTCAACCAATGAACGCAAATTTTGGAATATTACCAGAACTAGAAGGCAAAAAGATAAAAGACAAAAAAGAAAGATACTTAAAACTAGCAGAAAGAAGTCTATTACAACTAATTAAGAAATAAAAAAGAGCATTGCAAGAATTCCACAGAACTTTATGTAAAACTATTGCAAAAAAAATAAAAATTTGTTATACTAAAAATAGCGTAAAAAAGAGAAAAAGATATAAAAAGTAAAAAAAACTAGTATTTTAAGAAAGGAAAAACAAAGTATGAGTAGTAAAGTAGATTTAAAAATATATTTAGAAGGGTACAAAAATGTCTCAAAAAAAGCACAAGAATTAGGAGTAGAAGATTTAGATAAAAGAAAAGAAGAACTAGAAAACCAAATAAAAAAAGCAGAAGAAACAGTAAATAAAATGACAGGAATGACATCAAAAGAATTCCAAGCAAAATCTAAAAAATACATAGAATTAATAAAAAACAATGAAAAAGAATTAGCAGAAATAGATAAAAAACAAGAAGAAAGAGCAAAAAATCCAACAATAGAGCAAGAAATAAAAGATCTAGGACAAGCCAAAAAGAACATCATAGAAAGTGCAAAAGAAGCAGCAAACAAAGCACTAAATGAATTAGAAGACAACAAACCAAATATAAAAGCACTAAACGAAAAGAAAAAAGAACAACAAAACATAGAACAACAACTAAAAGACATGAAACAAGAAGAAAAAACAAATCCAAAAAAGGTCAAAGACACAAAATATAAAGAATACTTAGCACAAAAATTGAAAACAGTAAAAAAAGAAATAAAAGGAATAGAACCAGAAGCTAAAAAAGAAGAAACACAACAAAAAGCAGAAGAAAAAGAAATAAAAGAAGAATTAAGAAAATTTTTATTAAATGTAGGAAAAGTAGACAGAGGAGAAGAAACAATCCCAATGGCATCAGATGTAGAAGCATCAAAAACAAAAGAAAACGAACAAAAGCAAACAAGAAAAGAAAATAAAGAAAATGAAGAATACTTAAAAGCATGGGATGAAGCAATAAAAGAAAATGAAATTAGAGACGCATGGGCAGAAGCAGAAAAAGAAAATAAACAAAGAGAAGCAGCAAAAAATCTTATAAGCAAAAAAGAATATGCAAAATACACTGACGAACTACCATTTGACATAGAAATAACACTAGGAAGAAAAGGAGTCATAATATACAACCAAAAAGAATATAAAATACCAAGAAGAGCATTAAGAAACACAGACGAATTAGACAGTTTAGAAATAATAACAGCAATAGAAGAAACAGGAATGAAAATAGAAGACCCAAAAATGCTAGAACAAATCTTAAAAATAAGTCCAACAGATTATACAGTAATACAAGGAATCTGCATGGCAAAGAAAATGGAAAACAGTGATAAAGCAACAATATTAAACAACTACTTTAACGAATGTTTTAAAGCATCAAAACACGAAAAAGTAAACAACATCTGTAACATCACGTATGACCTAAATGACATCTCAAAAGCAAGCACAATGAAAGAATATGACAGATTTTCATTTTTACAAAAAGCAAAGAGAGCAGAAAGATACAACATAGGAAAACAAGAAGGAAGATTCAAACCAACATTCTTCTCAAAAATAATGGACAAAATATTGGGAGAAGGAAGCCTAGAAAAATTAGCAGAAAAAAATGAAACAAGAGAAATAGAAAACGCAACAGCAATAAACACAGCATTAAGCAAAGATGACGTCACAGAAGCACATAACTTCCTAAACAGCCTAAAAGTAGACCAAAAACAAAACATAGGAAAAGACTTCGAAAGAACAACCCTAGACGACGAACAAATGAAAGAAATCAAAAATGTCTATGCAGAAGAAGCCCAAAAAAGAGAAGAAGGAGAAAGCAGATAAAAAGCAAACAATAAAAAATATAATAAAATCAAAATAAATAAAAATAATACAAAAAAGAAAACAAAACGAAAATAAAATCGAAAAATAAAAAAACAAAAAACAAAAAATAAAAAAAAAAAAAACCAAATAACATATAATATATAACTAAACATAAAAAATATACCCCAAAAAAGAATACAAAAATTTCTTTTTAGTGGGTATATTTTTTTTACGCTTATTAAGCCAAAAGGTGCACTTTTAATATGTTCTATAAAACCCAACTATATGATAAAATAGCTAAATAGAAAAAATAAAAAAGCCTTTTAAAAAGTTTTTATAAAAATAATGCCCCAAAAGCAAAATTTATAAAAAATCTTTAAAAAAGGTATAATTAATTTATAAACTTAAATAAAAATATACAATCAATTTTATACCATATACCAACAAAAAATGCAATATTAAGCTTTAAAAAAGTTTAAAAATAAATGTATAAAAATTGGTAAAAAGGCCAATACTGTAAGCATAAAGAGATTTTTACATTTTTATTAAGTTTATAACTTAATAAAAAAATCATAAGAAAAAGAAGGAGGAATTTAAAAAATGAACACAAAAAGGAAAAACGCAAGAGGAATCACGCTAATAGCATTAGTAATAACAATAATAGTGCTTTTAATATTAGTGGGAATAACAATTAATGCATTAAGTGGAGAAAATGGAATACTAAAAAGAGCAACACAAGCAAAAAGTAAAACAGGAAGAGCAAATGCATTAGAACAAATTAATTTAGCAATAATAACAGCAAGGACAGAAGGATTAGGACAAGTGGACAAAACAGTATTAAGAGATGAAATAACAAAAGCAGGAATGACAGTAAAAACAGATGGAGATGATTTACCTTGGGAAGTAGTATCAGACAAATATTTATTTAGAATAAATGAAGATTATACAGTAGAAGAAATCTCAGGAATAGGCTTGTCGAAAAAAGAATTAAAACTATTTAATGGACAGAGCGAAACAATAACAGCAACACTAACAGAAGGAGTAACAGGAACAATAACATGGGAAAGTGCAGACACAAATGTGGTAACAGTAGAAAATGGAAAAATAACAGCAGTAGGAACAACAGGAAGTACAACAATAACAGCAAAAGTAGAAGGAACAGAATATGAAGCAACTTGTAAAGTAAGTATAGTACAAAAAGTAACAAGTATAACAGCCAAAAATGTAACAGTAGGAAAAAATCAAACAGCAAAAATAGAAGTAATAACAACACCAACAGGGTTAGTAGAAGACTTAACATATACATCAGATACACCAAGTATAGCAACAGTAGCAGAAGATGGAACAGTAACAGGAGTAGCAACAGGAAGTGCAACAATAACAATAAAAGGAAAAGTATCAACAAATATAAGTACAACATGTACAGTAACAGTAACAAAATCAAGAACAAGTGTAACAGCAGAACAAATAGCAGCAAATCCAGAAAAATATTATGGACAAGTAGCACAAAATTATACACAAGGAGATTTAACTTATAAAATTTTTTATGTAGATAAAGAAAATAAATTTGGAGATGGAGCAAATACAATATATTTAAAAGCAGATTATAAAACAGGCACGACATTATCAAGTTATATAAATTATACACCAACAGGAAGCGATTTAGAGACATATAAGAAAATGAATCCAACTTGGGCAGCACAAAGAGGAAGTAACACATCAAATTGGAATAATAATGAACATGCAGCGGCATGGCTATGTTCACCTAGTCAATGGACAACTTATGTAGATAGTTCAAAAGCAAATTATGCAATAGGAGGACCGAGCGTAGAAATGTATGTGGAATCATATAACCAAGTATCACATAACCAAGAAGGTAATAATACCTTAGGAGCAACATACAGAGATACAAGTGCACCTGGATATATATATACATTAAATGGAAAACAATCAAATATATCAAATAGTGATTATTCGACAGGAACAGATTCATTAGATTATAAAGGATATAACAGTATGTATGCAGGACAAAATGGAACAAAATCAGGAGATTGGTGGCTGGCTTCTCCTTCGTCTCACACCTCAAGCCGTGTGTGCTATGTGTTCGGGTACGACGCGACCTTGAACAACAACTACTTTAGCAACACGCTCGGTGCAGGGCCTCTAGTATCTCTAAAATCTGGAATCCAAGTTGAAATAGAAGAATAGAAATAATAGAAACTACGAAATTAGTAGACAGACAAGAAATAAAAGATGGTGCAATCAGGCCACCGTGTCTGATGGCACCTCGGCAAAATGTGAACATAATATAAATATAGCATATATAAAAAAATATATATGAGGGTTTGGCTGAATGTGGCTGGCTTCTCCTTCGTCTAACAACTCAAACAATGTGTGCAATGTGAACGGGAACAACGCGAACTTGAACAACAACAACTATAACAACACGAACGGTGCAGGGCCTCTAGATTCTTTGAAAAAATGTGGATATATTCACTAAGGTGAAATATGAGAATCTTCAGAGAAACAAACCAAATCCTTTAACTAGATATACATGGAGTAGATATGTATTACATCTAGCTATAAAACAAAAATAGATGGCAAAGTTTGTTAGTAAAGAAATTGAAAGGGAGCTTATGTCTAGTACTATTTTTAGAGCATTGCTAACCCCAATGTTCTTTTTTAATTCACAATTCACACATACACAACCCAAAAGTATACGCAACAAAAAATATATCTTGACATAATTACATATAAATGCTAATATAATCACAAGTTTTATTTCAAATTATAATTTTATTTAAA
>ERZ1673697.1434-NODE-1434-length-27366-cov-7.019699_pt1 | contig 27366 bp, 33 predicted proteins | sample MGYA00580227_ERZ1673697 | MGnify/ENA primary metagenome ERZ1673697 (study PRJEB41218, sample SAMN15661759) | gut metagenome | host: Homo sapiens | place: Canada: London | collected 2015-08-20/2019-03-30 | study: EMG produced TPA metagenomics assembly of...
GCGGAACATAGATTGTCATTCCACCCGGTCATGCTCCGGCTTGACAGGGGCATCCTGAGGGATTGGCGACGGCAGAGGGATTACCCGATCAAGTCGGGTAATGACAGAAAGAAGAGAATGTCAGGTAACAACGATAAGAACAGAAATTTAACACTAAGGAGAAAGAAGATGAAACTATCAATTTTACTGGCGGGGAGTATTTTAACCTCGGCGATTGTCGGCAACGCTTATGCACAGACCTGCGGCGCTCAGCCTTCGTGCTCAGACTTGGGTTACAGTTATACCGGCTCAACTTCCGACTGCCTCAGCCCTGCTCTTAAGTGCCCTTTTAACACTTCCTATTTTAACTGTGTTAAGAAAGCTGATGTCGTTAAGAATATGGTTTTAGACTGGAGTAAAAAGAAATTGATTAATCCGACTTCTTCTAGATATTATGTTACCAGTTATGGTATTATCATAGGACATTTACAGGATATTACTAATCGAGGTGGAACAGTTACGATTAACGGTTTTTATGCCAGCCAGACCGGAATACCAGATATGCATACATTTTTCTATTCTCAAGTCAGTCCAGGGGATTATGTTGAGGCATTTGGACAAAATCCTTCATTTTACTTCGTTCCTTATAAGAATATTTAATCTAAAAAACCCCGCATCGTGCGGGGTTTTTTAGATGATTGGGCGCTGTTATTTAACTTCACCGACATACATACCAGTTGCAACGGCAGCTTTGACGTAGTCGCTGTCCGGATTTAACAGGGTGGTTCCTTCTTTGATGACTTCTTCAATAGCCGCAGAAGAAACTTTTCCGCCTTTCCAAATAACCATACGGTTGGTTTCGCCTTTGTCGAGCAATTCAACGGCTTTGGCACCGAAAACAGCGGCCAAAGTGCGGTCGAAAGCGGTCGGAGCTCCGGCGCGCTGAACGTGCCCGAGGCGGGTTACACGGGTTTGAAATTCTTTATAGCGTTTGTTGATTTCGGCGCTGAGATAATCGCCGATGCCGCCGTAAACCTTTTCGCCAATCAGGTTTTGAGCACCGATTAAATGTTCGCCGTTTTCATTTTTGATGCCTTCGGAAACGACGATTACGGCATGATTGCGTCCGGAAGCCTTAACCGCTTTCAATTTGTTGATAATGGAATCAATTTTGTAAGGAATTTCGGGAACCAGGCAGACATCGGCCATGCCGGCTAAAGCCGCATGCATGGCGAGGTGTCCGGCATCGCGTCCCATAACTTCCAGAATCAGGGCGCGGTGATGAGAACGGGCAGTCAGATTCAGACTGTCAACGGCATCCATGCAAACCTGAACGGCAGAGTTGAAACCAACCGAAAACTCGGTAATCGGAGTATCGTTGTCAATGGTTTTGGGAATGCCGACCATTTTAATTCCGGCGCCTTTGCAATAGTTGCCGCAGATGTTCATGCTGCCGTCGCCGCCGATGACGACAATTGCATCAAGGCCGAGTTCTTTAACGCCGCGTCCGAATTTGGCAGACATTTCTTCCAATGATTCCATTTTGACGCCTTTGTTTAAAGAGCCCAGATAAGATCCGCTCAGGCGAGGCCAGGCAGAATCGGTATAGTTATGTTCGGTTAATACTTCATATTGAATCGGTGTTTCGGTCAGGCCGTCAGTGCCGTTGAGAATGCCATAGACTTCCCAGCCTTTCTGCGAGGCCGCATTGACAACGGCGCGAATGACCGCGTTTAATCCCGAACAATCGCCGCCGCTGGTTAAAACGCCAATCTTTTTAGTATTATTCATTGAAAAACTCCTAAATGTTTTTAGATAAGTATTGCTTTTTTTTCAAATTTGTTGTATACTAATACAAATTTTAAGGAATAGTTTCCAGTAAAAAATTTTTTTATCATCGTTTTTTTGTTTTTTCATTTTATAAAGGGTTCTGCCTATGCTAAACAATGACAATTTGAGCAAACTTCAGCATCAACTTTGCGAGTTAAAACTCGAAGAACGCAGGGTCTGCTCAGATATCCGCCATTTGGTAACCCGTAACAAAACTATCGATTTTTTCCAGGCAAAGCAACTGAATTCTTTGCGCACCGGCGTTAAAAAGAAAATTGAAAAAGTTGAAGCCCGGATTATGCCTAACATTATTGCTTAAAAGAAGCGAGCCGGCGGCTGTTCCGTGCAGGTTTATTTATACGGGCTGGGCGTTTTGGGCGATAACGGGCTTGATGAGAAATTGCTTGCCAATTGCCGAAACTTATGTTACAAAGCTGGCTGTATTCGTGTAATAACCTTCTAGATAAATTGAAAAGGGGTGATTTAAGTGGTTCAAGTTACTGTTATCGGTAATGATGTAGCTCAGTCTTTGAAAGTTCTGAAAAAGAAAATGCAGCGTGAAGGCATTTTCCGTGAAATGAAATTAAGACGTTGTCACGAAAAGAATTCAGAGAAAAAAGCCCGCCGTCAGGCAGAAGCTGTCAGACGTGCTCGCAAACAGCTGCGGAAGCGCTTAGATACTGAAGGATTCTAAAGAATCTTTTGCAAAAACAAAAAGAGACTAATAAATTAGTCTCTTTTTGTTTTATGCTTTTAGTGCGGTTTATCAGGAGCGTTTTGCCGGTTGCTATGTTGTTCAGGTTTTTGATATGACTGCCAGTCTTCTCGAATGCAATTATTTGAAAACCAGCTGATCATTATTAAATCTAAGCACTATCGCGTAGAAGGAATAGCCAAAAAAACTGGTGAGGTTAATAATTATTTGACAATTGCTGCCAAATATGATACCTTAAAAACAGGCTTGATTCAGTTATATCTGCGAGGTGTACTATGAGGATTATTAGGACAATAATTTTCTGTGCCGGTATGGTCGTATATTCATCAACCATGGCACGGGCTTCTGTCAACAACAACCAAACAGGCGGATTGTCAAATAATCCTGACGCCACCCTCATAGAAAAGAACCAAAACCGCTTTGAATTCGGGCCTCAGACCCTGTCTCTGGAACTGCCTGATGCGGGGTCTGTTTCTGTTAAAAATTTCCCCAAACTTGCAAACGTTACTTTTATTACCGGAGATAAGCAGCTTGACTTCGGCAATGTTGAATTTGTTGACCCTTATGACCAGATTTGTAAGAGTATGGGATATGCCCAGACCTCTTGTGCCGCGGGGTACTGGAAATTTGATTTTTGCCGTTATAGCAATGCCTATTTCAAACAATGCTGTGCCGATAAGTATAAATATGCGGCAGACAGTTGTTCATATCCGAATGAATTAAGTTCAGACGGCTGCGGCGGCAAATATCGCTGTATCTGCAACCGTACGCTTTATCCGGTCGAAAGCTGTGCGTCACCGCAGGTCGTTTCCGGAGATGCCTGTACCGAAGACGGTAAAAAATACTATTCGGAATGTGTCTGTCCGTCCAATTATACCGAGACCTGTACCGGACAAAACCAACAGGGGCGGGGAACCGGCTGTACCTATAACGGTACGACCAAATATACCGCCTGCGAATGCAAGCCGGGTTATAATCAGACCTGTACGGAACTCGGGCCGGTTACGCCGAGCGACTATTGTCAGATGAACGGCATCAAGTATTACAATAATTGCAAGACCTGTGAAAACAAATGCAAACTGGACAGCTGTCCGGTGGGGAATATTTGTGAGTATGAAGACTGTTCACAGAAATATTGCACTATCGGCTGTGCTACCGGTTATAAAGATTTGGATAATTATTGGTGCAATGGCGCTTTAAGATGTTGGGTTAAATAACAAAAGGAGAAAGAAAATGAAAAAGAATGGTGTGAAAATTGCAGGAGCGATGTTATCTTTATTGATAGCTTTCTCCTCAGCGAGTGTTCAAGCTCAGTCTTGTGCTCAATCTCCCTCTTGTGAAAGTTTAGGGTATAATTTGACTTCTACATCGGAATGTATCGGAACGGCTCTTAAATGTCCTTTTGACAATAGGTATAATTGTGTGACGGCGAATGATGTCATTAATAAAATGGGGCCGGATTATACAAGAAGAAAGCGTTTGAATCGTGGAATAGGAAGTCACGCAAGAGATCCGATTACAATTGGGCGTGATGAGAATACGTCATCTTGCGGTTGGGTTTATGTTAGCGGAGGAACAAATGCAGATACAGGAGAACCTGTTTCCAGGTTAACACTCAATGGCACGGATTATGAATATGGCGATCACTATACTCCTCTGTTTTTTGTTAAAGGAGGGGATGTTGTGCAGGGAAGTACTGTTCAAAAAATTTATTTTATGCCGTGTAAGGGATATTAGAAAGATAATTTAATATGACAGCCCCTCAATTTAAGGATGATTTTCATTCTATTGAGGGGTTTCTATTTGTTCACAGGCATAATATCCCATGCAATTGTCGGTGCTGGGTTTCATGTGGGCGGCGATGCAGTCTTCGGCCAGATATTGATATTTGGCCAGGCAGCACCCGGCATAATAGCTGCTGTCATAAGGGCATTCGCCGATCGGGCGGTATCCGGACGGACAGCCGCGGCGGGCAAAACCGGAATTCTGACATTGTACGGCGGGATCAAGATCATAACTCGGTTCTTCGTAAGTGTAGTCGTTTCCGTTGCTGTTGCCGGATACGGCTACGTCGGAGTTGCTGGAATCGCTGACGATTGAACGCACGCCGGCAAAGCTTTCCGAAGTTATGACCCCTAAGGCTAAGAAAATTGCGGTTATTAATTTAATCATGGTTAAATTCCCGAATTATTGTGTTTGTTCCGAATTTAGCACGGCAGAAGTTAGTTTTTGGTAAACGCTCAGGAAATTAACGGCTTCCCGGAAGATACCGGAGAAGCCGTTAAGGAGAAAGAAATTTTATTGATTCTGCAAAGAGTGGCGCAGTATTTCATCTTTTTTACGGAGTTTCTCCCGTTTTAACTCTTCTATTCTGATCAGATTTTTCCAGATGTGGCTCTCTTCTTCGCGGATTATGGCGTCAAGACGCGCATGCTCGGCACGAAGGTTTTCAACGGTGGTGTTTGTCTCCATGAGACCCTCCTTATGTGATGGATATAGTTTATTATAATATAGGATTAATTATTTTTCCAGAAGTTTAAAGGAGGTTAGCGAAAATATTTATCTGTATGAGTTTTGCGTGTGCCGCAAAACTAACCTCGTTTCGGCCCAAAATATTGCAGGCAGCCGTTGCGGTTAGCCGTCTCGGGCTCACAACAATGTTGATTCACCATAAAAAAAACCTCCGTAAAGGAGGTCTTTTTATGGTGCTCCGAAGTTGACGAATTGTTGAACTCCATTATCCTCGAATCCGACCATATCAACAGATAGTACAGGGATTTATTTGAGAGGAATTATTAGTTAAACAAAGTATAAAAATAGTGGACATTTGGATAATATCAGATAAAATAAAAGAAGATTAGAGAAAATAAAAGAATATTGGAGAAGATTAATGTTTAGTCTCAGAAATGTCCATATTTCAACGGAAATGCTGGGGATTATTGCTCAGATTGATGAGTTTAAAGGTTCGTGGAATGCTTATTTGCGTTTGCCTGAAAAGCTATCATCTTTAAAGAAAGTAGCAACGATTGAAAGCATTGGCTCGTCCAATCGTATAGAGGGTAACACTTTAACGGATAAGCAAGTAGAAACAATTCTCTCTAATATCAAAAAACAGTCTTTTACCACCAGAGATGAGCAAGAAGTTGCTGGCTATGCGGATTTGATGGAAAATATCTTTGATAATTATGAGATTATTCCTTTTACTGAGAATTATATTAAGCAACTTCATAAAATTTTACTTTCATATTCCAGTAAAGATGAAAGTCATCGGGGCGAATATAAGAAATTATCTAATAGTGTTGCAGCATTTGATGCGTCTGGTAAAGAAATCGGAATTATTTTTGAAACAGCGACTCCGTTTGAAACACCTGCAATGATGAGGGATTTGATTCAAGAAACAAGAGATTTGTTGGAAGATAAGGCTCTACACCCTTTAATCTTAATCGGTTTGTTTGTCGTTCATTTCTTGGCAATACATCCTTTTCAGGATGGCAATGGCAGAATGTCCAGAGCTTTAACGACATTATTGCTTCTAAAAAGCGGATATTCTTATGTGCCATACTCTTCAATGGAAACGATTATTGAAGAGAATAAAAACACTTATTATAAGGCATTACGCAACAGCCAAAAGACATTTAGAACAGACGATATTAATTACGACAGTTGGTTGATGTTCTTTTTGCAAACCGTTTTGAAACAAAAGATACGATTGGAAAAGAAAATATTCGCCAATCAAACATCCGGACTTTCGTTAACAGAAACAAAGATTATGGCTTTATTTGATGAGAAGAATCAATGGACAAGCACAGAAATAGCGGAAACAACTGGCATTAAGGTCGCTACCGTTAAAAAAGCCTTAGCAGAGCTTGTCAAATCAGGTAATCTTATTAAAAACGGCTCTACCCGTGGTGCTTGGTATGAGAAAAGCTGATTTTTTAGTTAAATAGAAGGTTGTGTGGAGTAAGAATATATTATCAAGCAATTAAAAGCAAAAAGAACATTTTTGAAGATTTGAAAGATAATCTTGAATCGGCAATAGCTGATGCTGACAGTTTGGTATTAGATGGGAATAGTTGCCCTTATTTTGATATGTAGTAGGTTGTTTAATAAATTGAAGAAAGGCGGAATGTATTGAGTTTTTCATAAGAGAAAGTAAAATTCAGAGAATTAGATATTTTGTTAAGAATACAGTTTCCTATTGACTTTTATATATGAGAAAATGATTATTGTTCGTATATAATATATATAAGTTAGTTTAATGAAAGTTGTGATATGAGAGATTCTCAAAATAGAGATATTTGGTTTTTAGATTTTGTTATTGTAAGTGACCCTGTTAATGCCCCTAAACGGGATATGCGGTACTTATTAGGTAGAATATACGATATGTATGTAAACAATCCTTCTCAAACAGAGAAATGGCGAAGAAGTAATGATAGGAAATTATACATTAGAGATATGGAATTAAATGAGAGTGAAGCTATTTTTTTATTATGTTATGCTGATGGTCTTGTTCCAAATATTCCAATTACTAATTTAGATACTAATGAACAAAGAGAAGAAAAGTTACTTAACAGAGAAGCTAAGCCACTGACATCTCATCTAATAATAAAGTTAGATTCTAATTCTGAAAACCCTTTTCGTTTTCAAGGAATTTTAGAGGAATCCTCATATATTAATCGTGAAAAAGTTCAAACATATTTCAATTTTTTGTTACGCAAAATTGCAAAAGAAAATTCTGACTTTGAGATGGATTCTACTAATGGAGAGAGAGACTCAAATGGGCAGGTAAAAAAATGTAAGTTTAAAAATCTTTTCGAAGTACAGGGACATTTATCAAAAGATTTTTATACAGCGATAGAAAATGGAAAATTAACAAATATATCATTGGTATCAGATGAGATTCATTTAAATTATGCTGATGATTTAACAGTAAAACCTGTAACTAAAAGTATATCCATTAAACCAGTAAATGATAAGTGGGGAGATAGAATACGCGAGCATATTGATTCGTCGAGAAGAATTGCAAATGATAATAACTACGGTTTGGTTAAAATTTCTTTTAAAAGCAGTGATAAAACCTCACATACGGTCTCACTTGATTCGTCAAGTGGAAATGTTTTTGGGAATGGTTTTATCCGTAGAGAAAGAATAAACGGATTTTCTCAACTTTTATCAGAGGCAGAGCAAAGTATAAATACTTCAATTAAAGTAAAAATGCTAAGACTTTTTGAAAGAGGCGTATAATGCTTTTATATCAACTAAGTAGACCACTAGCCTATTTATGGATAAAAGAAAAATCTAAAAACAAAATTATAATAGATTGGTGTCTACCAATAGTTCTTTCTTCTTTGGTTGTTTTTTTATATTATATATTACCGTTAAAAACTGCAATAGTTGGCAAAGATGGTTTGTTAACTAGTATGCAAGGCTTTTTACAAATTATGCCAGGCTTTTACTTAGCCGCTCTTGCCGCAATATCTACTTTTAATAAAGTAGATTTAGATTATAAGCTTCCAACACCATCTCCATCTATTACTATAAAAGAAAAAGGTGTTGATGTCGTAATAGAGCTAACACGAAGAAGGTTTTTAAATTACTTATTTGGTTATCTAACTTTTATTAGTGTTGCTTTGTATATTGTAATAATTTTTACAAATGGTATTGCTCATAATTTTGTTTTAATCTCTGAGCTATATCTTATAGGATTAAGAGGAGGATTTATATTTTTCTTTTTGCTCTTTTTCTTTCAAATGATATTGGTGACAACTTTTGGATTATATCAGTTGTGTGAGAGAATACATCAAAGTGAGAATGTTGTAGATGCTTGTTCCTCTGCTGAAAGGGAATTAGATTCTGAGTTTGATGAAGACGATTTTTAATAGCCTATTATTTTAATAGTGGTATGAGATATTTCTATGGCTTTTGTGTATATCTAAAAGATTGTTAATTCACAACCCTTATTTTCATATCAAATCCAACTACTGTCTGGCTTTACACTTCTAATGGTGTAAAATTAACATTAAAATACTTGACAATTTTACACTTCCCCGTTAATGTAAAATAACATTAAAGATATATCTTTTACATTTTAGGATTTGAAAATGATTTTTAATTATAAAAGGGTTTCGACAATCGTACAGTCAACGGAGAGGCAGTTAATTGATGTTCCCTGCGATAGAGAATATGAAGATAAGCTTTCTGGTAAAGATAGAAACCGCCCTCAATTACAAGCAATGTTATCAAATATTCGTTCAGGTGATATTGTCAATATTCACGAGATGAGCCGTTTGGCGAGAAATACCCGTGATTTGTTAAATCTTGTAGAAGAAATTACATCCAAAGGTGCAACTATCAAATTTTACAAAGAAAATCTGATTTTTTCTCCTGATAAAAAAGACCCATATCAGCAATTGATGATGACGATGCTTGCGGCGGTCAGCTCATTGGAGCGTGAACTTATTAATCAGAGAGTTCGTGAAGGTGTTGCATTAGCCAAAGCAAAAGGAAAGTATAAAGGGGGAAAAAATAAGCTTTCCGATGAACAAGTAAGTGAATTAAACAAACTTCATCAGCAAGGGATGGCTATTGCTAAAATTGCAAAACAATTTGGTATTACTAGACCTACTGTATATAGTTATATAGGAAAATAAGATTTTTAGCTGGATTTAATGGGATAAATTCAATACTCTTTTAATAATTAGTATTGTTGGAGAGTATTGATGTCTTTTAGTGGTAAAGAAACAAAAATCGATTGGATACAAATTGATGGAAAAGGTGATTACTTTTATCATCCCCAATATCCTGATATTAGGGTTAAAAGAAACGAAAATATTATTGAAATTGAAGATACCAAGAACATAAAGGTGGGCTTTGTAATCATTGTTATAATGTCAGTGAAAGGGCACTATTGAAAGAAGTTGATAAAGGATTGTCATCTATCCGCTTTGATGACGAGCTAAAATCTGCTTTGGCGGACAAATTGAAACATCAATATGAGATTCAGAATGGAAATACTTATTATCATCTGAATAAAAGCCGTGATGAGTTAGAAGATATTACCATTAAGCAAAGAAAAATGATTGATTTACTTATTGATGGAACGATTAGTAAAGAAGACTATCGGCAAAGGAATATTGAATTCGAATCTTTGAAATCTGATTTGAAATTTAAAATTTCTAAAATGGAAAATCCAGATACGAATGTTGATAAGGCTATTGATAAGATATTGAATTTCAGCCAAAATTCTTTTGCAATTTTCAAAAGTTCGCAAATTGAAGAAAAAAGGCATATTTTAAATATCGTTTTTGCGAACTTTTTTATGGATGGAAAAAATCCAGTAATTTCAATGAGAAAAAACTTCAAGCTCCTATCAAAAATAGGAGCTTGTAAAGATTGGTGCCCTGGAGAAGACTCGAACTTCCACTGCCTGAGGCAACATGCACCTGAAGCATGCGCGTCTACCAATTTCGCCACCAGGGCTTCGATAACGGATATTCTTTTATCTCACTTCAAAATAAATTGCAAGCATTTATTTCAAAAAATTATCAAGATATCCATAAGAATCTAACAGCAGGTAGCTGCCGAGGCATAAGCGGTAGATGACAAACGGCAGAAAAGTTGACTTTTTCAGCCACCACATGATGATATAAATGGCCAATACGGAGGCGATGAAAGAATAGGTTATTCCGTCCATGGCGTAGATTATTTCAGCCATATTGCCTTGCTGGTAGAGTTCCCAGCCGACTAAGGCGCCGGCGCCGGCAATTGTGGGAATTGACAGCAGCATGGCAAATTTGGCGGCTTCCCGGCGTTCTAACCCGAGGAAACGTCCCATCGTGATGGTTATGCCGGAGCGGCTGGTGCCGGGAATAAGCGCCAAGCACTGGGCCAAGCCGATTAAAACGGCATCAAGCGCCGTCAGATGTTCGATTTTACGGATGGTCATGCCGATTTTGTCGGCAATGAAAAGCACAATGCCGAAGCTGAGCATCGTCCAGCCGATGAGACGGGCGCTGCGCAGTTCGTCTGTGCCGTTTTCAACCAGAAACAATCCGGCGATAACGGCAGGAATCGTTCCGATAACAATCAGCCAGGCCAATTTGCTGCCGGGGTTTTTAAAGTTAGGGATAAAATAGGTTTTGGCAACGCCCTTAAGCATTTCCCAAATGGTTTCGGAAAAATAAATCATAACGGCGATGATTGATCCGACATGAACGGCAACATCAAAGGCCAATCCCTGGTCGGGAAAAGTTGTGAACTTGGAAAACAAAATCAGGTGGCCGGAGGAACTCACAGGCAAAAACTCTGTCAGCCCTTGCAGGGCGGACAATAACATTAAGTGCAAATCAGTCACGTTTATACTCTTTCTTTAATTCCGAAAACGTTGCAAATTCTTTTTTTCAGGGCAATCGGCGAAATCGGTTTGACCAGATATTCCCTGATGCCGAGGTTTTTGGCATCCAGAACGGTTTTTTCCTTGGTGTCAACGGTAATCATAATGATGGGGATACTGTTGACTTCGCTGGCCGGGTGCTGCCGGAATTCCTGCACCAGTTCAATGCCGCTTTTGTCCGGCATCTGCTGGTCAAGCAGGATAATGTCGATTTTGTAGCTGTTCAGCAGCTCAACGGCTTCTTTGGCCGTTGTTGCTTCTTTTATGGTTTTGATGCCGATTTGATAGAGGGCGTTCTTGATGAATGTTCTCGAGAACTTATCATCATCGACAATTAAGCAAGTCATCATTTCCAAGTCGTGTATTCTGTTTGTTATTGCCATAACCCGTAACCTCAGTTTTTACTGGACTCAGTTTATAGTATAAATGTTAATGCTTTATAAATCAAAACAAAATTTTTTATCACGCGGTTCAAGCAGCGAATCCGGCCGAAAACGGACGCCGTTGAGCGAGGCTCCCCAGTGGAGGTGGGGGCCGGTGACACGTCCGGTTTTTCCCGACAGGGCGATAACATCTCCCTGCTTTACCTTGTCTCCCGCTTTGACATTGACTTTGTCGAGATGAGCGTAGATGGTGGAGAGGTTATGTCCGTGTTCCAAAACGACCATATTGCCGGAATAAAAATAAGGGCCGCCGGCAAGTGTGACGATACCGTCAGCCGCTGCTTTGACCGGCGTGCCGATCGGGCAGGCAATGTCGGTTCCCTGATGAGGATTCATCTTTTTGCCGTTCATAATGCGCTGTCCGCCGAAATTGCCGCTGGTGCGTCCTTGGAGCGGGCGTATGAATTTCTTTTGCCAGTAAATATTCTCGGTTTGCCGGGTCAGTGCTTTGCGGACATCGGTACGTTCCCGGTCTATTGCTTTTTGATCGGCAGGTTTCGGCGTTACTTTACGCGGCTGGACTCCTTTCAGGTTTTGAATGTCCCACCGGGAGGGGGCAACGGTGAGAGAATAGTCCTGCGTTCTGCCGTCGCTGTAGGAAACGGTCAGTTTGGCGGAGGAGGCTTCATCGCGTCCGAATGCAAAGATGAATTTTCCGTCAGGGGTAACCGGATATGATTTTCCGTTCAGTTCCACTTTGACGGCTCCCGGAGCGTAGGCCGTTAAAACTTCTCCTTGGGCACTTTTGCCGCAGAGGGTCAGGGCCTGGGCAGCGGCCGGTGCCAGAAACGTCAGGCTAAAGCAAATCGAATAAATCGCCTTGTAAATCATTTTTCTTTCCTATTGGTTTGGTTTTGAGTTTTCCGTCAATAAAGCTGATTTCCAAAGTCGGTGCTTGGCGGGCCTGTTCCAGATTATAGACGGTTTTGCCGCGGCCGGTTTTAACCCAGGCAAAACCGCGGGCCAGAACCGAATCCACCGAGACGGAATCCAGCCGCAATGACAGGCTTTTCAGGTTTTCGCTTTGTCTTTCAATAATGTTTTTGATGTAGTAAGGCCGCAGGCTGACGCGTTCAATCCGGTTAAGTTTGTTATTCAGCAGGTTTTTGAAAGACAGGTTCAGCCGCTCAATCCGATCATCAAGCTTTTGCCGGCTCTCCTGCAATATCTGCGACAGATTGGGAATGCCGCGTCCCAAGCCGGTTACCAGATTGCGCCGTTCGTTGAGGTAGTGTGTCATGCTGCTGAACATACGGCTTTGGATGGTGAGTATGCGGGCCTGCAGTTCTGCTCTGACCGGAACGGCAAATTCGGCAGCGCCGGTAGGGGTAGGAGCGCGCAGGTCAGACACATAGTCAATCAACATGGTGTCAGTTTCGTGGCCGACGGCGGAGATGAGCGGAATGCGGGAGTTATAGACTGCGCGGATGACTATTTCTTCATTGAACGGCCACAGGTCTTCCAGACTGCCGCCGCCGCGGGCGACAATCAAAACATCAGGGCGTTTGACCGGGCCGTCGGTCGGCAGGTTGTTCATTCCTTCAATGGCCGCGGCGATTTTTTCGGCAGCTCCTTCGCCCTGAACCGGTGCCGGCCAAAGTAAAATATGGCTGGGAAAACGATCGGTAACGCGATGAATAATATCACGGATGACGGCGCCGCTGGCCGAAGTGATGACGCCGATGGTGGCGGGCAGAAAAGGGATTTTTTGTTTATGTGCCTGGTCAAACAGTCCTTCGGCGGCAAATTTTTGTTTGCGTTCTTCCAGCAGTTTGAGCAGGGCGCCGGTGCCGGCGATTTCCAGGCTGTCAATGACCAGCTGGTAAGATGATTTGCCGGCAAAAGTGGTGATTTTTCCGGTGGCGATTACTTCAAGTCCGTCTTCGGGTTTGAAGGTCAGACGAGAGGCCACTCCTTTCCAGATGACGGCAGAAAGCAGGGCGTTTTCATCTTTCAGCGACAGGTACCAATGACCGGAATCAGCCCGCTTGCCGCCGAAAATCTCGCCTTTGACGCGGACGCGGTTAAAATTTGATTCGACGAATTTTTTTATTTCAAAGGAAATTTCGCTGACTGTGAATTCTTTTTCTACCGGAGCAGCGGATAGTTGGGAGGGAATCGACCCGGCAAACAAATCTTCCATTTATTTAATCTCCAGCAGGTTTCGGGCAAAGTCGCGGGCGTTGAATTCATCCAAATCGTCAATGCCTTCGCCGATGCCGATATAATGAATCGGAATGCCGGTTTCTTCGGCAACGGCTACAATAATTCCGCCTTTGGCCGTTCCGTCGAGTTTGGTTACGATTAAGCCGCTGACGTCAACCATTTCCTTGAATGTCTTTACCTGATTTAAGGCATTTTGCCCGGTGGTGGCATCTATGGTCAGCAAGGTGGCGTGCGGTGCGTCGGGAATAATTTTTTTGATGACTTTGACGATTTTTTTCAGCTCATCCATCAGTCCGGTTTTGTTTTGCAGGCGTCCGGCCGTATCAATAAATACAATGTCATCGCCTTGTTTCAGGGCTTCTTTCAGTCCGTCGAAGCAAAGTGCCGCGGCATCACAGCCGTTGGGCCCCTTATAAACGCGGATATTGTTTCGCTGTCCCCAGATTTCAAGCTGTTCAACGGCGGCCGCGCGGAAAGTGTCAGCGGCAATGAGGCTGATTTGATGTTTGTCTTTCAATTTTGCGGCAAGTTTTCCGATTGTGGTGGTCTTGCCGGCTCCGTTGACCCCAACCATTAAAATAACATAAGGTTTTTCATTCGTGATGAGAAAGGGTTGTTCGCATGGGTTAAGAATCGTCTCGATGTCGTTGGCCAATTCGGTTTTGATTTCTTGCTCGTCGGCATCTTTATTAAGACGGCGGGAGGCAAAAGAAGAGATGATTTTTTGCGCGGCTTTAACGCCTAAGTCTGATGTAATCAGCAAATCTTCCAGTTCTTCAAGCGTTTGCGAATCGACTTTGCGTTTGATGAAAATATCGGTTATGCCTGAGGTGAGCCGGGTGGAGGTTTTTTTTAACCCAAAGCCTAATTTTTGAAACCAGTTACTCATCGCATTCTCCTTGTTCGCGCAGAATGCGGGCACGTTCTCTTCTGACCTCGACGGGAAGCTGTTTCATGGCTGCGGCCGGGGTTCCGGGACGTTCGGAATAAGGGAAAACATGCAGTTTGCTTATGCCCGCTTCGTGAACCAATTTAACCGTGTTTTGGAAATTTTCATCGCTTTCGGTCGGAAAACCGCAAATAAAATCGGCGCCGAAAGTTGCTTCGGGACGGACTTGACGTATTTGTCCGCAAAGACTGATAACGCTCTCCCGCGTGTGGCGGCGGCGCATTTTTTTCAGAACGTCATTGTCGCCGGATTGAACGGAAAGGTGAAAGTGCGGGTGAATATTGGAATATTTTCCAACCAGGGCAATAAATTTGCCGTCAATGGCGGCGGGATCGAGCGAGCCGAACTGTAAAGACGGCAGTTCGGGAATTTCTTCCAGAATTGTCTGAACCAAAGTGCTGAAAGACGGGCGGTGTGCCGCGCTGTCAATTTGGTAAGAGCAGATGTCTACGCCGGTCAGGCAGATTTCTTTAAATCCCTGTTTCAGCAGTTCGCGAATCTGAGTTAAAATATTCGGGAGCGGAACCGACCGGTTTTTGCCCCGGGCATAAGGCACAATGCAGTAGGAGCAACGGTGGTTGCAGCCCTGCTGAATTTGCACAAAGGCACGGTGTCTTCCCTCGAAACCGGTAATCAGATACGGGTCACAATCGTCATAAGACATGATGTCGCCGACAATTGTCTTTTCGGCAAGTTCGTTATGCAGATATTTTTCGATTTCGGTTTTTTCTTTGTTGCCGAGAATCAGGTCAACTTCAGGCATGGCGGCGAATTTGGACGGCGCAATCTGGGCGGCGCAGCCGGTTACGACAATACGGGCGTCGGGATTGTTTTTGCGCAGTTTGCGAATCGTCTGGCGGCACTGGCGTTCGGCTTCGCCGGTTACGGCACAGGTATTGACGATAATCAGATTATCGACATTTTTAAATTTTTCTTTCAGGACTTCCGATTCATAAGAGTTTATGCGGCAGCCGAGGGTAACTACTTCAACCATGATAAATATCCTGTTTGGCGGGGTACTTAAGCAATTTTCGAATTACATAAAGCAAATCCCTTTCTTTTTGCCCAATATAAGTAAAAAGAAAGGGATTTGCAAATACTTTGGTGAGGATATGGATTATTTAACCGATATCATTTCCAGCGCTTTGTCCGAATATTCTTTCATGACTTTGGCGCTGTCGGCGAGTTGTTTGCGTTCTTCGTCGTTTAAAACCGGAGTTACGACGTTATGAACGCCACGTTTGCCCAGTACCGTCGGCAGAGAAAGGCAAACGTTTTTGATGCCTTCGACGTCATCATGGTGGGTCGAGACGTTGAGAATCGCATATTCATTGTTGGAAATGGCGCTGCAAATGCGGCACAATGCTCCGGCAATGCCGTAGAAAGTGGCCCCTTTGCCGTCGATAATCTTATAGGCGGCATTGCGGACGCAGTCATCGATCTGAGCTTTAACTTCCGGAGTGAAAGGTTTGCCGAATTCTTCCGCCAGTTTGTCGAGCGAAACCGTGCCGGCATCTCCGGCCGACCAGACCAGCACTTCGCTGTCACCGTGTTCGCCGATAACATTGGCATGAATGGACTGCGGGGAAACGCCGAGGTGATAGCCGAGCAGGGTACGGAAGCGGGCGGTATCAAGAACCGTGCCGGAGCCGATAACGCGCTCTTTGGGAAAACCGGAAAGTTTAAGAGCCACTTCGGTCATAATATCCGCAGGGTTGGAGGTAATAATCAAAGTGGTGTCGGGAGCGGCTTGAGCAATTTGCGGAATGATGCTTTCAAAAATTTTGACGTTGCGGCCAAGCAGGTCTATGCGGGTTTCGCCGGGTTTCTGATTGGCTCCGGCGGTAACGATGACGATTTCGCAGCCTTTCAGGTCTTCATAAGTTCCGGCTTTGACTTTGTTGGCGTAAGCAAAAGGCGTTGCATGGGCAATGTCCATCGCTTCGGCCTGCGCCTTTTTTTCGTTGGCGTCAATTAAAACGACTTTACGGGCAACGCCGCGCATAATTAAGGCAAAAGCCGTGGTGCTGCCGACCGAGCCGGCTCCGATAATTCCTACTTTCATTTTTTTCTCCTTTGGCCGGAAGTTTACCGGCAATGTTTATGATATTTTTCTTGTTTATTTTTTCCTTATTTATATATAGGGATATTTTTACAGAAAACAATAAAAAAGCTGTTCTCCGGAACAGCTTTTTGATAACATTTTTTTTCCCAATGTTACGCGGTTATTTTGCTGCCGGCTGAGCCTGGGCCGGAGCGGGTGCCGGCGTCTCGGGAGCTGCTTCGTCGTTAATGATGGTTTCGTCGTCGCCGGCAGTTTCGTCGGGGTTGATTTCCTCAACCTCTTCAACGGTCTGCTCGATGGTAACGGTTTCGCCGTTGGGTTGTTCGCAGTTGCAGGTCGATTTGGCGGCATCGGGATCGCAATTTTCATCACCCGGGTTGCAGGCGGGTTCGGTGTCGCAGACGCAGTTAATATCCGGCAGAGTGGCGGTAACGGGTTCTGAGGTTTCGGCCGTAACGGCAGTGGTTGTCGCGGCGGTGTTGCTTTTTTCTTTGACAAAGCGGCTGATGACCATTAAAGCAACGATAACCAATACAATATAAAACAGTTTTTTCATTTAATTTCTCCGGATATAGATCGTACATTCATTAAATAATAAATATTGCTATATCAAATTGTTGTCAACTTAATTAGACAAGTTTTATGCCGTTGTCCGTTTGCGGCGGCAAAGATGCGGCGATATGTCTTGAATATATAACCTTTTGCGGGTATTTCAGCAGCGGCTGAAGAAAATTTATCCACTTTTAAGAATGCCCGCTAAACAAGGAATTCAAGCCTTTTCAGGGGAATGGGCCTTCGGCGTGCCGGGGCTTGTTTAAAATAATGCTTGTCAAATAACATAAAATTGTGCTAACAAATCAGTCACGGGCTGGAGTGCTTCGAAAGTCCGAAAATTTGTTTTAATATTTTTTTGAGGTTTATCATATGACTGATACAGCTAATCGCGTTAAGAAAATTGTTGCAGAACATCTTGGCGTAGAAGAATCAAAAGTAACAGATACCGCCAGCTTCATTGATGATTTGGGCGCTGACAGCTTGGATACAGTAGAACTGGTTATGGCTTTCGAAGAAGAATTTGGTTGTGAAATTCCGGATGAAGCCGCTGAAAAAATTCTGACTGTAAAAGATGCAATCGACTATCTTTCTAAGAATGCCTAAGTCTTTTGAACTTTTATGAAGATTGAATGAACTCGCTTGACTAAGCGAGTTTTTTCATATAAAAACGGTTAAGTTACCTTTGCGAAAAAGGTGTTGATGAAACAAGATTAAGAGGTAAATTAATGAGAAGAGTTGTTGTGACCGGGCTTGGCATGGTTTCCCCGCTGGGACGCGGCGTCGAATATAACTGGAAAAGTATTTTGGACGGGAAGTCCGGAATTCGCAAAATCGAGGGAGTCGATTTGAAAGATATTCCGGTTGAAATTGCCGGGCAGGTTCCTTTCGGCGAAGGCGAAAACGACTTTAACCCCAATACGGTTATGGCTCCGAAAGACCAGAAGAAAGTTGACAAGTTTATCTTGTACGGTCTGGCGGCCGGCAGCGATGCCGTTGAAGATTCCGGCTGGAAACCCGAAGCCGATGAGGACCAGTTCCGTTCCGGCGTGATGATGGGGTCGGGTATCGGCGGTTTGCAGCATATTTATGAAAACTCAATTGCGTTTAACGAGAACGGCATTAAAAAAATTTCTCCGTTCTTTATTCCTTCCTGCCTGATTAACATGGTTTCGGGCAACCTTTCCATTAAATACGGCTATAAGGGGCCGAATCATGCCTGTGTTACGGCTTGTTCGACCGGAACGCACGCTATCGGCGACGCAGCCAATATTATTGCGCGCGGCGATGCCGACGTTATGGTAGCCGGCGGTGCGGAATCGGCTGTCAATGCAATCGCTTTGGCCGGTTTTGCGCGGATGAAGGCGGTTACTTCCGACTTTAACGATGCGCCGGAGAAAGCCTCCCGTCCGTGGGACAAGTCCCGCAGCGGCTTTGTTATGGGCGAAGGTTCAGGGGCTTTGGTTCTGGAAGAACTGGAACATGCCAAGGCCCGCGGTGCCAAGATTTATGCCGAAGTTGTCGGCTACGGCATGAGCGGCGACGCTTATCACATTACCGCGCCTTCCGGCGACGGCGCTTACCGGGCAATGAAAATGGCGATTGACCATGCCAAAGAGCACGGGGTTGAGCTGAAAGACATTAATTATATCAATGCGCACGGTACGTCAACTCCGGCCGGCGATGTCGGCGAAGCCGAAGCAGTCAAGAGAGCTTTCGGCGAATATGCAACCAAAGTTTCAATGTCTTCGACCAAATCGGCCATCGGCCATTTGCTGGGTGCCGCCGGTGCGGTTGAGGCCGTTTTGACGATTATGGCCATTAAAGATCAGGTTTGCCCGCCGACTCTGAATTTGGAAAATGTCGAAGAGGCCATCAGCGATATGGATTTGGTTCCGCTGAAGCCGAAAAAACGCGAAATCAATGCCGCCATGTCAAACTCGTTTGGTTTTGGCGGAACGAACTCTTCAATTATTTTCAAGAAATATGCAGAGTAAAATTATTTGGTAAAAAACGAAGGCAGAACGGGATTTTGTCGGCATAAACGCAGCAATAAAAATCCGGGTTCTGCCTTTCTTTGTAAGCAGAGGTTTTATGCGCAGTCTTAAATATATTGTTCCTGCCGTTTTGTTGGCCGCGGTTATCGGTTGGCAGCAACTGAAGGCGATGATTGTGGCCGAAGGGCCGCTGCAGGAAGTGGTCAATGTGGTTATTCCCAAAGGGGCGGGAACGAAACTGGTGGCGCAGGAGCTGAAAAAAGCGGGAATTATCCGGCACGAGCTGCTGTTTCGGATTGCAACTCGTCTGAACGGTGCGGACAAGGCGCTTAAAGCCGGCGAATATCAGTTTATGCCCAAGGTTTCCGTTTTACAGGCAATGGAAAAGATTGCCCGGGGCGAAGTTTTTTATCGCCGGATTACCATTCCCGAAGGATTGACCAGCGGCCAGATTATGTATATGGTTGCCAATTATCCGGGATTAAGCGGAGAAATTACCGTTGACGTCAAAGAAGGCGAGCTGCTGCCGGAAACCTACAGTTTTGAACTTGATGCTCCACGGGATAATATTCTTTTGCAGGCAAAAAGCGCCATGGCCAAAATAAAACAGGTTATCTGGGACAACAGGGCGCCGGGGCTGCCTTATAAAGATATCAACGAAATGATGACGATGGCTTCAATTATCGAGAAAGAAACGTCGGTTCCGGAAGAGCGCGCGCTGGTCGCCTCGGTTTTTATTAACCGTTTGAACCGACGGATGCGGCTGCAGACTGACCCAACGGTTATTTACGCCTTAACGGAAGGGGAGTTTGAATTGAAGCGTCCGCTGAGAAAATCAGATCTGAATACGGACAGTGCTTTCAACACTTATCGTAATTACGGTCTGCCGCCGGCGCCGATTTGCAATCCCGGGGTGGCGGCGATGGAAGCGGCGGCGCATCCGGCTCAGACCGATTATCTTTATTTTGTGGCCAGCGGCAACGGCGGACATAATTTTGCCCGCAGTTTAAGCGAGCACAACCGCAATGTGCGCAAATGGCAGAGAAACAGATAAAATATATTTACATCCTAAGATAAATAGGATAATTTGTCGGATAAGCATAAATTATCTTAGTTGTATTATGTTAAATTCAAAATGTTATCGTGATGAAAAAGTATTTTCTGAAATCAACGCTGTGCTTGGCATTGGCTTTGGCGGCGTTATCCGGGTGTTTTATTTTATTGGTTAAACCTTAAATATTTTGATTTATGAAGACTTTTTTCAAATGGCTGGACAATTTTCGTCTGGTGGCGCCTTTGTTGCTGTCTTGTTTGCCGTTTAAGGTAAACAGCATTCATTTTCGTCCTCTGTGTTATAAGGAAGAGGGAGAACGTCCGGAACCGGACAACCGGGGGTATCAAAAACTTCCGGAAACTAAGAAAAGCCGCAAAGTTCAGCAAAGAACCGGCGTAAGACACAAATAAGTCTTAAACGCGTTAAAAAAAATCGTATCTCTGAAAGATACGATTTTTTTTATATTATTTTTTTCGCGGTTCGTATTCCGCTTCTTTAGGGGTGGCGACCAGAGCTTGCAGAAGGTCAAAGACAATACGGGCCGTTTGCGGGTTGCGGATTTTGTTGAATGCGTTTAAAAGCCGCAGACTGTCTTCTTTGTAAATCATCTGCGCTTCATCGCCGAAACCGGAAATTTCGGTATTTTGTTCATTGCCGCTGCGGGGAAGATCTTCAAAAAAGTAGGCAATGGGAACATTGAGGATGCGGCTGATTTCCCAAAGCCGCCCGACGCTGATACGGTTGAAACCTTTTTCGTATTTTTGAATCTGTTGAAAAGTCAGGCCGACCGCACGGCCTAATTTGTTCTGAGACATTTTAAGATAATTGCGCCGCAGTTTAATACGGTTGCCGATATGCCGGTCAATCGCAGCCGCGGAAGCTGTCGTGCAGCGTTTGCAATTTTGTTGAATTTCAGACGCCATGGTTGAGACCTCAAAAAGAGTTGTTAGCGTTAGCACCTTGCCGTCGAAGGTGGTGGTCAAGATTGTGAGAGAGTTATAACAGCGATAACTGTTCTTGTCACGGACAAGAACATCTCGACCACCATAACGATGCAGCCGAATATACCGGTCGTCAACCAGAACGGTGTTAGTATCAATCAGGCGGTACTAACACCGCCGCTGTTAATCAGAAACCTCTCACAGTTCCTGAACCTTTTGGTTCGATTACTATTTAGTTAACATAAATAGGCTAACAATTATTTAAAAATAACTGCCAGCGTTTTTATAGTAGAATAGGAAAAGGAAAATAGCAACTTTTAAATCGTGCGGTGGATTCAGGCCTGGCCGATCGTTTCCATCATCATCGGATACATGGCTTGCCGAGGATTCATGCCTTTGGTCAGAACGACGTTGAAAATGGGATACATTCTTTCGCATTCTTTAATGGCGATGTCGATTACCTGGGCGATTTTGCTTTCGACATTGGCTTCATTGTCATTCAGAATGACCGCATGTTTGAACACCGGCATATTTTGTTCGGTCCAGTAGGAAAAGTGGCCGACCCAGAGTTCTTCATTGGCGAGCGCAAGCATTTCGAATATTTTCGAGCGGTCTTCGATGGTGCTTTTAATGTCCATCAGGCAAGAGAGGTGGAGACAATGCATATTTTCTTCCCAGGCAAAGAAAAGCAGCATATTATTCCATTTTCCCTGAACTTCGACCACAACTTCGTTTTCATCACGGCGGTCAAGTTCGTAAGATTGTGCACTGAACAGGTTCTCGACAGTGTCAATCGGGTTGTAATTAAGGGCATAATTCTTTGCCAGATTCATCAGGTTCTCCACATTTGCAAAAACGACTACGGGCTTGTGAAAATAAGATTGCATTACCGAGTCGCGTTAGGCAATCCCTTTGCCGGAGTTTTCCACCTAATTCACAGGCAAAAATTTTTTTGCTAAATATTTATTGCCCGAAAACAAGGAATTAATATTTGTGCCGCCGTCGTTTATTTTTTAGGTGTGGATATATTTTTTTATATTAATATAATGTTTACAAATTTAGCAAAGCAGAGGATGCAAAAATGAATGGATTAGATTTTCCCGCCGTTTCTCCGGTTATTTTTACTATCGGGCCGCTGGCCGTCCGTTGGTATTCGATGGCTTATTTGTTCGGCATTTTAATCGGCTGGTTTTTGTTGACTCGGAATGTGCGGAAAAATGCGCTGGCGCTGACGAAGGAAAATATTGAAGATTTGGTCTTTTATATTACGCTGGGGGTTATTCTCGGCGGCCGGCTCGGGTATGTGCTGTTTTACGGGCAGGAGACATATTTGCGCCATCCGCTGCAGATTTTTGCCGTTTGGCACGGCGGAATGTCTTTTCACGGCGGCATTGCCGGGGTTATTCTGGCATTGTGGTATTTTTCGCGCAAAATCAAATATCCGTTTTTGGGGCTGACCGATTTGGTGGTTCTGTATGCGCCGATCGGCATTTTTCTCGGACGGCTGGCCAACTTTGTTAATGACGAATTGTGGGGGCGGCCGGCGGATGTGCCCTGGGCAGTGAAATTTCCGAACGGCGGCTATGTGCCGCGGCATCCGTCGCAGCTGTATGAGGCATTGACCGAAGGGTTGCTGATGTTCCTTATTCTGAACTGGCTGTGGCGTTATAAAAGCGTCAGGAGCAGGACGGGAACCGTTTCAGCGGTGTTTGCGGTTTTATATGCCGTTTTCCGGATGAGCATGGAACAGTTTCGCCAACCGGATGCACAGCTGGGCTTTTTCTTCGGCCACGTTACGATGGGGCAGATGCTGTCGTTGCCGCTGCTGATAGCGGGCCTTGCGGTTCTATGGGCGAAACTCAGGCCTTCGAGGTCACGTTCTGCGTAAACTGGTAAGCCTTTTGCAGTGCTTTGCGCGTGCGGATTAAAACTTCAATCGAATTGTCGTCGCTGCGTTTCTTTTCCGAGACGCAGCAGGAGACGGTTAATTTTAATCCTTTTTGGCGTTTGCCGAGCATAAATTCGGCGGAGGCAACGGCGCGGCGGATGTTTTCCAGCCGTTCAAAACTTTCTTTTTTATCTTCGTTTTTGAAAATGATAACAAATTCGTCTTCGGAATAGCGATAAATCGGATTTTCGGTTTCGGTGTCTTGCAGGCGCATGGTAATCATGCGGGTGAGGGCGTTGATGCCGCGGCGTCCGAAAACCTGGCGCAAGTGGTCGTAATTGTCGATGCAGACGATGCCGAGACTGTATTTCAGCGGAAAAGAGCGTGCCTGTTTCAGATAGGCGTTGCGGCTGGCCAGTCCGGTCAGCGGGTCGGTGTAGGTCATGTAATAGATATTTTTGATGACGGCGCTGCAGGCGGTGGCGGCTGCGGCGCAGAAAAAGATTGTGAGCGCAGTCGGGCTGGATGAGTAGTAAAAACCGGCGAAGACGTTGAGATTGCACCAGAAAAGCGCGCTGTCCATAATTGAGCCGGTGAGAACCATGCGAACGAAAGAGGCCAGACAGACGGCGGCGAACAGGCCCATGCTCAGCGAATTGAGGTTGATGGTATCGGCGGAGAGGTTGAGGACGAGGGCATCTGAGCGGCGGGTCAAATATTCAGCCAGAGCATATTCGGCGAAAATGACCAGCAGCCAATAAACCGTGTGCCGGGAAAGCAGACGCCGGTCGGGCCAAAAATAAAACAGCCCCAGATTCAGCGGCGCGAAGAAACATAAATTGAGGTAAGCGGGAGAGCTGAGATAGTCCAGACTGTAAAGTTTTTTGAAATGGTTAATCAGCAGATAGCTCAGACAGATGACCAGAAGATATAAGACTGGTTTGCGGCGGTTGAAGTAAATGAGAATTCCGGCACTGGTGACGTTAAGCAGAAAAAACGCGGCGTGGAGGGTGAGCATTGACTGTTCGGCAATGTCACCGCAGAGGTAAAAGCCCAACAACGCCAGAGCGAAAATAAACGCCGGCAGGTGCGTGTTGTGCACCAGGGGCAGAATTTGCTGAAGGTTATGTATGAACTTACGCACGGTTTCTCCTTTACAATGGAGGATATTGTAAAGGAGAAGGGTTTAAATTTTATTTACGCATTTCAAAAAGCAGCTGTCGCCGTAAGAATAGAAACGATAACCTTTGTCCATGGCGTGACGGTAGGCGGCTTTCATGCGGTCGGTTCCGGCAATGGCGCAAATCAGCATAAACAGGGTTGATTTGGGCAGGTGGAAGTTGGTGACGATGTTGTCGATAATTTTGAATTTGTAGCCGGGGGTGATGAAAATATCGGTTTCGCCGGTGAAGGGGTGGAGAACGCCGTTGTCATCTCCGGCGGTTTCAAGCAGACGCAGAGAGGTGGTGCCGACGGCAATGATTTTTTTGCCGGCCGCTTTGGCGCGGTTGACAACATCGCAGGCATCCTGATGGATAATGCCGTATTCGGCGTGCATTTTGTGGTCGTCGGTGTCTTCGACTTTAACCGGCAAAAAGGTTCCGGCGCCGACGTGCAGGGTGAGAAAAACCTTTTTGACGCCTTTCTTTTCCAGAGCATCAAACACACGGTCGGTAAAGTGCAGGCCGGCAGTTGGCGCGGCAACGGCGCCTTCGTATTTGGCATAAATGGTCTGGTAGTTTTCCTTGTCGCTGTAACGGTTCCAGAGGTTGTCTTTGTCGGCGGCGTCCGGTTTGCTGCGTTTGATGTAGGGCGGCAGGGGCATGGAGCCGTAAACTTCAAGCAGGCGGCCGAGGTCTTTAGGATCACAGTCGAAGGCAATTTCAACGCCTTCTTCGCCGTTTTTGCTGATAACTTTGGCGCTGAATTGAGACTTTTCCGGACTGATGTCTTCGGTATAAAAGGTGATGGTGTCGCCTTCGTGCAGCCGTTTGGCGTTTTTGATAAAAGACATCCAGCGGATGCCGTCAACCGGGTGGTAGAGCGTGACTTCGACTTCCGCCAGGCCGCGGACGGCATAAAGACGGGCGGGAATAACCTTGGTGTCGTTAAAGACCAGCACATCCCCTTCATTAAGCAACTCGGGAAGTTCGGTGAAAATGCGGTCGTGAACGGCATTGTCTTCGGAAAGGTCAAGCAGGCGGCAGCTGTCGCGCGGATCAGCCGGCTGACTGGCAATCAGACTGCGGTCCAAGTCAAAATCAAAAATATCTACTTTCATTGGCGGGCTTTCAAATTTATGCTTTATTTTTTTGATGTTATAGTCTATAGGGATAATATTTGCAAATCATTTTTAAGGTTAAAAGATGAAGATGAAAATCACATATCAGGGAGTGGCCGGCGCGTATTCAAATATTGCGGCGATGCAGGTTTTTCCGGAACAGGACTATCTGCCCTGCGATACTTTTGAAGAAGCTATGGGCAAGGTTTCTGCCGGCGAGGCCGATTTGGCGATGATACCGGTTGAAAACTCCAATGCCGGCAGGGTGTCCGATGTTCATTTTCTGTTGCCGAAAACCGGGCTGCATATTGTCGGCGAGCATTTTCTGCGCATAGAGCACCAGCTGCTGGGGCTGCCTGGCGCCCGCCTGGAAGATATTCGGGCCGCGTCGTCGCATCCGCAGGCTTTGGCGCAGTGTTCCGCGTTTTTGAAAGCGCACGGAATTAAGCCGATGGCCCGGATTGACACGGCAAAGTCCTGCGAAGATGTTTTGGCCTGGCAGGATAAGAGCAAGGCGGCGATTGCCTCCAAGCTGGCGGCAGAAATTTACGGTTTGCAGATTTTGGCGCCGAATATTGAGAATGCGGCCAACAATACAACCCGTTTTCTGATTATGTCGCGGGATGAAACCGTTCCCGAAGACGACGGCGGCAAATTTATCACTTCCTTTATTTTCAAACTGAAAAACATTCCGGCGGCGCTGTATAAAGCCCTGGGCGGTTTTGCCACTAACGGAATTAATATGACCAAGCTGGAAAGTTATTTGCTGGACGGCAAATTTGTGTCGGCGCAGTTTTATGCGGAAATTGAGGCGCATCCGGCGCAGCAGGCGTTTAAAAATGCGTTTGATGAATTGCGCTTTTTTTCTGATTATGTGCATGTTCTGGGGACTTATTCTTCTGCTCGCGACCGGATGTAAACCTTAAAATTTTTATTCGGCTGATTATATCTTGAGCGGGAGGGAATTGATGAACAGCGAAATAGAAGTTGTTGATTTCAGCGAAAAGTATATTTCCGACGTGCTGAACGTGCTTTACGAGTCAAACATTCTGCACATCAAAAGCGATCCGGATTATTTTGCCAAAACGGGTAAGGAGCGTTCGCTTCCGTATTTGTACTGGATCCTGCATGACCCGGAAAATTTCGGCTATGTGGCGCTGTGTAACGGCGAGGTGGCGGGAATTGTGCTGGCCGGGATTGAAAAACGCAATGAGAATGTTTATCGGGTGCCGGTGTATATTGAGGTTTACGATATTGCCGTCAGCAGCCGCTTTGTAAAAAAAGGCATCGGCCGCAAACTGCATGACAAGGTTATGGAACGGGCTCGGGCGGAACGGGTGGAGCAGGTGGAACTGATTGTTTACAGCTTTAACCGCGGCGCGATGGAATTTTATAAGAAGCTGCATTATCGTGAAGTTTCGCGTACTATGGTGATTGACGTCTGATTTTCCGGATACTCCGGTCAAGCCGCACCTGGCAGGTGAGGCAATAGATGGCGGGTGAGATAAATGTATGGAGATGCCCCGGTCAAGCCGGAGCATGACTGGGTGGAATATCATTTTCTGACATTTTCCCCTTTCTGTCATTGCCCGACTTGATCGGGCAATCTGTCTGCGGCTGCGGTTGTCTCGTTTTAGGATACTCCGGTCAAGCCGGAGTATGACAGGGAAAAAAGGTGCCGGAGTATGACTGGGAGGAATAACAATATCATTTCCTGACATTTTCCCCTTTCTGTCATTGCCCGACTTGATCGGGCAATCTGTCTGCGGCTGCGGTTGTCTCGTTTTAGGATACTCCGGTCAAGCCGGAGTATGACAGGGAAAAAAAGGTGCCGGAGCATGACAGAAACAAAAAGGCAATAATAGCGGAAAAAAGCCGGAGTATGAGGTAATTTATGCGTTCGGAATATTTAACTTGCAAAATAAAAATTATCTTTTAAGATAACCCTCGCAGCCGGGAGACCGGTTGTGGTGTCTGAAAAACATCTTATGGTAATAACTTCCTCTTTAGGAGGAGTGCACGATATAAGCCTCTGGTCGAATAAGTGTGACTGTACCATACAGTTTTTCAGCTCCTCCACCTTTTGCTAAAAAGGTGGTTTTGTTTTACTAATA
>ERZ1673697.1447-NODE-1447-length-27126-cov-4.737874_pt1 | contig 27126 bp, 14 predicted proteins | sample MGYA00580227_ERZ1673697 | MGnify/ENA primary metagenome ERZ1673697 (study PRJEB41218, sample SAMN15661759) | gut metagenome | host: Homo sapiens | place: Canada: London | collected 2015-08-20/2019-03-30 | study: EMG produced TPA metagenomics assembly of...
CCATCCTGGCGGGGGAGCGCCCCTGGCTTTCCCCCAGGGCGGGCGCAAAGCGCCATGGGATTTCATCACTGTGAAGGGAACACGTTACGTTTTTGCCGGTTCTGTCTGCCGGTCAGTCATGGCCATTCCTCATCCGCCTCGCTCCGCTGGGCACCATCCCCCGGGGAAGGCAAGGCGCTCCTGGGCAGAAAATGTGCGGAGGTGTCTCAAAATTCGTTTTGAGACACCTCCGCGCCGGTTCCATTATGTCAGCAATACTCGTTCCAGTTGCCGCAGGAAGTGGCGTACTGCTTCATGATCTGTCTGATAATAATTTTTTTGTGCTTCCTGCTCTTGCTTCAGGAAGCCATAACTGCACAAAAGCGCCAGGTTCCGTGACATATTGCTGGGGTCTACGCCCATCGCCTTTGCCAATTCCAGGCTGTATGCCCGTTCTTTGCTAAGTCTGCCTAAAATTTCCAGCCGTTTTTTGTCGCTCAGGGCCTTCAGGGAGAGGCCGAGCATCTCGTAGGTCATGTTTTGGTCCCGGCGCTGACTCTTGACGCTGACGCCGCAGCCCAGGTAGAGATAGCTTTCGTTTTCCAATAAATCCGACTTTTTGTAAAGCAGAAAGTTGTAGTTCATGACAAAGATTGCCACCACAGTATGCTCATGTTCGCCGACGGTAAGGGTCTGTCCCATCGTGTCGGACAGATAGTCCAACAGGGGCACGGGAGAATTCTGCCAATATTCCACCCGTTGGTCCAGAATCCAGTGGGCCCGATGAAGGGTTTCCTCCAACCGCTGGGCAATGGGATAAATCAGGTTCGCCAGCTCGTCCAGGCTCTTGTCAAAGCTTCGCAGCGCCCGGCACAGGTTCAGCTGGAATTCCGGCGGGAGCTCCAGGGCGCAGACCTGGTCCAGAAAATCGCCGGGACAATCTTCCCCAAAGGAGAATTCCAGGCTCATGATGGAGTAGCTTTGAATCCACGCCCCCTTCTCCTGCAAGTATCGCCAGTTGGTCCGGATTTCTTCCACATTCTTCCAGAAGTCTGTTTCCTTTAGGGTGAAAAAAGAGAAGGTCAAAAGACGCGCCAGGCAGGTTCCTTCCTGCTTGTCGCTGGTGTCCACCCGGGCAAAAAAGCGCCGCAAAGCAGGGCTTTGGGGGTCCAGGCCCCGGCAGGTCTCCTCCAGAATCTCCTGGAGTTGCTCCACCTGCCGCACCATCCGGTCTCCCTCGGCGGTATCCTCTGCGGCAAGCCTCAGACTTAGCAGGGAGCGGAAGGAAATGCCATTGACAAATCTGTATAACATTTCCACCGTTTCAAATAAAATATAGGGTTTCCGGATGAATGCATAGTCCATGGCTTCCGTCGTCCTTTCCCAGAAGTGGCAGCGAGTTCTTGTATAATAATTTAGGGAATGTTGCAGAAAATGTCAAGCACTGTTTTTGCCGTTGCCGTCTGTTTGCCAAAGAGCGGGGATTGCAGCAATGCCCCGGTTTTTCCGTCCAGGCCGGAAGGCGAACCGGACGAGGGCCTGGGATATTTTGTTTCCCGCCTTGCAGTTTCTTCTTTTTGGTGTTATACTCTACATGCTCAGAAGAAAGATTTGCAGGTGAATGTTGTGAAATTGCAAAAAGAAGAGCTTTTTACCAACCGGATGCTGCTCCGCCTCATTTTCCCACTGGTGATTGAACAGGCTCTGGCGGCTCTGGTGGGGATGTGCGATGGTGTGATGGTATCTTCGGCAGGAGAAGCGGCCATTTCTGGCGTCTCCCTGGTGGATATGATCAACAATGTGATTATCAACCTGTTTGCCGCCCTGGCCACCGGCGGCGCTGTGATTACCAGCCAGTTTCTGGGGGCGCGGCGTCGGGAGGAGGCGCAGAGAAGTGCAGGGCAGCTGGTGTGTATGGCTGCGGTCTTTGGCCTGGGGGTGATGGCGTTTTGCTTGTTTCTGGCCCAGGGAATGCTCCGCCTCTTTTTTGGCTCCATTGAGGCGGATGTTATGGCGGCAGGCCTGACTTATTTTCGGATCACAGCCCTGTCCTTCCCCTTCCTGGCCCTGTACAATGCAGGCGCGGCCATTTTCCGGAGCATGGGCAATAGCAAGATTTCCATGAAGGTCAGCCTGGTGATGAATGTGATCAATGTGGGGGGAAATGCCCTGTGCATTTACGGCCTGGGGATGGGGGTGGCTGGTGTGGCCATTCCCACCTTGGTTTCCAGGGCGGTTGCAGCTGTGCTGATTCTGGCCCTGGCCGCCCGGCCAGAGCAGGAGGTACGGCTGGTGCCCCGGAACCTCATCCACTTTTATCCCAAAATGATGGGACATATTTTGCAAATCGGCATTCCTTCGGCCTTTGAAAGCTGCCTGTTCCAGCTGGGCCGGGTGGTTGTAGTCAGTATGATTGCCCTGTTTGGCACGACCCAGACCTCTGCAAACGCCGTGGCGAACAATCTGGATAGCATCAGCATCATCATTGGCCAGGCCATGGGCCTTGCCATGATTACGGTGGTGGGCCAGTGCATGGGCGCAGGGGAGCCGGAGCAGGCTTCCCGGCAGACCAGGAAGCTAATGGGCTGGGTGTATGTGGCCCAGGGCCTGAGCAATGTGCTGGTGATTGCCGGCCTGCCGCTGCTCATCGGGTTTTACCGGTCCCTGTCTCCAGAGACGGTTGCCCTGTCCCGGACCCTGGTGCTGATTCATTCAGTCAGCGCTCTGGTTTTGTGGCCGGCGGCCTTTGTGCTTCCCAATGCTCTGCGGGCGGCCGGTGATGTGCGGTTTACCATGACGGTGAGCGTGGCCTCCATGGTTCTGTGGCGCATTGGGTTCTCCTGGATCTTGTGCGTGAAGCTGGGATACGGGGCCACTGGAGTTTGGATTGCTATGGTGCTGGATTGGATCTGCCGGACGGCCTTTTTTGTGTGGCGTTTTTGCTCCGGCGTGTGGAAGAAAAAGCGGCTGGTGGAGGCCTGAGTATGGGGAGGAACATATGGTGAAGCTGGAACGGGTCGCCCCCCTCTTTGCCGGCTGGGAGGAGACCATGATTTGGTCTTGCCTCCAGGGCTGCATGGGGTATGCCATTGCAGATCAGGAGGAGGCGCCCAGGGCAGCGCAGATTGTGGTAGGCGATTTCTGCTTTTTTGCCGGTGAGCCTCAGGACCGCCTCATCTGCCAGGCAGGCGCCCCCATTTTGGTGCCCAAGGATGAGGCGTGGGCCCGGCGGATTGAGGCGGTCTTGGGCCAGAGCGTTCAGAAGTCCCTCCGCTATGCCATCTGCAAGGAACCTGACCGGTTTGACCGGGAGAAGCTGCGCCGGTTTGCCCAAGCTTTCGAACCGTCTTTTTCTTTGCGCGTCTTTGACCGGGACTTGTACCACCAGGCGATGGCAGAGCCCTGGTCCAGGGATTTTTGCGGATTGTTTCAGGATTTTGCAGATTTCCAGCGCCGGGGATTGGGGGTAGGTGTGGTGCAGGAGGGCCGGCTGGTGGCAGGCGCTTCCTCCTACTCGGTGTACCACGGAGGCATTGAAATTCAAATTGCAACCCAGAAGGCGTACCGGAGGCGGGGCTTGGCGACGGCCTGCGGCGCAAAGCTGATCTTGCTGTGCCTGGAAAGAGGACTGAATCCCAGCTGGGACGCCCATGATCTGCGCTCTGTGGCCCTGGCGGAGAAGCTGGGCTACCGGCGGGGGGAGCCCTATGTGGTCTATCTTCGACGGAATTTTGAAGCCGGTTAAGCCGGTTGGTGGGAAAAAATCGAGGCAGCCTCCACGTGGAGGCTACCTCGATTCCTTTAGCGCCGGAGCAGGCGTTTCCACCAGGGATGGTCTGTTTCCGGCGCGCTTAGGTTGGCAGCGGCCATGGCATCCTCCATGAGGGCGTCCTGGGCGCCGATTGGGAGCTTCCCAGTGGTGACCCGGCGGTAGGTGCCGTCGGAGCGCATACGGCGGGCCTTGGTATTATCCATGCGCTGGAGCTCTATGATGCGGTGGATTTTTTGACGTACCTGAGGGCTGTCGATGGGGCAGCCAACCTCCACCCGGTGGTCCATATTGCGTGTCATGAAGTCGGCGGAGGAGATGAACATCAGCTCTTCGGCATCCTTGCCGAAGCAGTAAATCCGGGCATGCTCCAGGTAACGGCCCACAATGCTGGTGACCCGGATGTTTTCCGTCTCGCCTTCCACCTGCGGCAGGATGCAGCAAATGCCACGGACGATCATTTCCACCTGGACGCCGGCCTGGGAGGCCTCCCGCAGCTTTTGAATCAAATCCAGGTCGGTAATGGCATTGAGCTTCAGGAAGATATAGCCCTTGGGGCCTTTTGCAATTTCCCGGTCAATGAGGGCGGTGATCCGGGTTTTCATGGAGTTGGGGGCCACCAGCAGGCGGTGGTAGGTACCCTCCAGGTTTCCAATGGCCAGATCCTTAAAGAAGGCGCTGGCATCCATGCCGATTTCCCGGTTGGATGTGATATACGAAAGGTCTGTGTATTGCCTGGCCGTCTTCTCATTGTAGTTGCCGGTGCCCACCTGTGTGATGTAAGCGATGCCATTTCGCTCCCGGCGGGTGATCAGGCAGATTTTGGAGTGAACCTTATAGGAGTCGAAGCCATAGAGAATCCGGCAGCCGGCCTCCTCCAGACGCTGGGACCAGTCGATGTTGTTTTGCTCGTCGAACCGGGCCCGCAGCTCAATCATCACGGTGACGTCCTTGCCGTTTTCTGCTGCAGCGCAAAGATACTCCACCAGTTTGGCCTGCCTGGCCAGGCGGTAGATTGTAATTTTGATGGACAGGACCGCCGGGTCCGAGGCGGCCTCCCGGAGCATTTGCAGGAAGGGCTCCATGGTTTCGTAGGGATAGGACAGCAGCACATCCCGCTTCATGACCTGGCGCAGCATGCTCTCCTTGGGCAGGACTCCGGCGGGAGGCTGCGGCTGGAAGGGGGGATAGGTCAGCTCCTGGCGCAGAGCCGGGGGCAGCCGGTCCTGCAGGGAGAAGACGTCATGCATTTGCATGGGGGAAGAGGTGACATAGAGCTGCTTTTTCCCCAGCTGAAGCTTTTCACAAAAATACTGAATGAAGTGGTTGGAGATTGGGCAGCTCAGTTCCAGCCGCACGGGAGCCAGCTTGGTCCGTTGGCGGAGCAGCTTTTTCATTTGGGTCCGGAAGTCTTCCTCAAAGCCCTCCTCCGCAGGTGCAATGTCTGCGTTGCGCGTGATGCAGAAAATCACCTTTTCCGTAATGGCGTATGGCTTAAAAATACGCTCGGCATGGGAGAGAATCAGATCCTCTGTACGAACGTAACGCACCTCGCTCCCCGGCAGGAACAAGGTCTCCGGCAGGGAGGTGGGGACGGGAATGACGCCAAAGACCACCTTACCCTTATTTTGGAGCAGCGCCCCGATGTGCAGGACCTTATTGGCCAAATGGGGGAAGGGATGGTGGCCATCGATGATCTGAGGGGAGAGGATGGGGTCCACTTCGTTTTGAAAGTACTGCCGCAAATACTTCTGGTCCGCCTTATCCAGATCGCCCGGGAAAAGGCGGCAGATGCCGTAGCTCCCCAGGAGCTGCTGAAGCTGCCGGCAGATGTCATCCTTTTCCGCAATCAACGGCTGGACGGCGGCAAAAATGGCCTCCAGCTGCTCTTTGGGGGAAAGGCCGGTTTTATTATCTGGGGCGTGCCCCTTGACCAGGGACAGGTCCAGCAGGCTTCCCACGCGAATCATGAAAAACTCATCCAAATTGCTGGTGAAAATGGAGACAAATTTGAGCCGCTCCAGCAGGGGAACCTGCTCATCCAAGGCCTCCAAAAGCACACGTTCATTGAATCGGAGCCAGGAGAGCTCCCGGTTTTGGGTATAGAGGGGGTAGGAATTTCGTTCGGACATAGCCGCTCACCACTTTCTTCGGGTTCCTGAAACGATTGCTGGTACGTCATGATGGGAATTGTGAGATGATCAAAGGCGCAGGGCCATTTCAGCGCAGTTCATCCACCCAGGCGAACTTTGGAGGTTGGCCAAGGCGGCATAGGCGCGCTTACACGCTTGCTTCCAGAGAAGGCAGGCGCTGCTGCTCCAGCGCAAAGCAAAAAAGGGTTGCCTCAAAAATTTTGAGACAACCCCTGCCTTTGTGTATTAGCCGCCCCAAACAGAGTCCAACCGCACCTCTTCGATTGCGACGTCAATGATGGGCAGATCCGAGTAAGGCGGCAGCGACAGCATTTCTGGGGTCAGCTCCTTTACAAACTCCCCCTCCACATAGTATTCCAGCTGACCGTCTTCCTTGCGGAAGATGTAAGTGAGACTCGCATCAGACGGTCGTTCAATTATGCCCTCAATTGCAGGTGGTGGAAACCCAGGCTGCAAAATGACGGTATAGGAGCCCAGAAAAACTAGCATACATAACGCTGCCCCGATCCAAGGAAGGACCGCGCGTTTGGACGGACGGCGCTCACGCTGCAACAGCAGGCGGAAGCGCTGGCGCAGCCGGGATTTGGAGGGAATCCCCAAATACTTGGCAGCCAAAGAGCGAGAGGAGGTTTTTCCGATTTTTAATATTTCCAGGAGCGCGGAGGAGTACTGGAGCTGTTCCAGTTTGGAGAGCCGGCTACACACATGCTTGTCACACCGAAGCTCCAAAATTTGATCTACGCTGCTTTTGAACAGATACACCAGAGGATTCCACCACAAAAGGCAGCAGAAAATTCGGATTCCCAGCTTCAGCCACAGGTCCCGGCTTCGGTAATGGTACAGCTCATGAAGCAGAATGCAATGTAGCTGCGAAGCAGGCAGCTGCATGGATTGCGGCGGGAGCAGGATCACTGGCTTTGTAAATCCCACCATCATCACGGTGGAGACCCGGCAGGAGATTCCCACAGAGACTGGTTTGCTGCACTGAGCCTCCCGGGCAGCCTGGCAACATAGCTGGTGGAGCTGCGACCCCTCTTGAGGAAGCTGGCACAGCTGCACAATCCGGTGCTGCCGGTACAGGGTGACCGCCAACCGGCAGAGCATCCCCACGGACCCAACGCACCACAGAATCAGAAGCCCCCGGCCCAGGGAAAGTCCGGGCCATAGCTCCTGCCAGAGCAGGGATATGATAGAAGGATACACATGCCAGCAACAGATTACGCGGGTATGGGGAAACTCCACCGGGAGCAAAAAGCGCAGAAATCCCAATCCAAAGACCAATCCCAGCAGCCAGAAGGAACGGCCTTTGGTGCATAAAACCAGACAGCTACCCAAAATGACCGCCAGGGAAAAGCAAATCAACCCCATGCAGAAGGAAAGTTCATTCAAATCCATTAGACATTTAACTCTTTGCGTTTTTCCTCCAGCATTTGCTCCAGCTCGGCAATGGTTTGGGCATCGATTCCCTTTTTATCGACCAGAGCAGCGACCACACCCAGCAGCCGGTCGCTGACCGTCATATCCGGGGTAGCCTCCAGAGCCTGGGCAGCGGCGTATTCTGTCTGGGAGAGGGTGGGGGCATAGGTCCGGCCGTAGCCGCGCCCGCAGCGCGCGACGCCCACCACCTGAAGGACACCTTTTTTAATCATGTTGTTGAGGATGAGGTGGATAGAATTGGGATTCCAATCCTTGTCCGGAAGTGCTTCCAAAATCTCCGGACGGGTCATGGCGCGGCTTTCTGACCAGAGGAGGTTCAAGATGCAGAATTCGTTAGAGGATAAAGACAGAGCGGACATAAACAATCACCTTGCTTTTTATATTTTGGGAAATATCACTATATGTGTATAATAGCTGAATTCTGAGATGGTGTCAATAGCGAAAACAAAAAAAGATGAAGCATTTTTCGGGTAGCCTGTCAAATCAGGGCGAAAGTCCATTCTCTGGCGAGTCCCTATCCCGGATCAGATTCCTGGTAAAGGGCGGGAGTCGCAAAGTACCGGCGGGTCAATGCGGTGTAGGAGCCCAAAACATCCATTTCCGCCAGGGGACGCTGGTCATAGTGAATTTCAAAGGGTCCTTCCGGAGGAAAGTACTGGAATTCCCGGAGGATTCCCCGAAGCCGCTGGTCAAAGTACGGGTCGGCCCAGGCGTAATCGCCTTGAAACACAATGAGATCCGGGTCAAAAACCAGGGAAATGTTTCTGAGAGCCGCAGCAAAGGCCCGGGCCAGGTAATCGACCAGGTAACGGGCCAGAGGGTCCTCCTGGCTGGAGGCGGCAAATACCTGGGGGATGGTGATTTGCTCCGGATCGCTCTGCAGCAGGGAAGACCCGGGGAAATGTGCCGCCTGCTGCTGCAAAATACTGCGGACCCGGTCTACGCTCACCAGCCGCTCCAGGCAGCCGTGGCTGCCGCAGCCGCAGGTTTCGGGATCACTGGGGTCGATGATCATGTGGCCGATTTCCCCAATGAGGGAGTTCTTGCCCCCCAGAATGCGCCCCTTTTCGATGAGGCAGCTGGACAGGCCCCAGCAGGCAAAAATGACCAGGACCCGCTTGCCGGCAAGGTCCTTCTCCAGGAGAAAAGGCCGGGCTGTCATTTTGCCGGCATTTTCCAGGAAAATCATGGTGTTGGGGGCAAAGTATGGCTGCAAATAGGACACCAGGGGAACATCGGTGCCCCATGCAGGCGATTGGGAGCTGTATTTCAGCCGGCCGGTTTTATAGTCTACCGTACCTGCGGTGGAGACGCTGACGGCGCAGAGATTTTCCGGAGGGATTTGATACTGCTCCAACAGCTCCACAGAAAGGCGGCCCACGTGGTCCATGGCCGCTTTCGGGTCCGGGGGAAGGGGACGGGACAGGCAGATCTGGCCCTTTAGCTGCTGGCCGATGGTAAACAGGTGCAGCCGCAGCTCCTGAGGCCACAGGGTGATGCATAGGAAGTATTTCTCTGGTGAGAGGGCAAAGAGCTCCGGCCGCTTACCGCCCACGTGGGTGGAGTCGCCCTTTCCAACGGAGATCAAAAGGCCGCTTCGCAGAAAAAATTGAATGGACTTCATCACAGTCTGCCGGCTGAGGCCAATGGTGGCGGAAATATCGTTGGTGCTGCACACACCGCCGGACAGAAAGGTCTCAATGACCTGGATGCGGTTGCCATATTTCAAGTCTGCCGGGCAGGCGGGGGAGCCAACATTGTTGTTTTTTTGCACAGGGGGTCACACTCCTCGCAGGCGTTGGGACCTGCATTTGAAATTCGTCTATTATGTTACACAGTATCATAGATTGAGGGAAAATGCAAGTGGATGCATCTCAGAAGATAGGGCGCAGCCGTGGCGAATGAGGAACGGCGATCGGTTACAGACCGTGGCAGGGCCGATTCAGAAAACGTAAGTTCTGCTGACTTAGCAGGGCGCGGCCTCGGATGGATGGGTAGGGAACCACGGCACGCCCCGTAGAGGCGTACATCGGCTTCCTTCTATGACCCGCCCTGGAAGCGGACATCCAGTTGTCTGCCGGAAAAAGGGCTGGAGTCTGTCTGAAATAGAACTCGGGCCGGTTGGCCGTTTTTGCATTTTCAACAAATTCGCCAGGTGTGATTTGTGGGATCCTCACAAAGTTTTCAAAGACTCTGGAAGAAGTGTTGCAGAACATGTGGGTTCGTGTTACAATTTAAGTAACGTCAGCCGGTTACATAACTTTGTTTTCAACGCTGCAGCCCGAAAACTGCAGCGCGTGAAATAAAATTTGAAGGGAGCAATACACAAATGAAGGAAAACCATCTGAAACGGCTTTTGTCCTTCGTCCTGGTGATCGCCATGGTGGTCTCTCTGTGCCCCACCATTGCCTTTGCCGGTGACACTCTGCCCTACCGGGGCGAGAGCGCTTTGGCGGACAACGAGCCCACATCCCACGGTTACCGGGCCGAGGACCTGCTGTCCTGGGATCCGGCGACGGACCCGGACGCGGAGCTTCTGCGGGCGCGGGTGCCTCTGCAGAACCGCATTGAAGCGGTTGCAGCCACTCAGGCCAACCCCAGCCTGAACCCGGAGGTGAAGTACCTGACCTTGGCTGGCGACTATGGCAACGCCTTCTTCGGCGGCACCTCGTACACCAACGAGTTCAGCGAATACTGCTTCAACTTCTGGCAGTACATCGACTACTACGCCCCCTGGCACGGCCAGACCACAGCCACCACCCCCATGGAGCTGTGGAATGTAGACGATGAGCGGGTGAATCCCAATGCCTGGAAATCCCGTTCCTTCGAGTTCGGTATGATGAACCTGCCCAACGCCGCCTATACCAACGCCGCCCACAAGAACGGCGTTCTGTCCCTGGGCTGCATCTTCCTGCCCCGGGCCTACCAGTCCTGGCGGACTCTCATCCAGAGAGATGAGAACGGCGGCTTCCCCTATGCAGACAAGCTGATTGAGATCACCAAGTACTATGGCTTCGATGGCTGGTATATGAATCTGGAAGGCTCTGACAGCCCCTCCGGCACAGCCAAGGAGGAGCTGGCTGCCTTCCTGAAGTACCTGCGGGACGAGGGCGGCCTGTACGTCCAGTACTACAACGCCGGCGGCAGCATCGATACCCAGATGATGGACGCCGGTGCGGCCGACTCCTTCTTCAAGGATTACGGCTGGAGCACCTCCGGCGCGGTCAGCGAAGTGGAGAAGTACGGCATGGATGCGGTGTACGGCGGCTTTGAGGCTGGCGGCAACCGTTGGAACAATAGTTTCTCCAAGATGTGGCAGGACGGTGAGATTGTCAGCTCCATTGCCACCTTGGGCACTGACTTTGTCCATGCCGGCATTGACGAGGACTTCGGCAACGGTAAGGAGATGCGCCGGGAGAACGATGACTTCCAGTGGATGAGCGCTGTCCGTGAGCGGGCCTGGTTCACTGGCTCTTCCGGGAATCCCACAGACGCCACCCCCATTACGGACACGGTTACTGCTGTGGGTAAGACCAATGGCAGTGGCACCAATCAGATGCCTGGCATTGCCAGCCTGGTGACCGAGCGCTCTGTGGTCAACGGCGACACCTTCGTCACCAATTTCAACACCGGTCACGGCCTGGTCTACGCCGTGGACGGCGAAATCTCCAACACCCATGAGTGGGCCAACATCTCCATCCAGGACATCCTGCCCACCTGGCAGTTCTGGTTCCAGTCTGAGGGCACGGCTCTTCAGGCGGAGTACGACTATGGTACCGGCTATCAGAAGGGTCTGAGCGCTCAGTGGAAGGAGGGCACCCTGGTGGAAGGCTCTACCACCTACGGAGAGTTCGATTTCGACCTGGTGAACCCCTACAACGGCGGTTCCTCTCTGGCCGTTTATGGCAAGGTGGATGCCGATAACTTCATGCATCTGTACAAGACCAACCTGGATGTGACGGATGCCAGCAAGCTGGCTCTGACCTTCCAGAAGACCTCCGATGACAACGTGGCCATGAGCCTGGGCGTTGTGTTCGCCAAGGACATCAACACCGAGAACAATACCTACACCGTCACCGAGATCCCCCTGGACAACACCGTTGCCGCCTCCGACGGCTGGGTCACCTCCACGGCGGACCTGTCCGCTTACACCGGCGAGTCCATTGCCATGATCGGCCTGTACTTCAAGGGCGCTTCTGAGAACTACCAGATGCACATCGGCCAGCTGAAGTACACCTCCGGTCAGAATTTGACCCCCGATGCTCCCACCGGCCTCACCATTGACAAGGCCTATGATACGAACGAGATGGTCGTGTCCTGGGATCTGGGCGAGTACGATTCCGTGAAGCAGTACAACGTCTATGCCGTAATCAACGGGGTAGAGCAGTACATGGGCGGTATCTACGACGAGATCTACTACATCAAGGACGTCTACGACGCGCAGGGTGAGGTGACCATCAAGGTGACCGCCGTTGGCGCCGATGGCAGCGAGTCTGAGGCCGCCACCGCCACCTATGATTACGCCAAAGCCGTCACCGATTTGGCTGTGGAAGCTGCCGACGGCACCCTCACGGTGAGCTTTACCCCCGCCGATGCCACAGTAGCGACAGACGTTTCCGTTTATGTGCCTGCCACCAAGGAGACCTTCACGGCTCAGGCTGCTGCCGGTGAGTCCTCTGTGGTTGTCGCCGTTCCCACAGGCGCCGGCGCCGACGGCAGGGAGTATGAGATGCTGGTGACCCCGGTGGGCGGCTCGCCCAAGGCCTACGATGGCGATCTGGACGACAGCTACTGCGTCCCCTACGACGGCCCTATGACCGGCCATCAGCTGACCGCTCCTGTGGCCTGCACCGACTGGTATAAGCTGAGCTTCACCTATACCACACGGAGCGGCAGTACCGGTTCTGAGGAGTACACCCGTGGTGTGAAGAGCCATAACGAGCTGAACAACGACTGGTCCCGCTTCCAGTCCCTGCCCAGTGACATCCTGACCCTGGAGGTCACTCTGACCGACTACGATGGAAATGTCTCTGAGAAGGTGACATACAACTTCGACGATCAGGGCGAGCCCATCATTCCCCAAGCCTTCGAGCGGGTGTTCCACCTGGACGCTGGACGGAAGTATTTCAGTGTGCAGTACATCAAGCAGATTCTGGACACCATGGCTGAGGCCAACTTCAACCAGCTGGAGCTGTACTTCTCCGACAACCAGGGCTTCCGCTTTGCCTTGGACGACATGACCGTGACCACGGAGTTCGGCACCTATGACCTGACTGACTCCTTGGGTGACGGCTATGTGGGAGACAACAAATATCCGGACGGCTCCAACCAATACCTGACCCAGGCCGAGATGGATGAAATCATCTCCTATGCCAACAGCAAGGGCATTGAGCTGGTTCCCGCCCTGAATGTGCCCGGCCATATGGGCGCCATTCTGGAGGAGTTCCCCGACCTGCGCTACACCGGCTCCAAGAGCTCCATTGATCTGACCAGCGACGAGGCAAAGGCTTTCGCCAAGGCAATCGTGGAGAAATATGCCGCGTACTTTGCCTCCAAGGGCTGCAAGCATTTCAACTTCGGCGCCGATGAGTTTGCCAATGACCTGGGCAGCATGGGCTTCGAGGTGATCTATCAGAACGGCATTTACAAGGAGCACTTTGTGCCCTTCTTCAACGACGTGGCTGCCATCATCAAGGACAAGGGCATGACCCCCAGAGCCTTCAACGATGGCGTCCTGTATAACAACGACACCACCGTGGAAATGGACCAGGACGTCCAGGTTTGCTACTGGTCCTCCGGCTGGGGCGGCTACAACCTGGCCTCTGCCACCACCCTGAACAACGCCGGCTTTGAGCTCATCAACACCAACCAGGGCTACTACTGGGTGCTGGGCAACGCCGACTGGCAGGTCAGCGTGAAGAAGGCTGGCGAGTTTGACTGCACCGAATTCGAAGGTGGAGACACCATTTTCAATCCTGCTGGCGCCATGCTCTGCGTCTGGTGCGACAACGGCGCGGCAGACGGCCTGGATGAGGGTGCAGGCGTAGCCGAGAAGATTGCCGATGTGATCAAGGCCTTCGGCTCCACCCTGCCTGAGGTTCGGAATATGGAACCCCTGGTGGACGAGACCTATTTCCCCGACGCCGCCCTGCGGCAGGCCGTCATCAGTCAGGTGGGTCCCTACGTGACCGATCTGTCTGGGTTTACCGGCGTCCTGGATTGCAAGAACACCGAGGTGAAGGACCTGACCGGCATTGCCCAGTATCTGCCCGGCCTTACGGGTTTGAACCTCACCGGCACCAAGGTGACCAAGCTCACCTCCGACATGCTGCCCACCGGTCTGGAGACCCTGAACCTCACCAACTGCCGGGCGCTGACCTTTGTGGAGCTGGAAGACCATCCGAATCTCCAGGTGGACTTCACAGGCTGTGTCAATGTGGAGAACCTGTATCTCTCCGGCACCAACATGACGGAGCTTGACATTTCCGCCATGACCATGCTTCACAACTTTGTGATTTCCAACAGCCAGATCAGCAAGATCACCGCCGCTTCCCCTTCCGCCTATACCAATGCCTACTATTGGAACTGGCAGAACGCCAAGCTGGACCTGTCCTCCGGGACCAAAGAGGGCAAGCTGAAGGATGGCATGGAGTCCTATTTCAACACTGCCAACCTGGAGGAGGAGATCAATCCTGTTGCAAGCCAGGTAGGGAGCGGTTATCTGTCCTATTGGGGCGGCAACAGTACGACGATTGACTTGAACCGGGTTGTGCCCCTGAGCACCATTCAGGTTTCAAACCCCTATGCCGATTGGGGCTACTACGAAGTCCTGACTAAGATGACCGTGGAAGTATCTATCGACGGAACCAATTATACAGTAGCCGCTGAGGTGACCGATGCGACCGCCGACTATACAGTGACACTGCCGGAGGGCGCCAGAGCCCAGTACATTCGGATCACGAATACAGATGAAATCGATTGCTACGCTCGCTTTACTGTGTATGGCCACGAGGTTGCTCCTATGGGCTTCACCTACAGCGGCCAGCAGCCCGCTCTGGTGCGGGAGGAAATGTCCGACGTCATCTACGAGCGCAATGGCCAGCAGTACCAGCTGCTGGACCTGCTGAGCGACAGCTACAAGACCTTCAAGACCGTTCGCGGCACGCCGGTGGCCGACCTGGAGGGCGAAAGCTGGGTGGACGAGGCCTACCTGACCAGTGCCACCACCATGCCCAAGGGTGTGAAGGTGGTCATCACCGATGAAAACGGCGAAATCTATGTTCCCTCCAGTGTGGAGAAGCCCGATTTGGGCACCTTGGACGAGACTACCAATGTGGCGCTGAACGCCAGCGTCCAGGGCCAGTCCGCCCAGTACAGTGGCGAGGAGGCGTATCACCTCTTTGACGGTATCATCACTGGCAGCAGCAACAAGTGGTGCGGCCGGGGCGCCACCGGTTGGGTTGGCTTTACCCTGCCGGAGTCTATGGTTGTGGGCAAGTGGCATTCCGTCCACGCCAAGGGTGAGCTGGAGAGCTACATCACCCAGGACTTCAGCCTCCAGGTGCTGGATCCCAACGGCTCCGTCACGGAGGAGGACTTCCTGGCCATGTCCTCCAGCGAGAAGAATTCCGTGATGAGCAACAACTCCTACTGGATTGACCTGGACGCCGTCACCGGCAACCTCGATGTGGACGTGACCCGGGAAATCCCCCAGGAAAATCTGGTCCAGGCCCAGGTCTACCGCCTGTACGTGGGCAAGTCCACGGCCGGCAATGACAACAACGTTCGGATCAACGAGCTGGAGCTCTACGCCTACACCGGCAAGCTGGTGGCAGACACCAACGGCGTGTTTGTGGCAGATGAGATTGGCACCTGGAACGTCTCCTACCAGAAGGGCGGCCAGGAGCTGGAGAGCATCCAGGTTCGCGTCCGCCTGTCCGATCAGGATCTGGTGGACCTGTCCCAGGCAGTCGAGTCTGCCAAGAACGACGCTGAGGCTGCCAAGGCTGCTGCTGAGGCTGCCCAGGAGAAGGCCGAGACTGCCCAAGAGGCTGCCGAGGCTGCCCGCAATGAGGCAATTGCCGCTGAGGAAGCAGCCAGAAAGGCCGCCGAAGAGGCTGGTACCAACCGCGACGCCGCGGAAGCTGCCAAGGACAAGGCCCAGGAGGCCGCCGAGAAGGCCGAAGCTGCCGAGAAGGCTGCCGAGACCGCCCGGGACGAGGCCAAGGCCGCCCAGGATGCTGCCAAGATCGCCCAGGATGCCGCGCAGGAGGCCGCTGAGGCTGCCGAGAAGTCCAATCGCGAAGCCGCTATGAGAGCCGCAGAGGCCGCTGGTTCTGCCAAGGCTGCCGCATCGAAGGCTGCAGATGCCGCTACCAGCGCCGCCGCCGCTGCTGCGTCTGCGGAAGTGGCTGCCAGCAGTGCCGCCCAGGCTGCCAATGCCATGCACGAGGCCCAAAAGGCCCAGGCCGCTGCCGAGGACGCCCAGGAGCAGGCGGAACGGGCCCGTGACCAGGCCAAGGAGGCCCGGGAGAAGGCGGACGAAGCCGCCCAGTCTGCTGCGGAGAACAAGGAAGCAGCCGAGAAGGCTGCAGAAGAGGCCAAGGCCGCTCAGGAGGCTGCCGAGGCTGCCGAGGCTGCTGCCGCAGATGCCCAGAGTGCCGCCGAAGCGGCGCGGAATGCTGCGGAGCAGTCCAACCGGGAGGCTGCTGCCTCCGCCGCCCAGGCTGCCGACTACGCCAAGCAGATGGCTGAGACCTATGCTGAGATCGTAGCCATTAAGGCCGAGATGGTGGAGTACCTGGCCCAGGCCCAGAAGGCCGCCGAGGATGCCGAGGCTGCCCAGAAGGCCGCGGAAGAGGCCCAGAAGAAGGTGGAAGAGGCGCTGAAGAAGGCCCAGGAGGCCGCCCTCACCGCCGCCAAGTACAGCGCCATCATCGAGCTGGTGGGCATTGATGTGTCCGATTATACCCCCGAGCAGATGGAGCAGGTGGATGCCGCCCTGGCCCAGGCCAGACAGGCCGTGGAAGCTGCCCAGACGGTGGAAGAAGTCGAGGCTGCCCTGGCTGCAGCCAAGGAGGCCATCCAGGCTGCCGGTGAGCTGGTCTGCGCATCTGACCTGTTCCGGGATGTGTCCCTGGATGCATGGTATCACAAGGGTGTGGACTTCGTGGTCCGGAGCAACTACATGGAAGGCATGGGCAACGGTGTCTTTGGCGTGAACGCAGCCATCACCCGTGGCCAGATTGTCACCATCCTCTACCGGATGGAGGGCGAGCCCGGGGTAGACGGTTTGGAAAATGCCTTTACCGATGTGAAGGAAGGCAAGTTCTACACCGAGGCTGTTCTCTGGGCCGCATCCCAGGGCATTGTGGAGGGCAACGGCGACGGCACCTTCAAGCCGGAAGCTGCCATCACCCGGGAGCAGTTGGCTGCAATCCTGTACCGCTACGACGGGGAACAGGCCGTGGCAGAGGATGTCCTGTCCGCCTTCTCTGACGCCGGAAAGGTCTCCAACTTTGCCAAAGAGGCGATGAATTGGGCTGTGGCCAATGGTCTCATCAACGGCATCGGCAATGGCGCTTCCGCCACCCTGAGCCCCACCGCCTCCGCCAGCCGGGCACAGTTCGCCACCATCCTCATGCGCTACATGACCGAGGAGTAATTCCTTTGCCTGGCAACTGATATAACCGGAACCCTGAGCCAGTCAGTCCTTTGGATTGACTGGCTCATTGGCAAATCTCACTGCGTGCAACAAAATTCCCCTTGGGCAATGTCATCCGCGGGAGCCATGCTGCTGCCGTGGCTAATTTTGACAAGCTGGTTGAAAACGCCGGGAGGTTTCGTATATAATAGACCTAACCTATGTGACCCCGAACAGCCGGGGTTTCGGAAAGACGAGGTATGTGATGCTGTACATTGGAATTGATTTGGGCACCTCGGCAGTGAAGCTGCTGCTGATGAACGAAGCGGGGGAGATCCTCCATGTGGTTTCCAGGGACTATCCCCTGGAATTCCCCAGGCCGGGCTGGAGCCAGCAGAACCCGGCGGACTGGCAGAAGGCCGTGTGGGAGGGAATCCCCCTTCTCCTGGAGGGCTTCGACGGGAGCCAGGTGGCCGGCATTGGCGCCGGCGGTCAGATGCACGGCCTGGTGGTCCTGGACGAGGAGGACCGGGTCATCCGCCCCGCCATTTTGTGGAACGACGGCCGGACAGCAAAGCAGGTTTCCGACTTGAACGAGACCGTGGGCAGGGACCGGCTCTCCCAATGGACGGCCAACATCGCCTTTGCCGGCTTCACGGCTCCGAAGCTTCTGTGGATGCGGGAGCAGGAGCCGGAGCTGTTTGCCAGAATCAAAAAGGTGATGCTTCCCAAGGATTACATCAATTACCTCCTGACCGGGGTACACTGCACCGACTATTCCGACGCTTCCGGGATGCTCCTTCTGGACGTGGCAAACAAACGCTGGTCCCGGGACATGCTGGCGCTGTGTGGACTTACGGAGGCTCAAATGCCCCGCCTGTACGAGAGCTACGAGACAGTGGGGACCCTCCTGCCGGAGGTGGCCCAGGCCTTGGGCCTGCCCCAGACCGTCCGGGTGGCCGCCGGCGCCGGAGACAACGCCGCCGCTGCGGTGGGGACCGGCACGGTGGGGGAGGGCGGCTGCAACATTTCCCTGGGCACCTCCGGCACCGTCTTCATCTCTTCGGATCACTTCCGGGTGGACGCCAACAATGCCCTCCACGCCTTTGCCCATGCCGACGGGGGCTACCATCTCATGGGCTGTATGCTCTCCGCTGCCTCCTGTAACAAGTGGCTCATGGAGGACATCTTCCGCACGGAGGATTACGCCGCCGAGCAGGCGGGGATCACGGAGGAGATGCTGGGCCGCAACCACGTGTATTTCCTGCCCTACCTCATGGGGGAGCGGAGCCCCATCAATGACACCAACGCCCGGGGAACCTTCATCGGCATGACCATGGACACCCGGCGGGAAGACCTGACCCAGGCGGTCCTGGAGGGGGTGGCCTTTGCCATTCGGGACAGCTTCGAGGTGGCCAAAAAGCTGGGGATTTCCATTTCCCGGAGTAAGATCTGCGGCGGCGGAGCCAAAAGTCCCCTGTGGAAGAAGATTTTGGCCAACGTGCTGCAGGTGGAGCTGGACAGCGTGGCATCGGAGCAAGGGCCTGGCCTGGGAGGCGCCATGCTTGCTATGGTGGCCTGCGGCGCCTTTGCCAATGTGACCGAGGCCTGCCAAAGGCTGGTCCGGGTGTCGGAGACTGTCCGCCCGGACCCGGAGCTGGCGGCCCGTTATGAGGCCCGTTACCAGCAATTCCGGAACATTTACCCTGCCTGCAAGGCTCTGTTCCCCAGCCTGTTGGATACGTGAAGGAGGAGAAACCACTTGAATATCTTATCTGTTTTGGACCCGGCTTTCCAAAATTACGGCCAGGTCATCACCGGCTATGACTGCAAACCTTTGCTGGAGACTCTGGAGGCGGCCACGCCCCTGCCGGAGGCGGTGGAGTATGTGCCATTGCAAAAGGAGCTGATGGAGCTGCCCGTGGCCAGGGAGCTGGCGGCAGGCGTCTACGGCGGCATGCCCATCCAGCTGGGCTGGTGCAATGGCCACAATACGAAGCTCAACTGCCTGGAGTACCACCGGGACAGCGAGCTGAACCTGGGCAGCCGGGATTTCATTTTGCTGGTTGCCAAGCGGGAGGATATGGAAGACGGCCGCCTGGATACGGCCAAGGTTCAGGCCTTCCACTGCCCAGCCGGGGTCCTGGTGGAGGTCTACGCCACCACGCTGCACTACGCCCCCTGCTCTGCCAAAAAGGGAGCGGGCTTCCGGGTTCTCATCGTGCTCCCCTTGGGCACCAACGGTCCCAGGCCGGAGATTTCCCCCAAAAATGAGGAGGACCGCCGCCTTTGGGCCTGTAACAAGTGGCTCCTGGCCCACAGGGAGAGCAGCGAGGCCGCCCAGGGCGCTCCGGTGCTCCTGGAGGGGGTTAACCTGGACATCGGGGAGCTGCTGCCATGAATCCGGCGGCGAACAAGCCCTTAGGCATCTTTTTCCTGGATGCCGGGCGGAAATACTTTGGAGTTCCGGCCATCCGGAAGCTGCTGGATGGGGCGTCCCGAGAGGGGCTGGACATGATGCAGCTATATGTGTCCGACAACCAGGGCTTCCGGTTTGCCCCTGGCGACAGGGTGGTCCGAACCCCCTACGGCGTCTACGACCTGACCCCGGCTCTGGGGGACGGCTACTGCCAGGAGGACAAGGCTCCAGACGGCTCCGGCCGGTACCTCACCCAGGAGGACATGGAGAAAATCCTGGACTATGCCCGGCAGGTGGGTGTGGAAATCATTCCCGCCCTCAATATGCCCGGCCACATGGGCGCCATTTTGGAGCACTTTCCCCATCTGCGCTATCCCGGCTCCCGCAGCTCTTTGAACCTGGGGAATCCTGAGGCTGTGGCCTTTGGGCTGGCATTGGCGGAGCAATATGCCGCCTATTTTGCCGGAAGGGGCTGCCGCTTTTTCAACTTCTGCGCCGATGAATTTGCCAACGATCTGGGGACCATGGGTCTTGACCTCATCTACCACAATGGGGACATGAAGCATTTTGTGTCCTTCGTCAACGGCCTGGCTGAGCGGATTGCCCAAAATGGCATGGTCCCCATGGCATTCAACGACGGGATTTATTATCATGATGACAAGGAAACCTATGGAACCATCGACAGCCGGATTTGGGTCCAGTATTGGATTGCCGGCTGGGAGGGCTACCGCCCTGCTTCCGCCGCCACCCTGGCGGAAGCAGGGTTCCACCTGATCAATGCCAATCACCGGTATTACTGCGGCGCCGGTCAGAAGGACTGGGAGAGCCACACCGAACAGGTCCGCGGCTTTGACGGCAGGGTGTTTGACCGGGATACGGTCATTCCCCAGCCTGCCGGAGCCATGCTGTGCTGCTGGTGCGACCGGGCCGACGCCGACGGTCCGGACGGTGGCCAGGCTCTGACCGGGCGGCTTCTACCTGTGATTGCCGCCTTTGGGCAGGCCATGAGGGACTGGAGGTCCGAGATTCCCTGTTCATAATTACACAGATCCATTTTGAGAAACGAGGAAGATCACCATGAAATTCAACAACATACCAGAAGTGAAGCTTGGCATCGTTGCAGTCTCCCGGGACTGCTTTCCCATCGCCCTGTCCACCTCCCGCCGGGAGGCGGTGGTTCAGGCCTACGGGGAGGGGCTGTACAACTGCCCCGTCACCGTGGAAAATGAAACAGACGCCCTGAAGGCCCTGGAGGATGTGCGGGCTGCCGGGTGCAACGCCCTGGTGGTATACCTGGGCAATTTTGGCCCGGAGACTCCGGAGACCCTTCTGGCCAAGCGGTTCCACGGCCCGGTGATGTACGTGGCCGCTGCCGAGGGAGACGGCGATCTGATCAATGGCCGGGGCGACGCCTACTGCGGCATGCTGAACTGCTCCTACAACCTGGGGATGCGTCATCTCCAGGCCTACATCCCCGATTATCCCGTAGGTACAGCCCAGGAGTGCGCGGAGATGATCCGGGAGTTTGTCCCCATCGCCCGGGCTGTCATCGGCGTGAAGAACCTGAAGATCATCACCTTCGGCCCCCGTCCCCAGGATTTCTTCGCCTGCAACGCCCCCATCAAAGGCCTGTATGAGCTGGGTGTGGAGGTGGAGGAGAACTCCGAGCTGGACCTTCTGGTCTCCTACAAGGCCCACGCCGGCGACAGCCGGATCGAGGCCGTCTGCGCCGACATGGCCCAGGAGCTGGGCGTGACCGGAAACAACTATCCGGAGCTCCTGCCCCGGATGGCCCAGTTCGAGCTGACCCTGCTGGACTGGGCGGAGAACCACCGGGGAGCCCGGAAGTATGTGGCCTTTGCCGATAAGTGCTGGCCCGCCTTCCCGGAGCAGTTCGGCTTTGAACCCTGCTATGTGAACTCCCGCCTGGCCGCCCGGGGCATTCCCGTGGCCTGCGAGGTGGATATCTATGGGGCCCTTTCCGAGTACATCGGCGCATGTGTCACCGGCGATGCCGTGACCCTCCTGGATATCAACAATTCGGTGCCCAAGGCCCTGTATGACGAGGACATTGCGGGGAAGTTCCCCTATGTCCTTCGGGATACTTTTATGGGCTTCCACTGCGGCAACACCCCCGCCTGCAAGATGTGCGCCAGCCGGGCGGTGAAGTATCAGCTGATCCAGAACCGGCTTCTGGAGGACGGCGGCACGCCGGACTTCACCCGGGGCACCCTGGAGGGGGACATTGCCGCCTCTCCCATCACCTTCTACCGGCTGCAATGCGATTCCAACGGGGATCTTCGGTCCTACATCGCCCAGGGCGAGGTTCTGCCTGTGGCCACCCGCTCCTTCGGTGGCATCGGCATTTTCGCCATCCATGACATGGGCCGCTTCTACCGCCATGTGCTCCTGGCCAAGCGTTACCCCCATCATGGCGCTGTGGCCTTCGCCCATTGCGGCAAGACCATGTACGAGGTCTTCCGCTACCTGGGTGTGGCGGATATTGCCTACAACCAGCCCGCCTCCCTCCCGTATCCCGGGGAGAATCCCTTCTCCCGCTAACTTCCAGAGAGCCTGGGGAGAGCTCAAGACCGGTCTTGAGCTCTCCCCGCCTCTTTTTTTCCAGGACTGCGATTGGGATGCATTTGCATAACCCGGCGGGATATGATATAGTATCACCGACTATATCTCAGACACCCGGAGGCGTTTATGAGCGAAATGACACAGTTACAGCAGGCAATTCAGGCGGCCTTCCCTCAGACGGAGCTGCGGATGGAGGAGCCTCTGGCCCAACATACTTCCTTTCGGATCGGCGGTCCCTGTGAGGTGATGGCCTTCCCCCGCAGTGTGGAGGAGCTGTCCCGCCTTCTCCGCTGGGCCCATGGACGGCAGCTGCAGCCGGCCATTTTGGGCTCCGGTACCAATGTGCTGGCTGCTGATGCCGGGCGGCGGGGGCTGGTCATCTGCACCCGAGGCTGCCTGGACGGCCTGGAGCAGGTGGACGGCGTCCACATCCGGGTCCTGGCCGGGGTCTCCATGGCCAGAGCCGCCGTATTTGCCGCCAATCTGGGCCTGTCCGGCCTGGAATTTGCCCATGGCATTCCCGGCTCCGTGGGCGGTGGCCTGTATATGAATGCCGGCGCCTACGGGGGGGAAATCCGCCAGGTGGCAGTCCGGACGGAGTTCCTGGACCAGGAGGGGATCCACCATACGCTGGAAGGGGAGGAGCAGGGCTTCGGCTACCGCAAAAGCGCCTTTACCGGCACCTCCCGGGTCATTGTGGCCGGGACCTTTGCCCTCACGCCTGGCGCGCCGGAGGAGATCCGCCAGCGGATGCAGGAGCTCATGGCCCGCCGCAAGGCCTCCCAGCCCTTGGACCTTCCCTCCGCCGGCTCCACCTTCAAGCGGCCTGTGGGCGGCTATGCCGCCGCCCTCATTGAGCAGGCGGGACTGAAGGGAACCCAAATCGGCGGCGCGGCAGTCTCCGCCAAGCACGCCGGATTTGTGGTGAATCTGGGGGGCGCAACGGAGTCGGACGTTTTGGCCCTCATTGCCCACGTTCAAAAGCGGGTTTTGGAAACCTCCGGCATCTCCCTGGAGCCCGAGGTGGTCCGCCTCTGAGCCCCTGCCCGCCTGAGCGATGGGCGATAGAATGGCCTGCCGGGAACAGAACATGGGGCAGGGTAGGAAGACCGATGGAATGCGCAAGCCCCCTAGGCGTTGCGCCAGAAATAGAAGGAGACAGAATTATGTCCTTTTCAGGCCAAGTAAAAAGCGAGCTGTGCCGGACGGTACCGGCCCAAAGGTGCTGCGCCCTGGCGCAGTGCTTTGGCATCCTCCTGTATTGCAATACCTTCACAGGGGATGGGGTGCGGATCGTCACAGAGAGCCGGGAGCTGGGGGAGCTGCTTCCCAAGCTGTTCCGCAAGGCCTTCGGCTTCTCCTTTGACGGAATGCCGGAGGCTCTGGGCACGAAACGGTGCTTTGGCATCTGGGATCCCGGCAAACTCCGGACAATTCTGGAGGCCTATGGCTTCAGCCGGGAGGACACTGTGGCGCTCCACGTGAATTTGGGGGTATTGGAGGAGGACTGCTGCAAGATTGCCTTCCTCCGGGGCGCCTTTCTGGCCGGGGGCTCTGTGACGGATCCGGCCAAGGGCTACCACCTGGAGCTCACCACCTCCCACAGCTTCGTGAGCCGGGAGACCTCCCCCCTCATCCAGGAGATGCTGGGGGTCTATCCCAAGCTGACGAAGCGGGGTGGCAGCAGTGTGCTGTATTTCAAGCAGAGCAACTCCATTGAGGACTTTCTCACCCTCCTGGGCGCGCCCCTGGCCGCCATGGGGATCATGGAGGCCAAGCTGGAGAAGGAACTGAAAAATAAGGTCAACCGCCGCTGCAACTGCGACGACGCCAACACCTCCAAGGTGGTGGACGCCGCCCAGGAGCAGCTGGCGGCCATCCGGCTTCTGGAGGAGCAAGGCCGTCTGGAGTCCCTGCCGGAGAAGCTCCTCCAGGCTGCCAGGGCCCGGCTGGAGAATCCGGAGTCCAATCTGACGGAGCTGGCGGGCCTCATGGACCCGCCCATCACCAAGTCTTCCATGAGCCACCGGCTGCGGCGGCTCATGGAACTGGCGCGGCCACAGGAGGAGAGATAAAAATGGGATTTGTCCATCTGCATGTGCACACGGAGTACAGCCTCCTGGACGGGGCCTGCCGCATTGGCGGCCTCGTGGACCGGGTGAAGGAGCTGGGGCAGGAGGCGGTGGCCATTACGGACCACGGCGTCATGTACGGCGTCATTGATTTTTACAAGGCTGCCAAGGCCGCCGGGGTGAAGCCCATCATCGGCTGTGAGGTCTATGTGGCGCCCCGGGCTATGTCCGACCGGGTCCATGGGATCGACAACGAGTCCTACCACCTGGTCCTGCTGTGCAAGGATATGGAGGGGTATGCCAACCTGTCCACCCTGGTGTCTGAGGGCTTTCTCCATGGCTTTTACGGCAAGCCCCGGGTGGATCTGCAGCTGCTGCGTCAGCATGCGGGGGGCCTCATCGCCCTGTCCGCCTGCCTGGCGGGGGCCATCCCCCGGAGGCTGATGGAGGACGACTTTGACGCCGCCAAGGCCTATGCCCTGGAGCTGGCGGAGATTTTCGGCCCGGACAATTTCTACCTGGAGCTCCAGGACCACGGCATTGCGGCCCAGCGGACGGTGAACCGGGAGCTGTGCCGCCTGGCCCGGGAGACGGGGTTGCCCATGGTGGTCACCAACGACGCCCACTATCTCCGCCAGGAGGACGCCAAAATTCAGGACGTGCTCCTGTGCGTCCAGACGGCCAAAACCGTGGACGATCCCAACCGGATGCGGTTTGAGACCGAGGAATTCTACATCAAAAGCGAGGAGGAGCTCCGCAGGCTGTTCCCCAACGCCGAAGAGGCCTTTGCCAATACCGTGGACATTGCCCGGCGGTGCAATGTGGAATTTGTCTTCAACCAGTATAAGCTCCCCTCCTTCCCGGTGCCCGAGGGCTTCACCGACGAGGCCTATTTCCGCAAGCTGTGCATGGAGGGCTTCCGGGAGCGGTATCCGGACCCGCCGGAGGCCTACCGGAAGCGTCTGGAGTATGAGATTGACGTCATCAGCAAGATGGGGTATGTGAACTACTACCTGATTGTCTGGGATTTCATTCGCTATGCCAAGGACTCAGGCATTCCCGTGGGGCCTGGGCGGGGCTCCGGCGCGGCCTCTATAGTAGCCTACTGTATGCACATCACAGAAGTGGACCCCATGAAGTACACCCTGATTTTTGAGCGGTTTTTGAATCCGGAGCGGGTGAGTATGCCGGATTTCGACACGGACTTCTGCCAGGAGCGCCGGGGCGAGGTCATCGAATACGTGATGCGGAAGTATGGGTCTGACCATGTGGCCCAGATTGTCACCTTTGGCACCATGGCCGCCCGGGGCGCCATCCGGGATGTGGGCCGGGCCCTGAACTTCACCTATGGGGAGACCGACGTAGTGGCAAAGCTGGTGCCCTCCACCCCCCACATCACCCTGGACGAAGCCCTGAAGACCTCCCCCCAGCTGAAGGAGATGTACGATGGGGACGAGCGGGTCCAAAAGCTCATTGATACGGCCCGGGCTCTGGAGGGGATGCCCCGAAACACCTCCACCCACGCCGCCGGTGTGGTGATCACCAAGCTGCCGGTGGAACATTATGTGCCCCTGTCCAAAAATGACGACACCGTGGTGACCCAGTACCCCATGACCACCATTGAGGAGCTGGGCCTTCTGAAAATGGACTTTCTGGGCCTGCGGAACCTGACGGTTATTGCCGAGGCGGAGGCGGAGATTCGAAAAACAGAACCGGAATTTTCCATGGCCCACATTCCCGATGATGACCCCAATATCTATACCATGCTGGCCGAGGGGAAGACCCAGGGCGTGTTCCAGATGGAATCCGCTGGCATGACCGGGGTCTGCGTGAGCATGAAGCCCACCTCCATTGAGGACCTCACCGCCATTGTGGCTCTGTACCGTCCCGGTCCCATGGATTCCATTCCCAAGTTCATTGCAAACAAGCAGAACGCCCAAAGGGTCACGTACAAAACCCCCTTGCTGGAGCCCATTCTCCGGGTGACCTACGGCTGTATCGTCTATCAGGAGCAGGTCATTGAGATTTTCCGCACCCTGGCCGGGTACTCCATGGGTCAGGCGGACAATATCCGCCGGGCCATCTCCAAAAAGAAGCAGAAGATCATCGAGGCCGAGCGCCACGTCTTTGTCTACGGGGATCAGGAGCAGGGCATTCCTGGCGCAGTGGCCCAGGGGGTGCCGGAGGCAGTGGCCCAGTCTGTCTATGACGAAATCGTGGATTTTGGTGATTACGCCTTCAACAAGGCCCACTCCGTGTGCTATGCCGTGGTGGCCTACCAAACGGCATACCTGAAGTATTATTATCCGCGCCAGTATATGGCGGCGCTTATGACCTCCGTTTTGGACAGCGCCGGGAAAATCGCCGGATACATTGCCGAGTGCAAGGAGATGGAGATCCCGGTTTTGCCCCCGGACATCAACCATTCTACAGACAAATTTACCGTGGAGCCGGAGGGCATCCGCTTCGGCTTGGGCGCGGTGAAGAATGTGGGCCGGGGCCTCATCCGCGCCATGGTGGCCAAACGGACCTCCGGCGGCCCCTTCCAGTCCCTGGAGGATTTCCTCCAGCGCATGGAGGAGGGGGACCTCAATAAGCGGGTGGTGGAAAATCTCATCAAATGCGGGGCCATGGACTGCTTCGGCCTCTACCGCAGCCAGCTGCTGGCCATGTATGAGCCTGCCATGGAGGCGGTGGCAGACAGCCGCCGCCGGAATGTGGAGGGCCAGCTGGGCATGTTCGCCATGCTGGAGGAGGAGGGACCGAGCCTTGGCATTCCAGTGCCCAAAATGAACGAAATCAGCCGGGCGGACCGCATGGCCATGGAGAAGGAGACTACGGGATTGTACCTCTCCGGCCACCCCATGGACGATTACCGGCCCTATTTGAAAAACACCCATGTGCTGCCCATTGGCAGCCTGATGGATGAGGAGCGGACGGTGGAGGACGAGTCCATCGTCTCCGTGGCCGGGATCATCCAGAAGGTCCGGCTGAAAACCACCCGGAACAACTCCATGATGGCCTATGTCACCTTGGAGGATGACACCGGCTCCATGGAGCTGCTGACCTAC
>ERZ1673697.1451-NODE-1451-length-27071-cov-7.219907_pt1 | contig 27071 bp, 26 predicted proteins | sample MGYA00580227_ERZ1673697 | MGnify/ENA primary metagenome ERZ1673697 (study PRJEB41218, sample SAMN15661759) | gut metagenome | host: Homo sapiens | place: Canada: London | collected 2015-08-20/2019-03-30 | study: EMG produced TPA metagenomics assembly of...
ATTCTCCGCCTGCGGCGGGTCGCTTCAGCGACACAATTCTCTTCCGCCGCAGTGCAATCCTCGCAGAGCGTTTTATTGTATAGGAAATTTTCTGTACAATAAAAAAACACCTCCGGGACATACAACTGTCCCGCAGATGTTTAAATACTATCTGCTGCCACTTTCATTGCGGCCCGGCCTCACGAACACCACTGTTCGTCGCCTGCTCAGTCCGTACTGTTGAACTCGCATTCATAAGCTGAATGTAATGCAGTGCAAAGAGTACTTATTTTATACCTTAATTTTATTATAGCGTCAATATATCCGCAGTAAAAATGTTCAAATTATCAATTAATGATTTACACAATTTAAACTTCTTTCGTCCAAATCCAAATATTGCAAAATTACTGTTTCCAATGTCTGTTACTGTTGTACTGCCAACTGACGGAGCAGCCAATTACTGTGCGTCATCTTTCTGATATCTTTTTCAGCAGCGTATTCGGCACATTCAGTCTTGTATTTCTTCCACATTTTTCCGAAATCCTATATACGTCACAATAAAATAAACAAGATAGATGCCCAGAAATAAAAGGATGGATTCTCCAAAATATACAGCAGGTACAGACGGTACACCGGTTGCTCTTACAAAAAGGCGGCTCAGATGCAAAATCATTTTTCCACTGATTACAATCGCCAGCAGCACCGGACACAGATAATATAAGCTGAGCTGTTTCAGAATCACCTTTCCGATTTCTGCTTTCTTCAGCCCCAGTTTTTTCAGGACATCATATCTCTGTCTGTACTTTGCAGAATCGCTGAGCTGCTGCACAGACAAGACCGTTACCGCAACACACAGGAACACCACCCCGATATAGAACAGAGGAAAAATGACCGATGCAAGCAGCAGTTTCACCTCCGGTATCAACTGATCCCGCACAAGAATATCCGTTGCATAAGTGAGGATTGTGTCTGAACCGATACATCCGTTATTGCTCATTGCTATTTCCACTCCATGACCGCCGAAATCCTTTTCTTCCCCGCTATGGAGTTTCTCTAATCTGCTCTGCAGACCTTTCGGCGTAGCCCCGTCAAGCGATGCTGCCAGCTCAGAATAATAGGGCTCCATTCTTTCAAGCACCTCATCCGGCACCACAATCACATAGTCGCCGCCGTTCTGTCCGTTTTGTGAAAATGCTTCAGAATAAATGCCGGCGCAGGTAAGGGGATGCTTCTCCGATGCATCCATGATCCGCAGATCTTCCGGCATTCCCTCTACCTGCTTCCTAAGTCGCTCTTTTACGTGGAGCAGGTAAGAATCCTGCCCGACCTTTACTTGCGGATAGCCAAGCATCGCTCTCAGCCTGTTATAATCTGACGCTCCCATATAAGTATCATACTGACAATACGTAATATCCTCTTTCAACATTTCCTCAATTTTATCTATGTCCGGGGTGCCGTCCTTTTTCCGGTACATCGTACCAAACGCATCCAGATTCGCATACATCCAGGTATTCGCCTGACTGCTCCGATCCATATAAATATGATAAGTGTAACATTCTTTTAATGGTGCATATGCTTGCAGAATTTTCTTTTCATCCTGAAAATCCTCTTTTACATCATTACTGTAAATCTGTACATCAAAAGGGAACTTTTTATCCAGCAGGGTATTCTGATAGTCCATAAACATCAGGGCGATGGACGCTCCCATCAGCGCCAGTGTAAATAACGCCGTCAGCGTTCCCATGGTAAACTGCATACTTCGTATCTTAGATGAGAACTGACGCAGCAGAAACAGATTCTGTCCTCTGTAAATAGCACTTCCCCGCTTTCTTATATAACAGGTGATCCATGCCGATACGCCGATGTAGAACAGATAAATCGTAAGGACGAGACCGATTAAAAATGCCGCTGTCTGCCCTCCATTTCGCAGACTTCCGAATACCGCCCAGAACAATAGGATCATTCCCACGGAAACCGGTAAAAGGATGCGCTTTCTTCCCTCATGGGATTCATGAATTTCTTCGTTTTTCCGTTTTTCCTCCATCAGATCATGGATATTCATCTTCCTGAATTTTTTCCTGCAACGAAGCAGCGCCAGAAGATAACAGCCATAATAACAGAGGAAGGTCATCAAAAGCGTATAAGGATGAAGCATCACCTGCAGATGATATGCTTCCTGAAGCATTCCCAAAAGAACCGCCTGGAGAACCTGCTGCAGCAAAATCCCCAGAACCAATCCAAGCAGAAATGCTCCGCTTCCCAGAAGAAGCGTCTCGCGCATATACAGCCCCGCAATTTTTTTCTTCTTCATCCCCAGCAGAAGGTAAATGCCAAATTCACTGCTTCTTTTTTCCAGTATGAACCGAACCATGTAGCCAATCAGCCACGCAGCAATCAGTACAACAAACACACTGGCAACGATCACCATCGTTCCCATCATGTCATTCCACACGTCAATCTTTATAAAATCCTTCCGAAAAATCAGACTGCTGAAGGCGTAAACAAGCGCCGTAACCAGCGTCATAGTCAGCACGTACACCAGATAATCTCTGGCTGACCGTTTCATATTACGAAAAGCAAGCTTACCGAGCATCTGACAGTTCACCTCCCGTCAGAGACAGCACATCCAGAATCTCCTGCAGAAATTCCCTGCGGCTTTTTGCGCCTCTTACCAGTTCATGGAAGATCTTTCCGTCCCGCAGAAAGAGGATTCTTTTACAGTAGCTTGCAGAAAATGCATCATGGGTTACCATAAGGATGGTCTCCTCCATGGACTGATTTAATTTTGTAAATGTTTCCAGCAATATCTGTGCAGAACGGGAATCCAGCGCCCCGGTCGGCTCATCCGCCAGAAGCAGTTTGGGATGATTGACCATGGCTCTTGCACATGCACAGCGCTGTTTCTGCCCTCCGGAAACCTGATACGGGAATTTTCCCTTCACTTCGGTCAGTTCCAGAAGTTCCAGCATTTCCCCACAGGTCTTTTGGATATCCTTCTTTCTTCCGCCCTGAATCGTAACCGCAAGAAGGATATTTTCCTCAATGGTCAGAGTATCCAGCAGGTTGTAATCCTGAAATACAAAGCCAAGATTCTCTTTCCGAAATTCCGACAATGCATCATCGGAAAGCTCCGTAATATCCGTATTCTCATAATAAATATGCCCTGCAGTCACACGGTCAATGGTTGCAAGGAGATTTAAGAGGGTGGTTTTTCCGGAACCGGAAGCTCCCATCACCCCTACAAACTCACCATGCTCCACCTGAAAGCTCACCCTGTCCACAGCTTTTGTCACGTTCGCTACGGTTCCGTAGTATTTTTCAACATCACAGATTCGAATATAATCACTCATTTGCTTTTCACTCCTGTCTTTCATTGATAGCCTTATTTTACAGAAAAGATTCCTTTTCTTGTATAAAAGTAGATTGAAGTTATCTTACATTTTTGAAAGATAACTCCAATCTGCTTTAATGACTGATGAAATTACTAATCGGGAATTCCAGGGTCATTCTTGTTCCGTATCCATACTCCGACTGAACCGTAAGCCCGATTCCAAGCTTCTCGCACAGCTTCCGGCACAGATAGAGCCCCATTCCGGTCGAACGCTCCCTCCGTCTTCCGTTGCTTCCGGTAAATCCTTTGTCAAAGATTCTGGAGCATTCCTCTTCCTTAATGCCGATACCATTGTCCTCTATCGTCAACAGCACTCCCTTTTCTGTCCGTTCTGTAGCAATCCGAATCAGCGGATGTTCCTGCCCGTATTTTACACTGTTCAGGATCATCTGATTCAGAATGAACTGAATCCACTTGCGATCCGTATAGACCAAATCTCTGCATTCCACTTCTGCCTGCACATGGTTCTGGATCAACAGAAGACGGTTCTTTTCCAGCACTTCGCATGCTGCCCCATCCAGATCGGTTTCTGCAATCCGATAATCCTTATAAACCTCATCCGATCTGGCATAATAAAGTACCATATCCACATAGTTTTCAATCCTCTGATTCTCCACTGCAATAACTTTGTATGTATCGTCTCCGCTTTTTCTATGATTCTCGCAAATCATGGAAATCCCGGTAATCGGCCCCTTGACCTCATGTACCCAGCTTTCGATATACTCCTTATAGTCCCGCTGCGCATCCTCAATCTGCCGGATGCGCTCAATGACTGACCTATTTGATTTGCATATCATATCCCGGTACAGCATATCCTCCAGTCTGCCTGACCGGGGAAGCAGTTCCCCTAAAAGGAATCGCTGATCCATCTGTTTCAGAATCTGCTCCGCCTCCCGGAAAAATTTCCTTCTCTGCAGATACGTTACACAAAACCAGCTGCCTGACAGGACAATCCATACCGCCAAAATAAGCTTTACATTGTCCGCTCCATATCCGGTTACCCGCAAAAAAGCAGACAAAAGAATCATACAGGCAGCCTGAAGCAAAAACAGCAGGAACTTATCTTTTAAAAATGCCCCAATATTCATACTCTGTACCCCATGCCCCTCTTTGTTTCGATAAAGTCTTCAATTCCCATCTGCTTCAGCTTTTCACGAAGCCTCGTCACATTGACACTCAGCGTATTATCATCAATAAACACCTGATTCTCCCACAAATATTCAATCAGATCCATTCTCGGCACAAAACTCCCTTCATGCCGATACAGACAGTGCAGGATTTTCAGTTCATTTTTTGTCAGTTCCGCTTTCTGTCCCCGGTATTCCAGACTGCAGGCAGAAAGCCGCAGGATGACGCCCCGGCAGGAAAGACTTTCCGGCTCCTGCAGGATATTTCCTTTTGTCCGTTTCAAAACGGCAACAATTCTCGCCAGAAGAATCGGCGCCTGATACGGCTTGGTAATATAGTCATCTCCGCCCTTCAGCATTCCCGTCAATTCATCCATTGCATCCGTCCGGCTGGTCAGAAAAATGATTGGAACTTCCGTCCTCTCCCTGATCTTTACGCACAGCTCAAAACCGGATATTTCCGGCAGATTCACATCCATCAGCACAAGATCCGGCCTTATTATGCAGATTTCTTCCTCTGCTTCACCATAATTTTCTGTGGAATACACTTCATATAGTGCATTCTCCAGCAGTAATTTCAGTTCTTTTCGGATGAGTGGTTCATCCTCTATAATAAATATTTTCATTTTATCACCTGCCTGTCGCTCTATCGACACTCAAAACTCCGTATGTGACTCAAAGTCTATCCAATTTTTCTTTCATTTTTCGTCTTAATTTAAAAAACAGACGCGAGGTATATTCTTCATTTCCAGTCAATAATTCATAGGCCTCCATAACGCCGCAGGAATATACAAATCCAAAAAGCCCGACGGCAAATCCCAGAAACACAAAAGAATGATACTCAGACCATACAAAATATCCTTTTGACGTTAAAGCAAGGATTATAATACCGACAATAAATAAAATCGTGCATGGAACAGCTATCATCTTATGCTTTTTCTTTCTGAAAGCATATATATTTGACAATTCTTTCAAATATTCATAGTCAAACAGCAACGGTTCCTTTTTCAAAATTTTATATTGTTCCTGTTCGACAAACATTCCGAGCACCGCAGAAGAAATTCCGATAATGATGCAAATGGCCATTCCCAGATAACGCCATGTGGTATTCTCATGAAATAATACAAATGGTATTCCAGCCAATGCCCAGCACATAAATGCAGCTCCAATATATTGGCACACCTTTTTTTCACTCATAAGATATCCCTCTGCCATTTCACGGTTCACATAAAATCCTTTTTCATCCGTGTTTTTAATCGTTTTTTCGTCTTTTAGTAAAAAATCAACAGAAACCTCAAAAATATTAGATAACTGCATCAGTTTTTCCGTTTCCGGAAAACCCTGATTATTTTCCCATTTACTGACTGCCTGTCTGGTTGTACCAAGTTTTTCAGCCAAAACCTCCTGTGAAAATCCTTTTTCTTTTCTTAATTTGAAAATTTTTTCACCTAAATTCATTTTGCAAATACCTCCTGTGCTTTGATACGCAAATACTATCAAAGTACGTTGTTATTTTCTATCTCTTACTAAATACACATCGTTAACTTCAGGTTGCAAGTATGTCATTGGATCATTTATTATGACATAAAATTCCGGATAAAAGCAGTATATCACATTTTTTCCGGAAACTTTAGAGTAAAAAAATCCATATAAAAATACCGGGCTGACTCCGTAGAGTTTCCCGGTATAATCCAAATTACTTAATAACCAAGTAAAGCTGTTTATTTAAAATTTTCTCCTGAATTGCAGAAGCTTTGAACGGCCAACCGCCCGATTCATCGTTTCTTCTATTCAATAGGTAAATTATGTTGTTTCAAAAAAGAAAGCTTATCCCAATATCCTCTCTGAAACAGGATTTTTCCATTCACCACATGGAAGAATCCACATCCACGCAGTCCCAATGGGTCTTTCCATTCCAAAATTGCCCATTGTCCGTCTTCAAAAATATTTTCTACAATAGCAGTCATGTCGGCAGTAGAAAATTCTGCCGTAAACATTTCTCTGATAGCTTCTGCGCCTATTACAGGGTCATTTGTCACCTGATGGTTGGTTGCATTGTCATGATAAAGGCTCACGATTGCCTCTACATCATGGCTGTTAAAGGCATCTACCCATTTGCACACTACTTCTTTTGGTCTTAACATCATTCTCTTCCTCCGTTTCATTTTATCTTCTATAATCATCTCTGGTAAACAGATGCTTAATTTCTTATTTTTGCTTCTATCTGTCCGGAATCGCCGAAAATCCTTGATTTACTGCAGTTTTCGTGACAGAAGGCAAACGCTTTCCACATGAGTACCAAACTAAAACATATCCCCACAAAATCACGGAAATATGAACAATATTTATACAGTACTAATACTGCTCGTGCATCCCTTTTCCAACAAAATCATGGATGGTATTAATTTTGCACCATACTAATTGTACAACAGCCTGTGGCACAATTATTTTTTTCCATTACTTCAGTATCATTATCTTCTTCCATCTTTTCCGCTTCTAACGATTGATACTCCTGTTTCAATCCTCGTAATAATTCTTCCCCACTCGACAAGTACAGCGTATACTTTGAAACAAAAATCTTCATCTTATCAAATGTCTAGTGCTACCGCTTATTGAGAATAATTTCTTGCTTATTAACAAATAACCGAGCGTTTATATTCCAATTATCTTGATAACCTCCAACAATAATTAATATAGGTTCTGGACATTTTAGTTTTTGGTCTTGAGATAAAACTATCATTTGATTTTTATCAATATTACTTGGTGCCGACGATGCATTTGGATGATAGTGCCACTCTCCTAAATAATACTGACCTTGGTTCCATGCCAAATCTAAAATTCTTTTTAATCCATCTATACCCCTATGAAAAGTACACTTTGAATGTCTAGAATTTTGGGGTGGTGGTGTTATTTGCAAAATATTAGCTATTGCTTGGTTAGAAGAATAATTTCCAATTAAAATGCCCCCTGTTTCATAAGGATTAGAAACAGCACAATAATAAAGCATTTGTTCATAAGCCTTTGTATCGAACTTTACACTATATGATTGATTCTTATCTTGAAAAAGCAAATTATCCATCCTCTCTTTTTTCCACCACCTCATAGCTTTCAAATATTCCATCGCTCTCTTTTTGCTCGTAAATGAATGAAAGCGTCTTTTGAGATTTTGATATAATGTAATTTTCAATTACCTTCACGGAAGTTGCAGCAGCAATCCAAATATCATCACTTCTTCCAGGAAAAGTCGGATGCCAGCAACCAATTCCATTCCTTGGCAAGTCGTAATCATCATATAAAACTTTTTCTGCCTGTAGATACGGGGAAATCAAATCATAAAAAGCATTAAAATTAAAAGTGTTGCCATTCATCAGTGTAACATATAATCGCTTTGCACCCAATCCAACAGAGACTGAAGCTATAATATGGGTTCTCTTAAAATTAGTGCTTTGAAGAATATCAAGTACATTATTTTCCCCAGTACAATCAACAATAACATCATATCTATCCAAATCAATATTTGTTTTAAAAGAGTCATCATTTGAAAGAGTATCATTTATAACTTTAACATTTGCGTGTGGATTTAGGGAGTTAAGATAATTACATACCGATAATTCTTTAAATTCACCAATATTATTTAGATTTAAGATATGGCGGGATAAGTTCCCGACTTCAAATATATCTGAATCTGCAATAGTAATATTATATACTCCTGCTCTTACAAATATTTCTGCGATTGATGCTCCAATGCAACCTGCTCCAATGAGCAATATTCTTTTTCTTAGTAACAGGTCACTCATTTTACCTCGTTGAGATATTTCGTGTTGGTTCCAATTTTCTGAAACAATCCAATCCAATTTTGCATTTTTAGTGAATACCTCACATTTATCACGCATCCACCATCCCTGTTGATTATTTCTGAATCCTCTTGCTGTCCTTTTGCCATATGATACAGTCGGTAAATACAGAGCTTTCCAAGAAATTATCTCGGGGTCTCCACCAAAAATTCGGGGAACAGGGAAACCAATTAAAAACAAATGCCGTTTTCCGTCCCGAATTTTTGAGACAATATTTTGAAGGATACACATTAAATTAATATGTTGTTTTTCACAGGCAACTAACAAATCGCCAAATGTTTCTGGTGCTTGCCACTCATTAACAACTGGAATCTGATTCATAAGTATCCACGGGGCAATAATTGGAGGTGATATAGTTGTTTTTGAAAGATATTTTCCCCATTCTGTATAATGCTGAATGTTGTTATTTAGCGATTTAAACGCCTTAACATAGTATACAAATGGTTTATTTTTATACACATCTAATTCTGCTATTCCATACCGACATTCGACACTCTCCCATTGCATAAAGGTAACCACATCTTCCGAGAAAGCAAACTGCATTTCTAAAATATTGCTCATAGAAAATTCGGGCAGCTCAAACGGCTCGCTTTCTGTAACTAATTTTCCTTTTGCCGCTAGCTCGAGCCAACAAATTGCTCGTTTTGCATGATACAACAAGCGTTCATCTACACTATATGGTTCCGATTGAAAATTAGGTATTGTATTCACCTCAAGACATAATGCTCCTTTTCTCCACAATCCGTTTCTTTCAATTTTGGAGTTGTTGGCTTGATGATACAATGTAACCGTTATACTGTTTTCAACATCTGGATATACTTTAATTTTTCCCTTTGGGTATTCGGATCCAACAACGAAAAACCATTGAGATTTCTGAGGGAAATATGGTGTTTCACATTCAATCACGATACTTAAGTGTAAATACCAAACATTTAATTCGTTATCAAATTGCCACTCATCCATTATCTCAACTTGCGATAATGAATCTAAAGCCCTTCGAGCCTGATTTAATTTATCAAGGATTTGTTTTGACTCCATCTATGCAAATCTTCCTTCTGGAATGGCTGCTGATTTTTCAGTACGAGTTGTAAATCCCGTTGAAGAATTAGATTTTGATGGCTTTGGAGCTGGTGGGAATTCATTACCAAATAGCTCTCTCCATTTGCAAACACTATCATATAATTCTTCACATTCAAAAGCTTCACGAGCTATTTTAGCAGCATCACAAACCGTATCGTAGAAATCAGAATATTCTTCATCTGTAATTCGTCCAAAAACATCGTGTTCAGGAACGCCTCTATCAGCTAAAAAAGGTTTATTAGTATATTGGGAAATGATATTTTCAAGAGTTAATACAACACCTTCGGCAACACTTTTAATATCATCTGGACAACAATCACCAATAAAATGTTCCAACGGATAACTCTTGGGATGTTTCATATCTGGATATTGTGTTTTACGCCACCACTTCAATGCCTTAACAACATTTATATAGTGGGTATTACACTTCTTGTTTTTTTCAACCGTCCATCGAATTTGCTCAAGTGGATGTGTTTTATCCCATTTTTCCGCTTCACGGTCAGGAATTAGCAACGGTTCGAATTTCCATTGAGGTTCGTTATCTGATTTATAAAATATGTTATATGCACTTTCAAGTAAGTCATTATTGAACGATTTTGTGAGTAACTTTTGTTGGAAATCTTCAATTGTATATTCCGAAATAATCGCCTCATCTTGAAGTACTCCTGTTTCGCTTTCACTAGGTGCAGAGGTAGGTACGATATCCAAATCAACATAACTTAAACTTATACCAATTGACCTGCCTTGAATTCTATATTTGTCTTTATAATATTTTTCTAAAAACGGAACAAATAAATCCAAAGCCTCCTCTGGTGTATACTCTTTAGAGTCTAATTTCGTTACAACAATTACATCGACATCTGATTTATTGCCGTTTTTGGGTTTTACTGCTGTGGAACGTCGGTAACTTCCCTGTAAGAAAGTACTAATAATAATCTTTGATAATGTTTCATCTTCCTCTAATCTCCTTCTTAATGTCGTATGCCCTGTTTTCAAATCCTTCACTTGATTGTCAGACAAACGAATATTAGATAGAAAGTCTTTAAAATATGACGGTGCAGTAGACATAAATAATCCTCCTTTAATTATTGAAACTTATTGATTGTGAATATGTACAAGAATTCCTTTGCTCAAAATCATATTCATATAGAATACATTTGCCAAATCCAACTGAATTTTGACCTAAGAAAAACATAAATGCATTTGGAGCAGCAGCAAAAATATGTAGTGTTGCACGCCGTTCCACAGTGCTTCTTCTGCCAATAGCGTTATAAACTGAATTAGCTAAAGCAGTTGCATGTGTCCCATCTTCTATCGAAAAATTTGTGGCACCAACATCGCTTGGCGTACAATTAATGATACGTCCAATTGATAGATTGTTTTCTTTTATAAATTTTACCACGTCATCGTAAATGTTGCGAGTGACATTTAACACTAATGCAGAATCATATTGATTCTCATTAAACTTTTCGTGTGAAATATCCCAATTAGTATAGTTCCTTTTAGATGACAGTTTCACATCCCATAATACAGTGCCATTGGTCGACGATTTTTGTATCGGAAATACGTTGATACCTGATTTACTATCAAGAATTCTTCCTACTGCAAAGGCTATAGACGCATGTGTATCTAAAAATATTTGATAGGCATGCTTGTTGCTTGTATTTGTGAGCAAAAATTCTTCCAAATTTCTATAAATATCTTTGTTCCAATCGTATTCACCCTTTATCTTGCGACCATCAAACTTATTAATGAATGATAAACAACTCTCTGTGTCTTCTTCCAAGTTTTCTGCCCCACGGGTAAAGCTTTTCACACCAATAGATATTCTTTTAGAGGAATATTTATCGGCAACAAGAAGAATGCGTTTTTCCATCTCTTCATCAAACTCTTTTCTATCAATACCTTTACCATGTGTTGAAGAAATCATCTGGTCATTTACAGTAGCTGAAGCAATAAACCTAATTTGGTCAAACGCCATCATTTGATTGCTATCTGAAATATACTGATGCAACGAATCTCTTACAATTTTTTCTAAAACTTCTATTTCAAACGGCAAAATTAAAAACTGTATTCTCTTATTATCAAACAAATCTGTATCAAACCCATTTAGCGACGATTTTGCTTCTTTATCAAGCACTTTCCCATAATACTTTTCGATTGACTTTATAAATGTGTTGGCGGACTTATCACATTGCCCAATTAAAAATAATTCATATTCAGGACTTTCTATATCCTTTATAAGGTCATCTAGCCATGTTTTGATGTCTGATTTGGTAAAAGTATTTATCGTTGATTTCACTTGTATACATTTAACAATTTGATTTTGCTGCTCTAATGCTATATCAACCTTATCATTTGATGTTGGAAATTCGACATATATCTTATCCCAGTTACTTTTATCAGTTAAGGCCTCTAATACTGAAGCAAACCCCTGGTATAAAAATCCCCGTGATGCTTCTTTTCCACCCATAATCCTCACCCTTTCTCATCATTTATTTGCTTTACTAATACATGTGATATTCTATAAACAGGCTACCCATTAAATAACCCCAAAATATTTCAAAGCATCCTTAATCGCTTCCACTTTCTCTGGTGTAGGATGCTTCCTCGGCTGTTTCAATTCCTCTACCGCATTAGGGGCATCATACATCGGTAAGCCTAAATCTCTCTTAACCTCTGCAATATAAGCGGTATGTACCTTGAATCCATACTTTTCTTCTATGTACTCTTTTATCATTTTATAGGTAACTCGCTCTTTCGGCTTATAAGCTTCTGCCCTTTCATAAATTGCCTTTAACGGAACTTTACCCTCACCCTCCCCAAACTCGACTTTTACGTTGATATGACTGTCTGGCCTTTTGTGGGAAAGCAGTACTACAGTCTCGACTGTTGTTTCGTTGTCCCAACTTAATTCCTGTATCTCCTTTCCGTTAAAATAGACAGGAAAACGGAATTTAATGTGCTTCAGAATGCGGCCATCCGGCTGCTCTTCTTCAAAAATATCAACTTGTTCAATGAAGCTGTTAAGAAATGTTTTCTTCTCAGCATCCGTGAACTTGTCATATAGTTTATCAAAATACAGAAGAAATTGATAGATGTTGTCCCCGGAAATTTTCTGCTGACGCACATTTACAATTCGGGTCTCTACTTCTTCAATCTGTACTTCAATCGAATCAATATCTTCGTACAGCTTATACAGACGTTCTTCCATATCCTGATACTTACGGTCATAATATTTATCGGATATGTCCAATGCGTCCATTTGCTGACCAAGTCTGGACTTGGCACCGTTCAGCTGACGAAGTTTTTTACGAAGCTGTTCCTGCTCTTTCTCCAGCTCATCTGTGTCTATTCTGGAACCAATCTTCTCTCGAATCGCATTCTCAAACTTCGGATTTTCTATCAGCTTTCTGATCACTTCTTCTACAGCAGAGTCTATCTTTTCCTGCCCCCATTGTTTGCGATAACCGCACTTATGACCGTTTACCGTAGTACGATGCTTGCAGGCATAATAGTAATAATCCTTGTACAAAGTCCCATCTTTTTTCTTCTTGCGGTTTACATTGCCGTACATAGGTGCTCCGCATACAGGGCAACGAAGAATACCAGATAAAATATGTTCATGCTCCAAATTATAAATTTTCTCTGATTTCACACCTGTCTGCTGACGTTTCTTCTGTGCCAACTGCCATATTTCCTCTGAAACGATTTCATCCTGTACACCATCATAAACCGGATATTCATCCTGTTTTACAATATGATATTCATTTCTGGTGCCAGCTATTTTTTCATTTTTTCTTCGTCCGTAGGCAAGCTTACCACAATAAACGGGGTTATCCAGAACCAACTTGATAAAGTGCGCTGAGAACATATCCAATGTGTTATTCTGACGTTTCTTTTTCTCATAGCCATGTTCATTAAGATATGCTGCAACAGCTGACGCTCCCATCGTGGTATTTACAAACTTATCGTAAATAATACGAATAACTTCTGCTTCTTCTTCCTCAATCTCCAGATAACCATCCACAAGTTTATAACCATACGGAGCAAATCCACCGTTCCATTTTCCTTCACGAGCTTTCTGTCTGCGTCCTTCCATCGTCTGAACCAGAATATTCTCTCGTTCAATCTCCGCCACCGCAGACAATACGGAAATCATCAATTTTCCACTGTCTTTTGAACTATCAATACCATCTTCTACACAGATCAGATTTACTCCAAAATCCTGCATACGTTGCAGGGAGCTAAGTACATCAGCTGCATTTCGTCCAAAACGTGACAGCTTAAATACCAGTACAAAATCAACGTTGTCTTTTCCTGCTTCTATATCCTTTAACATCTGCACAAACTGCGGACGTCCATCAATATTCTTACCAGACTTACCTTCGTCTGAATATTCTCCGGCTATCATCATATCCTGAAATTCAGCATACTTTTTCAGTTTTTCTTTCTGAGCATCCAAACTATATCCATCGACCTGCATCGAGGTCGATACTCTTGTGTAAATATAACATTTGGTGTTTTTCATCGGTTATCCACCTCCGCTTCCAAACCTTTTCTAATTGTGCAACGGGCCGTTGCACTTTTTATTCCAGTTCTTTTTCTATTTCTTCAATAGACGGCAAGCTACTTCTCAGTTCTTCCGGCAGTGCATTTGCTATCTGATTTTTCCACTCTGCAACACCAATCGGATTCTGATATCCTGCAAGGGAATACTCCACAACCGTCTGATTTTTTCCTTTAACCAGGAGCAAGCCAATCGTAGGCTTGTCTTCCGGATGACGCAGGATGTCATTTACAACATTCTGGTACATGTTCAGCTGACTGATAAATCCCGGCTCAAAGTCACAGGCTTTCAGTTCAATTACCACATAACACCGAAGCTTTAAGTGATAGAATAACAGATCAATGTAAAAATCGTCTCCACCAACTTCCAGATGTACCTGCCTGCCTACAAACGCAAAGCCCTGTCCCAACTCCAACAGGAAATTCTGTATATGCTCCGTCAACTGACGTTCGATTTCCACTTCTCGCCTTGGCATATCTGTCCCCAGGAAATCAAACAAATAAGGATCTTTGAAAATCTGGTCTGCCATATCGGAATCTGCCGGTGGCAAAGCAATAGGAAAGTTGTTTACACTTTTTCCAGTACGTTCAAGCAATCTGCTTTGAATCTGCATATCAAGAACCGATTTACTCCAACCATTTTCTATTGTCTTTTCAGCATACCAGATGCGACTTTCTTCATCATTGAGTTTATCCATCAAAGAAATGTTGCTGCGCCAAGGTATTTGTGCAACGACCCGTTGCACAATTTCAAAATCAGGCCAACACTCCGCAAATTTACGCATATACTTGATATTTCTTGGTGAAAAACCACTCATATCTGGGAAAGCTTCCTTTAAGTCTTTTGCCATGCGGTCAATTACCTTGGCACCCCAGCCCTCCTCTTTCTGTTTTTGCAGAATGGCTCTACCAATATTCCAGTAAAGGCAAATCATAGTGGAATTAGCGTTTAATACAACAGAAATTCTTTGCTTCTGAATTTCCTTTTTAACTTCTTCTATAAACTCCAAATAACTATCACCCATTTCAGAAAGATTTGGAGCAACAGGAAATATCACTCCATCCTTATCTTTCCCCATACGCTTTCTGCTATCCATATTCATTGCCTCCGTATGTATTCTCAACTCGTTTGTTACAGTTAATATTATTTGTCCCAACTTTATTATAGCATGGATTTTCAATATCTCAATAGGAAGATGCACGATATAGAAAAAAGGTGCACGATATGGACACCTCACAGTTCTGATCAACCTGCTTCTTTCTGTTTTTCTTTTGTTTCTTCGATGTCTTGAATTTCTTTGAGAAGCTCATCGCCGTATTTTTCAATCATACGGGTCAGAAAATCCACGCATCGTTCAAACGCTATATTCTGTTCCATGAGCTTCCCTCCCTTCAAGTCATCTGCTGCTCTTTCTCCTACTTGCAAGATATGGTATAATGCTTGGTAGAAAGATTTCTTTGATCTACGTTCATTTTAAGCTAATAAAAGCGAAAGCACATTGAGCGTAGATTGAGCATAAATTGACTACTTTTCGAAGGGAGGGCTGTTCATGGAAAGATGTGATTTCAGTTCAGTCATGACCATTGTTCGCCGATTTATCAGCGACGATTATAATACAAACCAAACCGAATTGCTGGGGGATGTATTTAGCTCCTTCTTTAACCAGCCGGATGATCCGGGTGCATTTGATATGGCATTGGTCTGCCGCTGGTTTACCGGGCAGGCAAAAATCAGCCCGAAGATTTCACAGTATTATGCCAAATTCGGTAATCGTAAAAAATTGGCAGAGGATTTGGAGGACGGTGTTCTGCCCCTTATGTATGACAGTGCAATGGCTGCACAGGAAGTGTATCGCCTGTTGATGCAGGATGACACTATTTCCGAGCGAGTAAAAAAAGAACGCTCTCGTTACTATCCTTGTGATTCTGAATATGAAGAAGCTTTGTTTATTGCAGATGTTCTCTGCTTTGGCATGGAGCGTGAGTTTATCAAGCGTGACCCAAAGGTAAAGAATCTTCTTGCTGACGGAAAACTTTCTCCGATGCTCAGTGATTTCATTGCCGATGAAGGCGCACCAAAGCCTTGCCGACATTTCTGCGGACGTGAAAAAGAACTGGGAATGCTTCACGAATTGTTATTGGAGCATGGAAAGGTATTTCTTCATGGCATTGCCGGTATCGGTAAGAGCGAACTTGCAAAAGCCTATGCAAAGCAACATCGTAAGGAATACACAAATGTCCTGTATCTGACCTACACCGGTAATCTGATGCAGGATATTGCAGAGATGTATTTTGCCGATGACCTTCCGGATGACAGTGAGCAGGAACGCTTCCGTAAACACAATCGCTTCCTGCGTACACTGAAAGAAGATACCCTGTTTATTGTAGATAATTTCAATACTACGGCTTCTCAGGACAGCACTCTTTCTGTTGTAATGAAATATCGCTGCCGTATGCTGTTCACGACCCGTAGCAGATTTGACAACTACGATTCTGTGGAAGTAACGGAAATTGCAGATAAACAGGCGTTGTTATTCCTTGCCGGTTGCTTCTTCTCGGACGCAGAAAAATACCAGAGTGTTTTGAAACAAATCATTGATACGGTTCACAGTCATACTTTGGCGGTAGAATTGGCAGCACGATTGCTTGAAACGGGGATTCTGGAACCGCTGGCTTTGCTGGAAAAGCTTAAGGAAGAAAAAACATCCTTGGATACTGATGATAAAATCGGCATTACCAAGGACGGTCAGAGCCGCAAGGCAACTTATTATGACCATATCCATACATTGTTTTCTTTGTATCAGCTTGCCGGTGACGAACAGGAAATTATGCGAAGCATGGCGTTTGTCCCAACAACCGGCATCAGTTCCCGTGTGTTTGCAAGTTGGCTGTTGCTTCGGAATATGAATACCATCAACGATCTGGTGGAAAAAGGCTTTATACAGACGAAACCCTGTCATGCGATTGCTCTGCATCCGATGATCCAAGAAGTGGCAATTACAGAAACCAAGCCTTCTGTCCGGAACTGCCATACCCTGCTTAACAGCTTGCAGGAAATTTGCCTGCGGCATGGCGAAGAAATTTCTTATTATAGACAGTTGTTCCAGACTGTCGATAACATCGTGACTTCGATTGAAAAAGACGATACTGCAACTTATCTTCGCTTTCTGGAAGATGCTTTCCCGTATATGCAGAAATATGGTTATGAACCGGGAATGGAATTGATCTTAGCGGAACTGACTTCCTTGCTGAAAAACAACACCATTGGTTCTGCTTCTGACCGTGCATTGCTTTTGGATTTCCGTGCCGCTAATGAGAAAAAAACGGAAAAAGCAATCGAGCTGGAAAAGGAAGCCGTGGAGTTGATCTCCGAAGTGACCGCAGAGAATGCGCTCCTTGCAGCGAATCTCCATGCCAACCTTGGTGGTCTGTATAAGCAGACTGGTAAGCTGGAACTGGCAAAGCGGCATATGGAAACGGGAATTAGTCTGCTTGAGCAATACGGCTTGGTACCTTATCACGACAGTATTCCACAGATTTCAAACTATGCAGTGCTGCTGACAGATATGGGTGAACCGCAGCTTGGCTTGTCTGCATTGCAGAAGCTGGCACGTGTTATTAGAGAGTATAACTCTGATGAGTCCGGTGACTATGCTTATGTGCAGGAAGCTATGGGAAATATCTGCCTGTTGACCGGGGATGTTCCGCAAGCTACCAAGCACTTAAAAAAAGCTCTGGCTGTCTACGAAGTGCTGTTTGATGCTGAACCGGAACTGATCGAAGAAAAGAAGCAGGATATATTGGAAACTTACGCTCAGGCAGGGGTGCATCTGGGCAGACAATTATTTCAAATATAATATTTTAAATATTAGAGAATCGAAAGGCTTAGTAACGGTAATCAAATGATTAAAAATATAACAATACACGGACTTAGAGGCTTTGGAGAAGAACGAACAATCCAATTTGCACTTCCAAACGATAAACTGGGTGGTGGTCTTACTATCTTAGTGGGTGCAAATAACTCCGGCAAAACTACTATTTTGGAAGCAATGCGTTCTTTCAATTCACCGAAAGGTAATCCACCTTCGTTTTCTGAACGAAAAAGAAATATGAAGTGTGACAATGGAAAAATCCATCTAAAGTTACAAACAACGGATATTGGTGACTATAGAATTGATACTATTAATAACGGAGGCAGCACAACTACAATAAGTAAAATAGGAGTAGCTGACGATGAATGGTGGGATGGTCCTAAAATTTTCATTCTTCAATCGAGACGATTTGTGGAATATGAATTTAATCAGAGTTTCATGGAAAGATCTGATTATGTGCAAAATCAGCAAATGAATATCCATAATAGGACATCCTCTATCTATGAATTTAATGCTCGTTTGTTCAAGATGCAAAAGAATAAAGAACAGTTTGATTTGCTCTTGAAGCGAGTTCTGGGGTATGATCTTGAATGGACGATAGAACAAAATGACAATGGTATGTACTACCTGAAACTAATCGTTAATGGATGTACACACAGTAGTGAAGGGCTCGGAGATGGAATTTGGAGTGTGTTTACGATATGTGATGCCTTGTATGATTCAGAAGCTGGAAGCGTAATTGCTATAGACGAACCTGAGCTATCTCTCCATCCAGCATATCAAAAGAGAATCATCCAGCTATTTAAGGAGTATTCCAAAGATAGGCAGATTATTATTAACACACATTCCCCTTACTTCGTAGATATGGATTCATTGGTTAATGGTGCCTGCCTTTATCGAACTATCAAAAATAGTGCTGGTGACATTGATGTGTTCCCTCTTTCGGAGGAATCTAAAAAGAATATCGGAGGATTTTTAAAGAATATCAATCAGCCACATACTTTAGGAACTGAAGCAAGAGAAATATTCTTTTTGGAAGACAGAATAATTGTTACTGAAGGACAAGAGGATGTCATCATGTATAACAAGGCTGTAGAGTCTGTACAGATGCAGTTACAGGGTACATTTTTTGGTTGGGGTTCTGGCGGAGCATCTAATATCGCTAAAATAGCAACCATATTAAAAGACTTGGGATACAAAAAAGTGGTGGCAATTTTTGATGGAGATAAACCAGAAGATTTAACACGGTTTGAAGAAGCGTTTCCAGAATATAGAGGCTTGATTATTTCTGAACCGGATATTCGAGATAAGCCAAGTGTAAACAAGCCAGAAAAGTTGGGGATCATGACGCAAAAGGGACAACTTAAAGAGCAGCACAAGCCAGAAATGGAAAAATTGTTCAATTCAATAAATTCGTACTTCCAAGAATAATCAAGTAATTTTTATATGAATTTATTATGCAGTCTCACACTTCGGTGTGGGGCTGCTTCTTTTCTGCTCAATTTTCACTCAATCCACGCTCAATGTGCTTTTGCCCTCTTTCCAGTAGAATGAAATTGCAATGAAAACAGCACCAACTCCAAAAATCCGGTGCCACTTCAAAGCAAATCTACTGAAAGGAGGGCATTTTTATGACTAACAAATTTTTTGAGGGGGAACTGAGCAAATGAAAGAACTGAAAAACACTAAAATCATTGCCGTTGACCACGGCTACGGCAACATCAAAACAGCAAACACCGTTACACCGACCGGCATTACTGCCTATGATGCGGAGCCAATCTTTTCCGGTAACATTCTGGAATACAACGACACCTATTACCGCATTGGTGAAGGACACAAGGAATTTATCCCGGACAAAGCGATGGACGAGGATTATTATCTTCTGACTCTGATGGCAGTTGCCAGAGAACTGAATGTGTATGGCATTCGTGAAGCGGACGTTCATCTGGCTGCCGGTCTGCCGCTGACCTGGGTTCGCAAACAGCGTGAAGATTTCCGGGTTTACCTGCTCCGCAATGAATATGTATCTTTCCGTTTCAACGGCAAGGAGTACAAGCTCCATTTTGTCGGATGCAGTCTGTTCCCGCAAGGCTATCCTGCTATCGTCAGCAGATTGGGCGACTTCAAGGGAACCAATCTCCTTGCAGACATCGGAAACGGTACCATGAACATTCTCTATATCAACAATAAAAAGGCGGTGGAGAGCCGCTGTTGGACGGAGAAGTTCGGAGTGAACCAGTGCATGATCGCTGCTAAAAACGCCGTGCTGGACAGCTTCGGTGTCAAAATCGAAGAAGCCACCATTGAGCAGGTGCTTCGCTATGGAACAGCGGACATCGGCAAACCCTATCTGGACTGCATCACTGCTGTTGCAAAACGGTATGTTGCCGACATCTTCGCCACACTTCGCCGCTATGAATACAATCCGGAACTGATGCGGCTATATATCGTTGGCGGTGGCGGCTGTCTGGTCAGGAACTTCGGACAGTACGATGAAACCCGTGTAACTATTCTGGATGACATTTGTGCGACTGCCAAGGGATATGAATATCTTGCTCACGCCAGCCTTCGCAGGAAGGAGTAAACCATGAGTGAGAACATACGCAGCACAAACCTTCGTTTTAATCTGGACAAGGATGTTCAGAACCGGGCGTGGCAGTATCTGCAAACGATGGATAAAAAGAAATTCAAATCCTACAGTCAGATTATCGCTATTTCTCTGGTGGACTACTTTGACCGATACTACAAGAATCAGGCTGACCCGTATCTGGAAACCAGAGAGCGTGAGGAACGCTTCGTGGAGCAGATTGTAACAGCAGTGGAAAACGCAATGAATCAAACGTTGCCGGTATATCTGGCAGGCTGTATGGCAGGCATTGCTCAGAGTACACCGCAGGCGGCTGTTGCAGCATCCGAACCGGAAGATGCAGATCTGGACTGGGATTTTCTTGGGGAATAACCGGTATCTATTCTGACTGTGGAGGGAAGTGAACGCATGACACAGTTTCTGATGCAGGATACCCTGCTACCGCCGTATATGGCATTCCCACGATTTTTGCTGGATATGGAGCAACTGAATGAAACCGCAAAAATACTGTATGTACTCTTGTTAGACAGGGCAAGGCTTTCACAGAAAAATGAAGGCTGGGCTGATGAGCTTGGACGTGCGTTCATTTTCTTCCCAATCAAAGATTTGGCAGAAACCATGCACAAAAGCGAAATGTCTGTCAAGACCGCTCTGGCAGTTCTGGAAAAAACGGATTTGATTTTCCGTAAGCGTCAGGGGCCGGGTTTGCCAAACAAAATCTATGTAAAAGTCCCACCGGAATATCTGGTGCAGATGGACAGAAATCTTTCCCCGATACAGACAGAAAATTATCCTTCTGACAGACAGGAAACTGTCCCTGTAACGGAAAGAAAACTGTCCGGAAGTAATAAAGAGAAGAACAATATTAAGAAAGAAAAACAAAGGAGTAAGGCTGACCGCACTGCTTATGGAAAATATCAAAATGTTTTCCTGAGTGCTGATGAACTGAAACAGCTTCAAGTGGATGTTCCGTTATACTGGGAATATATTGAAAAGCTGTCCGGTTATATGCAGACCAGTGGGAAGCGATATAAAGACCATGCCGCAACTATCCGCAACTGGTACATCCAGGATCACCCTGCTCCTGTCAAACGAAGCTATGAATGTAAGGAGGACGAAAGCCTATGAAACCAATCGCTGAAACCGTTGAAAGTATGTTTGCTTCCCGCTCTATTCAGGAGGATGAATATCTGAATGAAAATGATGGACTGATTTATTGCTCCAAGTGTCACACACCCAGACAGCACAAGATACAGTGGCAGGACAAGGTTATGCTGCCTACCGTCCGCTGTCAATGCCAGCAGGAAGAATATAAAAAACAGGAAACCGAACGCAAGCGTCTGGAGTTTTTGGAGCAGGTATCCAGATTGAAAGCAAACGGTCTGCAGGACAAAGCACTGAGGGAATACACCTTTTCCAATGACAAGGGATATAATCCCGAAATCCAAAAAGCCCATGATTATGTAACTCATTGGGGCGAGATGAAAGCAAAATCTATCGGTCTGCTTCTCTGGGGAGATGTGGGAACCGGGAAATCATTTTTTGCAGGCTGTATTGCCAACGCACTGTTGGAACAGGGTATTCCGGTGCTGATGACAAATTTTTCCCGTATTCTCAACTCTCTGTCTGGGATGTACTCCGATGAAAAAAACCAGTTCATCGACAGTCTGAATAAGTACAGCTTGCTGATTATTGATGACCTTGGCATTGAACGAAGCACCGAGTTTGCTTTGGAGCAGGTATTCAATGTCATTGACAGCCGATACCGCAGCAAGTTGCCGCTGATCGTGACCACGAATATGACACTGGATGAGCTGAAACACCCGCAGGATTTAGCTCGTTCCCGAATCTATAACCGTGTTTTGGAGCGATGCGTACCATTAAAAATCAATAACCAAAATATCCGTCAGAAAAATGCGGCGGAGAATATGAAAGAAGCACGAAAAATACTGGGAAGCGGTACTGGAATGTAAGACCGCTGGTACCGGATTGTCTCATAATCAGCGGTACATTGATAATCCCGCTCAAGCCCTAACAATTCCGGCACCATTTTTCCTCAAAGCAAGCACCAAATAAAAATCAGTTAGACCGGATACGGCAAATTAAAAGAAAATCGGTCGGAAACGACCATGAACAAAAGAAAGGAACCAGATATGGCAGATAAAATAATAACACCGGAAGAAAAAGCATTACTGCAAGCGAAACACAGACAGGAAGCGGTTGAAGCCAGAAACCGTCAGAAAGAAAGAAAACAGCGTACAAGAAGGTTGATTCAGCAGGGAGCAATTCTGGAAAGCGTATTCCCGGAAGCACAGTTGATGGACTTGGACAATCTGAAAATGGAGCTGGAAAGACGATTAAATGCAGGAGGCATGAAAAACCGTTGAGGTACGAAAGTATCTCTGTTCCCGAAGGGCGCACTTACTCACCACCCACAAAGTGGGCGGTGTATCCCTTCCGTTGGTCGGGTCGTGCGCTCTGCGAGGCAGTTGCAGCTCCTGCGGGAGCCTTATGGACAATGCCACAATCCTGCGAGCTTGCTGTCATTGTCCTCGCAGCTGGTGGTCGGTGTTACCACCTATAAAAAATACCGTCGCTTTAACCGACAGTATTCCACCAACTGCCTGCAAAAACCTGCCACCGGCAGCTTTGTTGCAGAGATGGGCATTGTTGCCAATCCCATTTGCTTTTTCAAAAAAGCAACAAAAACAAAAGCGAAAGGACGGTGAAGAAAAATGGCAATCTATCATCTGGAAGCAAAGGTCATCAGCCGTGGAGTCGGACGCTCCGCTGTGGCTGCTTCTGCTTACCTAAGCTGTTCCCGGATTTACAATGATTATGACGGAATACAGCATGATTACACCAGAAAACGAGGACTTGTCTGGCAAGAAGTATTTCTGCCGCCAGTTGCCCCTCCCGAATGGCGTGACCGAAGTATCCTTTGGAACAAAGTAGAAGAAAACGAAAAGACCAAAGACAGCAGACTTGCCCGTGAGTTTGTGGTGGCACTTCCTATGGAACTCAGAAAAGCTGATTGGCAAGGTCTTCTCACAGAATTTATTCAAGATAATTTTGTGGCAGATGGAATGTGTGCCGATGTTGCAATCCATGACCCACATCCGCCCGGACACAACCCCCACGCACACATTATGTTGACCGTCCGCCCACTGAAAGAAAATGGAACATGGCAGCATAAAACAGAAAAAGAATATCTCTGCGTTAAGGATGGCGAAGAAAAAGGCTTTACCGCAGCTGAATTCAAGGTAGCACAGATTGATGGCTGGGAAAAACAGTATCAATATCTGGTTGGGGAGAAAAAGTTGTATATGGCTCCTTCGGAAGCAGAGCTGCATGGTTATGTGCGAGCCAGCAAATATCCCAAAAGTACAAAGTATGGCAGACAAAACCCGATTACAGAACGCTGGAACAGCGAGGAGCAATTGTTACTCTGGCGTGAGAATTGGGCGGATGTGGCCAACAAGCATCTGGCACAGTATCCTTGGATTGCTGCCCGTATCGACCACCGCAGCCATGCTGCCAGAGGTCTGGATGAACAGCCTACCATCCATGAAGGGTATCATGCACGAAAGTTGGAAGCCATGGGGCTAATATCTGACCGCTGTGAGATCAATCGTCAGATTAAGGCAGATAACACACTTCTCCGAGAACTGAAATCACAGGTCAAAAAACTTGCAGATGCAGTCAAAAACTCAATTCCAGAGCTTGCAAATGCACTGGAAAGCCTGCGTGAGAATATGATTGTCTTTGCATATCGCATCCGTCATATCCGCACCGGCAAACAAAAAATCTCTGATTATGTGGATGCTGTCAGACCGGATATTGAAAGATACGCTGAAATCAAGAAGGAAATCAAAGAGAAAACCGCAGAACGCAAGCAGCTTCGTGCTGAACAGGATGCCCTATCCTTTGTTCATGTGGTAAAGCATCGGAAATTATCCGAGCAGATTACGACTTTGACTGAGGATATAGAAGAATTAAAATCTGAAAAATCCATGATTTTGAAATTCTTTGACTGTACTGATGATACAGCTTTCCGTAAAGTCAAAAAGAACGTAGAAAAGCTGGAAACGCAGAAAGGAACACTGGATCAAGCAGAAATTAAATTTACTGCGGAGCTTGATGTGGCACAAAAAGAATTTGCATCTCTACATGAGCAAACAGCAAACTTTGATCCAGTCATTCTGTACGATGCACGGCAAGCCATCCGTCCCTATAAGGAGCAAAATGCTATATGCCGGGTACAAAATATCTATGGCGATAAGTACAAGATTATTGCCATGCTCGACAGCAAGCGAAATTTTTCTCTCATGTTGGATGAATACAGCGAGGACAAAACAATTCAGCAAATGAAACGAGAACAGCAGCGCAGGCTTCCAATAGATCAGCACCAGATCCAACCAAGGAAAAAACGGGACGATCGGGAGCTGTTATAAACTCAGCGGGAGTGCATTTTTTATAATGTACTCCCGCCGTTTTTATTTATACTGCACTCGTCATAATCAATATTTTTTATGTAAGAATTTTAATGGCAAACTTGAAGCACTTGCCCCCAAGGGGGATTAACAATATTGTGATGCAACATACCAATCCCAATCCTCCCAAAATCAGCGCAATGGGCAGTTTGATGAACAGCCAGATTGCTGCCGACAATAATGCGCCTGTGACATGGAAGCCAATCCAGAACAGGAATGTCAGCACCGCCAAGGTTATCAATATTTCAAACATTTCCTTCTCCTACTTATGGCATTACTTTTTCTTGAAAGTATGGTATTCGATAGTTATCTTCACATCATAAGGGAACACGCTATTCTTTTTGAACGGATAAACATTACCTATCGTGATTTTTTCAACCATTCCGTCTTTCTTAATCCATCCGGTTACAAGGTCACAGATAGGTTTCTCATAGATTTCGGTAAAACCAAGTTCCTGAAAGCGATCTCCCGCAGCAACATAGTTCATCTTACGCAGACTCCGTTCAGAAAACGGAATGGTAATTTCTTTCTTCTCATGATAAGTGATGATTATTTCGGCATCGTAAGGAATCAAATCGCCCTTTCTAAAGAATGACGATCCGTTGATAACCACTTGCTCGACTTGCCCAACTTTGTGTGCCGATCCCTTATAAATATCCTTTATAGGAATGGTTTGGACATTTGAAAAAGCATCCTCAGCAAAAGAATCAGCGACAAACGACATATTTCTTCCTATCAAATATTCGCAATCATGGGACACTTCAATTTTCTTGCCCTTGAAGAAGAATGCCTTTACTCGTTTCTTTTTTAGAGTGTTCCTTGCTTTTCGTTCTTGTTCTTTCTCCAAACGGATTCGTTCTGCTTCCGCTTGACGCTGGGCTTCTTCCTCACGCTCCTGCTGCTTTTTTCTGGAGTGTGCGGCAATGCCAGCTCCGACTGCTACCGTAAGCAAACCAGCTAAAGCATCTGCTAAATCTCCTGAATCAGAGCCGGACGAATCGCTACTATAATAATCGTTATCACTATCATCGTCAGCGTCAGCATCAAAATAGCTACTTTCTCCAGAACCGCTATGATATGAACCACTACCGTCTGAATTTTTATATCCCCATGTGCCGTCACTTCCATGATATGAACTACTTCCGTCGGCATTGCGATAACCCCAACTTCCGTCTGCGCCGTGGAAGGATGCACTACCGTCAGCGTTTTTATAGCCCCAACTTCCATCTGCACCGTGATACGAACCACTACCATCAGAATTGGTATAACCCCAACTCCCATCATCCTCAGAAAAGGAGCCTTCTTCATCTTTAGAGTGTAAATACTCCCATCCTATATCTCTCTTGTCCTCTGACATCGTGAACACTCCTTAATCACTTGATTTTGAATCCATTTTTGATTCTGCGAAGTGCCTTGTCCGGTGCTTCCCTCAGTTCGATCAAAAGCATAAATGCTGCTTCGCCATCGGTATATGCAGATAATGCTGCCAAAGACTTTGCTGTGTATCCTTCGATACAAACTCCGTTCTGGAGATATGCTTTGTGTTCAATCCAATATTCAAACTCTTTCAAAACATCCTCGTTTCTGGAAAGTTTGTTCATTTTCTGTTTCAGCAGGAGGGGCATTACATTAGCCTGCTTATAATAGTTTTCAATAATCCTGCTCATTATGCTACCTCCTTGTGGGTAAAGATATTTGCAAAAGCTCTGGCTTCTGCTTCGACAAGCTGATCTTGATAATCTGTAAAGAACAAATATTTTCCGTCAGCCAATGAAACCGGGGAAATATAGTTTTCAAAATTCAGCCGATACAAAAAATCCTGCCATGTTTCCAACATTTCTGCTCGCTGATGTTGATATGCGTGTCGCATTTCATGTGCGATAGTATCAACTACCTCCTTGGGATCAGTCAAGATATTCCGGTTTATCTCAATCTTGTTTTCTTCGGGAACAAAAGCACCACAGGCACCGTTTTGCCCATCACAGAAGTGGATTCTGGGTTCTTCATAAATCCCCAGCTTCTTGGCAATAACGGATGCAAGTTCATTGATTGCATCTGTTTTTTCTCAGTCGGTCATTTTTTGCGGACAGTTCATACATGCTATCCTTTTCTGTTCTCT
>ERZ1673697.1473-NODE-1473-length-26705-cov-3.871295_pt1 | contig 26705 bp, 26 predicted proteins | sample MGYA00580227_ERZ1673697 | MGnify/ENA primary metagenome ERZ1673697 (study PRJEB41218, sample SAMN15661759) | gut metagenome | host: Homo sapiens | place: Canada: London | collected 2015-08-20/2019-03-30 | study: EMG produced TPA metagenomics assembly of...
TTCAATTTTTCGTACGATCAAGCATGACGCACAGACGTGATTGCATTTGTGCAGTCTCATTTCCCCTCACTATAACTGCCCTGTTCTTATTTCCATGTAACCGGATTCGCAGAACGAGATACCGGATGTTTCATGAATGCCTGAAAGCACTTGCCATCGTTATAGCATGGGTGCATAAACTGCTATAAACGATTTACATAATGTATTTTAACACATTCTTTCCGGCTTGTCAAGCCCATAACTTCATTTTTTTTAAAATTATTACATGGAAATTTCAGCCGAATTTGTATGCTTTTCACAATTTTAATCCCTTTTCAATTGTTTTCAACCATCCTTCAACCAAACTTTTATGTATAATTGGTGAAAGAACAGGATGCTGGCTTCGTTTTTTCGTCAACTACTATAAAAAGCGATAAAAGCACAAACAGCCCGCAAAAAATATGCAGACTGTTTGTGCTGGAAAAATAATAAGGAGAATGTATGAAGAAAGCAAATTTTTATTCCGACCAACTGTCCCAAACTGACAGTGGTGGGAATGGTCACATATAATCAAAGAGGTTAAGACTGCTGATTCTTTGTGACTTCTTTCAATACTACGTTTACCTTCTGCTCCTGTCCATTCCGGACAATGGTCAGCGTGACGGTATCGCCAGCATTAAATTCATTTTTATAGTTATTCAGCTCTTCTGTTGTCTGAATGGTGTGTTCATTGATGGCTGTGATGATATCACCAACCTGTAAACCGGCTTCATCTGCCGCACCGCCCTCGGTGATACTAATAATATATGCACCAACCGGCAAATTGTAAGCTTGTGAAACTGCTTCTGAAACATCCTGACAACTGATTCCCAATTGCGGTCTGCCGGTTACATAGCCATAGTTAATCAAATCATCTACGATTTCCCGTGCCTCTGCCATCGGAATAGCAAATCCAATTCCTTCAATGGTTGCACCGCTGGAAGAAACACTGGAAGACATTTTTGCGGAATTAATGCCAATGACCTGCCCAGAACTATTAATCAGCGGACCACCAGAGTTCCCGTTGTTGATTGCCGTATCAGTCTGAATCAATGTCATGGTCTTATCATTAATAGTAACTTTTCGATTCAGTGCGGAAATAATGCCGCAAGTAACGGTATTTTGCAATTCCAGTCCCAATGGATTTCCAATTGCTACAACCGTATCTCCCACTTGACAGCCATCACTGTCTCCAAACTCTGCCGCAACCAAACCGGTCTGTTCTACTTTTAATACAGCAAGGTCTGTTTCAATATCATAAGCAACTACCTTTGCATCATAGGTTGTTTCCTCATCGGACATTCGAACTTCCACAGCTGTGGCTTCTCCACAGCCATACTCGGAATCATAGATGACATGGGCATTGGTGACAATATAGCCGTCTTCCCGCATAATAATTCCTGTGCCCACACCAGTCATTGCCTGTGTGCCGCTTCCACCATTTCCAAACATTCCAAATCCGTAATTATAATTATAGTTGTTTGCCATCTGGAATGTTGCCTGCACACCCACAACAGAAGGTGTTACCTTTTTCACAATATCTCGAATGGACATCGCATCTGTGCCGGCTGATAATTCAATCCAGCTTTGTGCTGCACTATCGCTCAATCCCAACGTACTGTCCACATTCTCTTCTGCCTGCTGTGTCTCTGTCGTTGCCTGCTTTGTCACTTCAGAAGAAGTGCTGCTGTTATCCGCTGGCACCAACTTCTTAGAATTTTGTACCGCATTGAAAATACCAATCGAACCAGCTGAAACAATTGCCATTGCTGCAACGAATGCCACTGCCTTCATCCAAAAATGGCCTTTTTTCTTCGGTGGCTTACCACTGCCGGAAACTTGTGCCGGTGCATTGGGATTCGAATAATAGTTCACATAGCTCTAACCCTGCTGTGTGGACTTATTGTCAGCAGTGCTCGCTGCATTACCGGTCTGTGTGGTATAGCTTGTGGCACTGTTACTCGAATAACTATTTGAAACCGGAGATTTCGGATAACCATAGCCGCCAGCAGAAGTACCTGTTCCATAACTGGAGGAAATGCTGCTGTTTGAAGTTCCATAGCTGTTTGTGTTTGCAGCATGATAACCAGTTGTACCGTAACCAGTTGTGCTGCCAGTATTCGCTGCACTATTATAACTGCCCGTTGTATTTGGCACACTGCTATCTGCGGATGTACCTGCATGAGGAACAGCCTGTTCCGGCTGTTTGCTTTCTGATGCCGATGTGTTTGTAGTATCTGTCATATCGTGCTTCATTCTATCTTGTTCCTGTTCATACATAAGAATCATCCTTTCTATTGAAAACCGCTGCCCTCTGCATTGGTTCTGTCTGTTCTGTTCTCTATGTTTATTATTATACGCTGTATTGTGATAACTTTATGATAACAACCGGAAAACATCGTTAAACACATATGGATTCTCATTTTCACAATCGAATATTACCCAAAACATGCAGTTTGCTCAGAAAAAATGTCCCTTACAGAACCTACTCATGTACTGCAAGGGACAAAACCATAAAATCTCTTCCTATCATCTCAATCAAAAGACGCATCCAAACCTGCTGACTGCCGTGCATAATAGCTCAAAATGCGAACCGCATCTTCCACACTAATTGTACCGTCACCATCAACATCCGCAGCCGTTTTCTGTGCCGGCGTCAGTTGTCCGCCCAGTGCAGCAGAGACCCGTGCATATTCTGTCAACGTTGCAACCGCATCTTCCACTGCAATCTTTCCGTCTCCATCTACATCGCCCCTTGCATGGACTGACTCTGTTACCGCCGGCAAATACCCACTTGCCAACAGTACCTCCGCAATAATCGCATGTCCTTCTGCATTTGGATGCACGTCTGCATTAGAAATATTGGTACAACTCCAAGCATGCCCTTTCAATGCAGCATAAATATCGGCGGCATAAATACTGCCTGTCTCTGCCTGTTTCCGAATATTTTGGTTTAAACCAACCGGCACCAACGTATTACCATTCAGGCTTCCCTCCAAAAACTGATATACCAAACCGCTGGAAAACAGATTCAGTGTACTGATTGCACTTTCGGATAAACCGGTTTCGTCTTCTTCAATGCTTGCTGGGTCATAAATCGTTTGAAAAGCAAGCTTTGCATTGCTGTTAGTACTTTGCAGCTGGAGAATGATATTATTGATATTTTCGTTGGCCGTTGCCACTGCCGGCGGAATATTTTTCATTAAATATCGCTGAAATGCCAACTGATTTGCCTTTATTGCTGCTGCTAAATCGGTAATAGAGTTATAATCCCGAATGGAAATCACATCATTGTCCAGAATCGGCTGCAACACATCATTTGCACCAATGGAAACCAAAATAACATCGGCACTTGCAACTGCTCCCTGTACCGTAGCATCTGTTTGCAACAGCTGCAAAAGTCCGGCTGTTGTCATGCCGTCCTGTGCCAAATTGGTCACCTTCTGATTCATAGACTGCTCCAACAAGGACACATAAGACTTTGAAGCATCTGCTAATCCATATCCGGTACTAATGCTGTCACCCAGCACCAAAACTTGATAGGGGGCAATTGTTTCACCGTCAGCCGCTGCGGGAACTGCCGGCAGCGTCATGGCAGCAATGGTCAATGCTGCGGCAGCAGCAATTGCCCTGCCTGTCTTTCTATTTTTCATAAAATTTCATCCTTTCTAATATATCGCTTTATTTTCCCGTTTGTGATTGCATTATAGCATACCATCCACAATCTGTCAAGTGGAAAATGACGGCTGATAAAAGGCTGACAAATGACAAAATGACGCAGCCGATATTGCTATCGACTGCGTCATTCCAACAATGAGAAAAAGAAAAATTGAAGTATTCGTTTTTTACATCCGTTTTACTGGTATGTGCTTATTATAGCAAACGCCACGCAAAATGTCAACTGTTTTTCCACAGAAAAAAATATTTTCGTGCTATTTATACAAATATAAAGTTCGATTTTTGTCCATTTTTCTAAAAATTCCATTGCAAACTGCACAGAAGTCAAACCAATCACCGAATCTGTAGAACAGACAATACAAGAATCGGTATCTGCACTGTCCTGCAAATACCGATTCTTGCTATTCAAAGCCAACCGTTTATTTTTGTTTCGGCACAGCATACAGATTCGTTTCCCATGCAGGAATATATAATTGATGCCGAATATAAATATCATAATTGGGATTGAGCTTTTGAATCAAAAGCGGCAGCGAAAACATATCTTCATTACGATGATAGAGAGAGACCATCAGCTTTGGGGTATAGTGAGCAATGGTCTGTGCAGCACCCCAAAGTGCTTCCCGTTCACAGCCCTCTACATCCATTTTAATTAATGTAGCGGATCTTCCCTCTAACACACTGTCTACCGTTCTGGCAGCAATGGTCTGCCCTGCTGCTGTCACCGCAGACTGTCTGCCTGCCTTAGTCGCAAACGGTACTTCCGTATCGGTACACCAGGCTGCTGCATGAAATGGATACACATTCTGCATTCCATCCACACTCTTGAGCAGCTTTTTAAAATTTTTCCGATCCGGTTCCATTGCATAAATCCGAATATATTTTCCCCTTGTGAATTGCAGAACTTCCCGAATGGTGTCCCCATTGTAAGCCCCCAAATCCACATAGATTTCATTTAGGGTAAGATGCATCAACTTTCGATAAATATCTGATTTGGGTGTAGTCACATCCATTAAGTAATGAATTTCTCCGCTGATTTTAAAATTCAAAATGCTGGCATAAACATGCCGGGAATAATCATCCGCCAGCAGATGATAAACGGTTTCAATCTCCTCTGCATGTTCCAGACAGTAATCATATGTAAACAAGCCGCCGCCCACAACCGGTACATCCGGTACGAGCAAGGTGTGTCGTTTACTGATATCTACAATTTTGTCCACCAGAGACTGATAGCCGGCTGCAAACGCCAGCACAATCACAAAATCATCCACTTGTTCTTCAATTTCGGATAATTTCCGTACTTTGTGGCCTGCAAAAGAATGGCCTCTTACAAAATCATCGCTTGCAAAGATACCGGCAAACGGTATCCCTTTTTCCTGAAAAACCCGCATGATTTTCTCTGCACCGTCACCCATTCCGTAAATAAAAATCGGACGAGTTTCCGCTTTCAGCTTTTCCCATGCTGTCAGCTTTTCTGTAATAAATGAAAGCATGTTCAGGATCTCCTTTATCTCTCTATTCGCCCCTGCTGCCGACTGTCTACCAGCAAAAGCATCTCGCCTCGCTGCTATGCTGTCGCTGCAACAGAAACGCCCCTGCTTCTCCGGCAAATGTACGTTCCTGCATCACAGCAAGTCGTCATCATCGTCCTCCGGTGCGTCATAACCGCCGTTTACAAAGGCTGCACCAATCATATCTCTGCCAGCAATCCGCAATCGTTCTTGCTGTTCCCGCACGCACGCACCGATTAGTTTGGAAACGGTCTGCGGATGCCGGATAGAAACCAGATGTTTTTCCGGTGTATCTTCATCTCGGCTGAGAATGACAACCGTCCCGCAGCCGAAAATCCGCTGTGACAGCGGCTGCTGAATCCGTTTGTCAATGATACGATACAATTCAATTTCATCCTCTTGAACGGAGAGGAAACCGGTTCTTGTAATCAACTGATGATCTGTCAAATAATAGCGTGTAAAAGAAAGCGGCAATCCAAAGAGTGTACGTTTTTTGTCTGTCCAAAGAATATTCCCTCGATCACTATGACGTGCCATGATGGTTTTCCTCCTTTTCTGTTCACCGGCAAAGCCGGTACATTCCATATTCGGGTAAATTGCACTGGTACATGTATTTTTATTTTACCACATTTTCCGATGGGTTGTCAATTCCATTTGAAAAAAAGCCGGCAAACGGAACATTTTGCACAAATTTCATCTGCTTCTATTGGCAAAATCGTCGATAAAGCACATTGTTTCTTTCTGCTTTTTACATTTTACAGCATAGTATATCTAAATCAAATAAAATTAAAAATTATACTTTTTTCTCCTGCATTTCTTTTCTTTCCTTTTCGATTTTCAGTCTGCACGTTCCTTTTTTCTGTATGTTCCAGTGTTTCAAAAAAGAATCTGAAAAGTTTTGGAAATCTCTTGACATTTTCCTGCAAACAGTGTAAAATAAAAGAGCTGTATATTACAATTCCGGTTGCGGTTGCTGCCAACAACAGCTTCCGTTTTTTTGATAGGAATGCGGCTGTGCAGCTGATGAATAGGAAGGTTCTGCACAAGCAGGCAGGCTTTTTACTTTTACACAAATCCACTTCGGATTGGTTCTCAATATAATTTCACCGCATGCAAAATATTGTAAAGCGGTCTTTGGTAACTTGTAAAATAGGATATTGCACTGTATGCGTCAGATCCGTCAAGTTCGGATTTTTCTGTACACCGCCCGACTAAAAACTGGTTGTAAAATAAGATACAAAATCTGATCAAAGGAGGGCGTGCAAAAAATGGAAATTGTAATCGTTTGTCTAGTCGCTTGTGTCGTTGGCTTAGCCGCTGTATTGTTCACAAATCATATAGCAACCAAAAATGGCTATGAGAAAGGCGTACAAGACGGCATCCAACAACGAAAGCAACAGGCAGAGGCAGAAATCGGCTCTGCTGAAAAAGAAGCGGCTCGTGTGATTCACGATGCCAAAAAAGAAGCAGAACAGCAAAAGAAAAGTGCGTTAGTCGAAGCAAAGGAAGAAATCTACAAACTGCGTTCGGAAGCAGAGAAAGAAATCAAAGATCAGCGTTCCGAAATCAGTCGGCTGGAACGCCGTGTGCAGCAAAAAGAAGAATCCCTCGACAAAAAACTGGATAATTTGGAACGCAAAGAAGAGGGTGTTGCCCGCAAGCAAAAGAATGTAGAAGAAACACTTGCTGAGGCAGAAGCCATCAAGAAAAGTCAAATGGAAGTTCTGGAACGTATTTCAGAATTTACCAGAGAGCAGGCAAAGGAATATATTCTGCAAAATTTGGAAAATGAACTTACCCATGAAAAGGCAATGAAAGTCACCCAGAATGAACAGCAGATCAAAGATGAATGCGAAGAAAAAGCACGCAATTATATCTCGCTTGCCATTGCTAAGTGTGCATCCGATCAGGTTTCAGAAACCGCTGTTTCTGTGGTACCGCTGCCAAATGACGAGATGAAAGGCAGAATTATCGGTCGGGAAGGTCGGAATATCCGGACACTGGAAACGCTGACTGGTGTCGATCTGATTATTGATGATACGCCGGAAGCCATCACACTTTCCTGCTTTGACCATGTTCGCCGGGAAGTGGCACGGATTGCATTGGAAAAACTGATTGCAGACGGACGCATTCATCCAACAAAAATCGAAGAAATGGTCGAAAAGGCAAAGAAAGAAGTGGAACACCGCATTCGACAGGAAGGCGAACGTGCTGTTCTGGAAACGAATGTACATGGCATCAACAACGAGATGATCAAGCTGTTGGGACGGCTGTATTATCGTACCAGCTATCGGCAGAATGTATTAAACCATTCCATTGAAGTTGCCAAGCTCTGCGGCATTCTAGCTTCTGAGTTGGGGCTGGATGCCAATTTAGCACGGCGTGCCGGCTTACTGCACGATATTGTTAAAGCTTTGACCGCTGAAATCGAAGGTTCTCACGTACAAATTGGTGTGGATGTCTGCAAGAAGTACAATGAAAATCCAGAAGTCATCCATGCAGTAGAGGCACATCATAATGATATCGAACCTAGAACGGCGATTGCCTGCATCGTACAGGCTGCGGATGCCATTTCTGCGGCACGTCCGGCAGCAAGAAGCGAAAACTATGAAAATTACATCAAACGGCTGCAAAAGCTGGAAAGCATCTGTTCTTCCTATGACGGCGTAGAAAAGTGCTATGCATTACAGGCTGGCCGTGAAATTCGGGTTATGGTTGTTCCAGAAAAAATCAACGATGAAAAGATGGTACTCATCGCTCGGCAAATTGCCAAACAAATTGAAACAGAAATGGATTATCCGGGACAGATCAAAATTAACCTCATTCGGGAAAGCCGTGTTGTGGATTATGCAAAGTAAGGTTTCCCATAATTCTAACAAACAAAACCGCACAACCTGCAGAAGGTGTGCGGTTTTTTGTATCATTGTATCAGTCAGAATTCGTTGCCGCAGTGACATCTGTCACAACTGGATCTCCAATATACTCCAAATCTTCCGGATGGAAAGTATAACGAATCAGCTTAGAACGATCCTTGTTGTCGCTCGTTCCGCCTGCCAGTGGTGTGTATAACAAACTGGCTTCTTTATAGCCACGATACATCTCTGCACCAATATAACCAGTCACTGTCTCCCCAGCTGGAATCTCGTTCACAAACATTTCTGCATCGCTGCCAAATTGTTTAAAAACGCTGGAAATTGCCTTAGCAGAAAACACCTCCGATGGCTCTCCGTCAATCTCCATTTCACAGGTCTGTGAAAAATTTGCTGCAATGGGAGCATCAGTATTATTTGTTACCGTAAACGAGAAGAAAATAATATCCGATGGATATCCATTCCGAACATTCTCAAATGAGGAACGATAAACACCGTTTAAGGTGACCACGGCACCATCTACTGTCTGCTCTGTTCCGATTTCACCCGGTAAAATTGTGGTAGAAATGGTAGTCATGCCTGCCTGTGTACGGTTACTTTTTGTCCCACCATCTTCTTTGTCTGCACAGCCACTGCTGAACAGCAACGCAGCAACCAATGTGCTGCACAATAAAAAACGATGCTGTTTCATAGTAGAATCCTTTCCATAATCTGTATCTCTTATACCAAGCTCTATTGCAAATCATAGATTTGCAATACCAGCAATATATTGCTGGTGGTGACTTTGCCACCAAGAACTGCCATTCATACTGTCTTTATAAAAGCCGTAGGCTTTGCAGCCGCTTTTAGTGGTATTGCAAACAACAGAGTTGTTTGCAATAGAGAACAGTATACATTTCATTCGCATAAAGCGATCATCCCATATCATAAAAGCAAAAGCCGCACTTGCACAATCAGAACAGCAAGGCGGCTTTCGCAAAAAAATTAGTCCTCTACAATTGCCTGAACCGGGCAGGTATCTGCACAAGAACCACAGGAGATGCAGGTATCTGCATCAATTACATAGGTGTTGTCGCCTTCCTTGATTGCTTCAACCGGACAAGCGTCTGCACAAGAACCGCAGGAGAGACATGCGTCTGTAATTTTGTATGCCATAATGATTTCACCTCCGGAAACCAGATTCACAGGACTTCCCTGTATAGTTTTCATTATAACAGATTCCCCTGTGAAATGCAAGTGGTTTTCCATGGAAAGCAAAAACTTTTTTCGCAGCGAATTGTACCGATACATTCTTTGCTAAGACGGACTATTCTGCAATATGCTCTAATGCCTGCTGAAAAATGGTATAAATATGGTCATCTGCCAGTGCATAAAAAATGGATTTTCCCTCCCGTCGGCTGCTGACCAGACGAGCCTGCTTCAAGATCCGCAATTGGTGAGAAATGGCAGACTGTGTCATACCAAGCCGGTTCGCAATCTCCTGCACGCAGGTTTCCTGCTGAAACAGAGCAAATAAAATCCGAACTCTTGTCGGATCTCCAAAGACTTTAAACAATTCTGCGATACTCCGCAAGGCTGGATCATCTGGTGCAAGTACATCGGACGGAGCAGATTCAGGCATAAAAAGCACCTCCCTTTCTGTTCAATTCGGTAAAAATCAGATTACTTTAATGATACGCAATTTTCTGTCGTTTGTCAATCCCTCTTTTTTCTATTTTATTTGCAGATTCACTCTGCTTGCTTAGGAACGACCGCCCGATTGTCACAAAAACGCACATTAAAATTTAGTGATTGTATATAAATTGTTTTGGTTTTCCTTGTTCTTATCTCTTTCGTTTATGCTATAATATTTTTATATATCATGCAAACAGGAAGAGGAACGCATTATGCAAAACACGATTTCTCATACAGACTCTCAAAATAATACGGAAGTCCATTCTGATGCCCCCTATCAAGCGGCATTCACAGCTTGGCAACAAGAGCCGAACAATGCCTTTTCTTTTTGTCCACCAGATTCCAAACCGCAAACCGTTTTTTTGGAAGGCATGGGTTTACAGGAAGAAGATCCTGCAATTTTAGAACGACATGCACTACAGCGAATCTCTAATCGCTTTGGTATTTTATTTCTACATCAACTTCTAGTTCCCCGTTTCATTATGCTAATTTGCATTCTCTTTTTTTCCCTTATAGATAGTATCTCTCTTTCCTATTCCCTGCACGATACTGTTTTATATGGTACAGATGGTGCTGTTTTATTTACCATCATTCTTCGCAAACTCTTTCGATTTGGTGTGCCGCTATGCATTGCAGTTCTCTGGATTAAAATGCCACGGCAGGTAACAGCTTGTCATCAAAAAACACCGTCTTCCGCTCGACTGCGTACACTTGCAGGGACGCTCTGTATTTTTTCCTTATCTGGTCTCATTCTAATATGCTTTCCAGAAAGTACAGCCCATTATTTGGCGTTGGGAACCCTTGCACATTCTATTTTATGTATGGAACCGCCTTATCAAGCATTCTATTTTCTCTTTGCACTTTTATTCCGCCCTATTTTTGAAACAATACTTTACCATGGTAGCATGCTGCATGTCCTGCGGCAATTCGGTGACCACACTGCAATCCTTCTAACTGCTATTTTTTCTGCTCTGATGTCTGAAAATCTCATCACAGCTACTTTCACCTTTGCATTATCACTGCTGGCAGGAAGAGAAATTCTACGCCACCAAAATATATTGCTGGGTTTATTTGCACGCTTTGTTTATTATATTTTAATGTTTTTTGAGTTTTATATTTCTATCTTTCGAGACGATATACCACTTCCCGGACGAAATATTTCTATTATCATAGTCGGGATTATTGGGATATTACTTTATATTGTGTCAATAAGAAAAACGCCCTTTCAGAAAAAACGACAGTTTCGATCCATTTGTTCTACAGGAAAATGTTGTATGACCTTTTTAGTGCAAGCCAATGTGATGACATTTTGCACGTTTATTGCAATGGCTCTACTCATTGTAACATTGATCATGTAATTCTGCCTTATTCTACAATATCATTTCGCTTAATTCATAAAAAGGGGTTCATAGATGGCTCCCCTATCACTCCGCTTAAATGGATGACATTCTTCTTATTTGGGAGGCGTCCTCATGGAAAAAATTCCACATGTCCCACAGGCAATCTATATGCAGCGTGCACTGGAACTGGCAAGCCACGCTGCCACACTGGGGGAAGTCCCCGTGGGTGCTGTCATTGTACACAAGCCTACTAACCGTATTATTGGAGAAGGCTGGAATCTGCGAGAATCTGGCAAATCTCCTTTGGCACATGCAGAAATCATGGCGATTAATCAGGCCAGCCGCACCCTTGACGGTTGGCGAATTGTTGACAGTGCCATTTACGTAACGCTGGAGCCCTGTCCAATGTGCTGCGGGGCTATTTTACATGCACGGCTAGATGACTTGATTTTTGGTGCCTACGACCCCAAAGGCGGTGCGGTGATGTCTGTAGAATCCATGTTTTCGCTGCCATACAACCATCATCCACAGATTACTGATGGCTTTTTGCAGGAAGACTGTGCAGCTTTACTGACCAGCTTTTTTCGACAGCTGCGGCAGCAAAAACAACAAGCAAAAAAACAGAAAACAATGGGCTGAGAGGATTGGTTTGTTCCCCTCAGCCCGTTTGCTGTCATGCAAAATTTACGGAATGTGTGCAATAAAAAGAACCGAAAACGGTTGTTCCTAACACACACATTTCTTTACACGGTATATCCTGCTGCCCGAAAGCCGTCAATCACATCGCCTAAAATTGCTGCGTTTGTTGATGAAACAGAGTGCAGTAACAGAATTTCTCCGCCATGTGCAGTAGAAAGCAGCGTTTCATAAGCTTCACTCGTATCTGGCTGTGCGTCTGTCTTCCAATCTACATACGCTCCGCTCCAAAATACAGTTTGATAGCCGGCATCCTGTATCCACTGCAATGCTTGTTCGGAATATTCTCCGCAAGGGCAGCGAAAATATTGCATCTCATAGTCATACGTTTGCAGCACATAATCATGCAGCGATTGAATTTCTTCCATTGCTTCTGCCTGTGTGCAGTGCGGCAAACTGGCATGTGTCATACCGTGATTGCCGAGTACATGTCCCTCTGCAATCATCCGCTGTACCAAAGCAGATTCTTTTTTTGCATAGTCTCCTGTCAGGAAAAAGATTGCTGTCACTTGCTTTTCCTTCAAGGTATCCAAAATTTGTGCTGTATAGCCGTTTTCATATCCTTGGTCAAAGGTAAGAATAATTCGGCTGGTATCTGGTGTCGTGGCAAATGCACCGTATGCCGCATATTGTTCGTTAAAAGATAGGGCATCCAACGGGCAATTATGACAGTCCGTTGCCTTTCCCTGTCCATAGCCAATACAAGCGGTATCCAATGCTGCGGTTTGCAGTGGCACACTGTACAGCAACAACAGGCTACAACATCCGGCAATGGTTTTTCGCAATTTCATACATTGCCCCCTTTTGCAGCCATTCGGCTGCATAGATAGCATATGTTGAAACCAGATTGTTATCCGTGGAAAGTCCTTGCAGAATAACCAGTCTCTCAAAATTAAAAACGCCGGATCAAAGTTCCAGCGTTTTTCCAACAACCTTTTGCCAGCTTGTACGCTGTAAAAGGGTTTTCTTTTTCAACCCTTTCTTCTCGGTCTCTTTCGCAGCTGCCCCGACTCCTGTAGAAAGCCGAACGACAGGCATAAACTACCAAAGAATTGCCATCAATCGTTCAGATACGATTTTACCAATGCCTGCAAAAGTTCATCCCGATCGATCCGGCGAATCAAACTACGTGCATTATTATAGGTGGTTATGTAGGTCGGATCCTCTGACAGAATATAACCTACAATCTGATTGACCGGATTGTAACCCTTTTGTACCAACGCATCATAGATGATGGTGAGATTCTTTTTCATTTCAATTTCTTTTTCGTCATTGACAGAAAATGTCATGGTCTTATCATACATAACTGATCCCCTCCTTATGGTGATTCTTATATTATACCGGAATCTGCGGCATTTTACAAGGGCTTTCTTAAATTTTTCTGTTTTGTATCGTTTACAACATTCTTTTTTGTATAATCTGCCGAACTTTTCGCTTATTTTTTATTTTTTCCGCTGATACGCTTAAAATATGGAAGTGTATATTGGCATTATGTACTCCCCTTTTCCAAAGGGGAGCTTGCTTTCTCCTACTAGAAAAACTAAAATAACGGCTGCTCTTATTCGCAGCAGCTGCTCCGCTTTACAAAGGAGAAGCAGTCTGTACATTCCGGAACGGTCGGATTCTGCTCATGTGTGCCGACTGTAATACAGTTCAGGCTGCAATAGTTTTCTGTACCCATATTATGCTTACACTGGGTAACGGAACAACGGATGTGATCATTTTTCTTCATGTCCATGATACATTTCCTCGCTTTTCATTGTATTCGTTCCGAAGGGAACAATGCTATTATTGCCGGATGAGAAACAATTATACATGACAATCGTTTTTATAATGGATTTGCAACAGGCTGGAAACTTCGATCACAGTCGTACGACATCCGATTTTGAAAAAACCGCCGTTTATTCTAAAAACACCGAATTACAATGCCGAATATGCCGCAGAAATCGCACAACTACGGAAACTGGCAGATGAAACCTTGTTTTTTCCAAAATCAAAAAATTTTTTTCAGAAGTCCCTTGACAAAATCAGAAGAATAGTGTACTATATTGATAGTGCACTAATATACATGACGCTTGCTGCTGTGTACCGCAAAAAAGAGGTATCATTATATCCTTTTTCATCTTTCTTGCCTGCTTTTAGTATGACATCAAATTTAAAAATGTAGGCATTCTTTTTTAGTCAGCACACGGAAATCCACGTTGGGATTTTTTGGAAAACTTGTCCGAATTGTCCGGCAGATTCGCTACGCTCTCTGCCTGTGATCGCTGTCCGCCCTTCTGTACGTGATACCAATTTACAATCTCTTTCTCCTAAATTTCACATTGTCTATCACGTTTTGTTTTTATATGGCGAACAGCGAATGTCTTCTCTTCTAGATTGCAATTTTCTCTGATTGCAACGTTCGTTAAGGGGAACAGCTTGTTCCCCCTTAACAATCCCCTTCCGCCAAGCTGAGCCAGCTTGACCGCAGTCGCCGATGACATTAGAATGAAAACCATCATTTAAAAATTGATTTCCGTGAGAAGGGCAGTACGCTGCTTGACTTTTTAAAAAAAATATGATACAATGAAAATGGACGCTTTACAATTTATCAATTTTTTTGTATGAAAGGAATCGCATTATGGACAATTTCACAAACAATACAACGTCGCAAGAGCAGACTGGTTTTGCACCGCCGCAACCGGATGCTTCTATGCAAAATGATACTGCTGCTCCGCAGCAACCAGAGACAAATAACCCTTTCCAGCAAGCACCGACTGCTCCAGAATCCAATTCCATTCCGCCGCAGTCAGCAACAACCAATTCATTCCAACAAACACCGCCGCCGTTCCAGCAGCCGGATTTTAACAATTTCAACATGCAGGACGGTCAAATCACAGGCGTACAGCCGAAAAAGAAAAAGAAGGGTTGGAAAGTAGCAGTTATTTCTGTCGTCAGTGCCGTTGTGGTACTGGGTGCAGCCAGCGGCATTGCCTATGCTGCCAGTGACACGGTAAAGAACTTTGTCAAGATGAATATGGGCAGCGAAGACAACTATTACGAATGGGTCATCGAAAAGAATGCCAAAGACTGGGGACGCAGCGCTTCCGAAAGCTATGAAAAAAGTATTGCACGTTCCAAAAAAGAACCACAGTCTGATCTTTCTATGAACATCACCCTCAGTCAGGAAGCACAGGACCTGCTGGAACAGGAATTTTTCGCAGATTCCAACGAAACCATTCATCTCTCTTCTGCAACCATTGCTTGCAGTGCTAAAGTAGAAGCAGACAAATTGGGTGGCAAGCTAACCATCACACTCAATGATACACAAGTATTAGAAGGCAACGCCGTTATAGATGCCAATAACCTGTATGTACAGATTCCATCCATGTCCGATCAGTATCTTTCCATGTCCCTGAAAGAAGCCATCTCAGAAGCCGAATCTGAATTTCCTTCTGACACAGCCGTATTCGATGTCTCTTCTTTCTTTGTGACACCGGATATACTGGAAGATCGGCTTTCTCCTTCTGACCTGAATGGTTTATTCCAGCGATATGGGGAATTGGTGGCAGACAGCGAAGCAAAAATTGCAATTTTAAAAGATCAGAACTTATCCATTGATGATACCACTTTCTCCTATACGGCACTGGAAGCCACCTATGCTGGCGATCACTTGCAGGATATTGCAGAAGAACTTCTGGAAGAATTGCAGGATGATCAAACCGTTTTGCACTACCTGACAGAATCTAGTGTAATGACAGAAGACGACTATCGGAATGCTTTGCAAAGTGCATTGGATGAAATTCGCAGCGATCCCGCCGCTGAAGACGACGGCATAACCGTAACGTTCTATGTGGATCCCACCGGCACCATCCGTGGATGCAGCATGGCAGCCGCAGATGCACCTGATGACAAGGTGTTAGATTGCTATGTGGGCAAAGACGGCGATCAGATCGGCATTTATTGCAATGTATCAGATGATTTCGTAATCAACGGTACCTTGAATGAGCGTTCTAAGGACGTTTACAGCGGTACGATCACAGCGACCGTAGAAGAGGATGAACTGAAACTGGATGTGGCAGATTTTCAGATTGTAGACAAAGACCGCAATTACTGCACTGGCAGCCTAACCGTTTCGGTTCCAGATCAGACCGATACCTTCACCATTCAATTGGATTCTGACGGCAACTCTCAGACCATCTCCGCAGAGATTGCAGAAGAAGGTACGAATTATGCAACTGTTTCCTGCACCATTGGTACTTCCAGCGGCGATGATATGGCACTCACTATTCCGGAAAGTGCACTGGATATGACCAATGACAGCGATATGGAAACCTATGTCGGTGACGGTACACAAATCGAAACCTTCCTGAAAAACGTGGGAACCGCCCTTGGCATTTCGGATGTTGATGGTTTTGTAGAAGCATTTACTTCCGGCTACAACGGTATAGAAGATGACCCAGACGGCTATGACACAGAACCTCTGCCAGATGATAGCAACATGGATCCGGTTATCGATGACACCATCAGTGAAGAACAGTTTGATGCAGATCTCTCCGCAGCATCTATCACATATAACGGCGGCAAGCTGTTCCATTTCTATGATAACAACAAAGATTTAATCGGTCTGGTAGACACCTCTATGAACCCAACCATTGATGCGGAAGATTATAACTGGTATTACAATGCAGAGGATACCGTGGAAATTGGTCTGGAAAACAAAACAACACAGGTTGCAAATGCAGCTGATTGCAGTATCTTTGAACTTCAAATCTATCAAGGTGCTCCGACAGATATCAAAGTCGGCATTGTTGGCATCGGCAATTCCCTGATTGATTTGGAAAAACAGTTTAACATCAGCATTGCCGATGGTGCGGAAACAAAACCTGTTTACGTCGTTTCCATCTATGACACAACAACAAATGGACAGATTGCTTATTCCTTCTATCTGGAAAATGGCATCATCACAGCACTGGATTTAGTATCCTACGCTTAAAAACAAATATTCTCGCCATACAAAAAAATGCACCGCATCCCATGCGGTGCATTTCTTTTATCAAAATTATTTTCTAAGATAGATCTTCTTCTGTGGAGACAACAGATTCCCCAAAGTCTTTTGTTCCTGCAATTTGTTCTTTTGTCTGGGATTCTACTGTCTCCAATTCTCCATCTGATTCTGTCTCCCCCTGTAACAACAAACGGTCTATGGCATTGCTATTTAATTGTGTAGAAAGACGCAGTCGGTTCATTTCTGCCTGCATCTTATCCATTTGTGCAGCAACCCGTCCAAAAATTTCCCGATTCCGATTCTCTTCCTGCCGCAGACGTTCTTTCTGCCGCTTTGTAATTTGCGTCAGTTCTTCTGTCCGCTGCAACAAAACACGTATCTCTGCCTGAAGCCGCAGGTTTTCCGATTCTAATTCCCGAATCCGCCGATCTGCACTTTGATTAAATGCATTTTGCCTCACCCCGAAATTGTGCAGCGGCTTTGACCAGTTTTTAATTGCCTGTTGCTCCCATACTTCTTCCATATATGTATCTGCCATAACCCGTTTTCGCTCCGTTTTTTCCTCCATAATAAAAACCCCTTTTTATTCGACATGATTTTTTAGCCGAATCTGCCAGTCTGTCAACGTGTCTGCAATGGTACGTTCCAGCGAAATTTCCGGTTTCCAATCAATTGTATGCTGCAATTTTGTAATATCCGCAGCAATACTTGGATAATCCACCGGGCGAAATTTCTGCGGATCATGCTGCACAGTAATCGAAAGTCCGCTCTGTTGAATAATTTTTTCCAAAAGTGCCTGAATAGAAATCACGACACCAGAACCAATGTTATAAATCTCCCCTGGTGTCCCATGCTGAATCAGCATGCCATAGGCTCTTACAACATCTCGCACATCTGTAAAATCTCTGAATGCAGTAAGATTCCCCACCCGTACTATTGGCTCTTTTCCGTTCATAATTTCTGCAACTTGCTTACAAAAATCCGATACCACAAAACCGGACATTTGTCCTGGTCCGATGTGATTAAAGGGTCTTGCTAACACAATATGCATGCGATAAGCGTGTGCATACAACTGTCCCAACATAGTCTGTGCCGCTTTCGTCATCGCATAGGGGTTTCCCGGACATGGTACTGTTGTTTCTGGTACAACACAAATGCCCTCTGGCAGTCTGCCATATTCCTCCCCAGAGCCAATCAACAAAATTTTAGGATCATAAATATCAATCGAACGAATGGCATCCAACAGGTTTGCACAACCCTTAATATTAACATCTATCGTGGTCTGCGGCGATTTCCACGAAACTGCCACAGAACTTTGTGCCGCCAGATGAAAAATATAGTTCGGTCGTTCCTGCTCCAAAAGTGCCTGAATCTGTTCCCTCTCTAAAATATTCAGCGGTGCAAACCGTCCCAGATTGCTGCGTGTAATCGCTTCTTGTTCTTCTGGCAGACCCGTAATCACAATCTCCCAGCCATATGTATTGGCAAGATAGATGGCAAGATGTTTTCCAACAAAACCGGCTCCACCAATCAACATTGCTTTCATAATCATTCCCCTTTCTCTTATTCATTCATGCTATTCCACTTCTGTTTCTGTCTCTTTCTCTTATGTTTCACTCTTCTGTAAAAAAGACGGCTGCAAGGCATCATACACCTGTTGCATCACAGTTTCCTCTGCAAAAACGGTCTCTACCCGCTGCTTTGCAGCCTTTCCATATTGCACTCGCAGGGCTGCATCCGATACCAGTGTTTGAATGGCCTTTGCCAATGCAGCCGCATCCTCCGGTGGCACGGTCAAGCCTGTTTTCCCATCCAAACTAACATGTGGTACGCCCGTCGGCAGTGCAGTGTTGATCACTGGCTTTCCATATACCATTGCCTCCAGCTGCACCAGTCCGAACGCCTCGCTATTCGCAACAGACGGCAAAATCAACATATCACATTCCTGTAAGGCTGCCCGCAGATCTGCGTCGGAAAGGCTGCCAAGAAAATGTATATTTTCTTTCTGTGCAGCAATCTGCTGCAATTCCGCCTGCAGCTTTCCGCTGCCAATCAAAAATAATTCACAGCCCGTTACCTGCTGCATTGCCTCCAGCAATACCGTTACCCCTTTATAATACACCAACCGTCCCACAAACAATAGCTTCACAGTATCCGGCTGCATCGCTGTCTTCGCCAACACTGAATAGGCTTTTGCCGCCCGATAATCCGCAATGTCAATGCCATAGGGAATCACACGGCACTTTTTCTGTACCGCCGGTAAAAAGGAAGAGCTGTCAATATGTCCCTGTGTCGCTGTCAAAATACAATCCGCACGTTTCAGCAGCCACTGCAACAGCGGACGATAGAAATGTAACAACGTTTTTTGCTTAATGACATCGCTGTGCCATGCCAATACGACCCTTCCCCGATAACCGGAAAGCAAACATGCCAAATCCGCCAATGGGAACGGCATATGGATCATGACCACATCCACCTGTTTCGCCATTCTCCGAAATTGCCAGAGAAACGAACACGAAAGCGGACAGGAAAAATACGTTCCCATACTGCCGGCACGCAATACCGGAATCCCTTCCACCACTTCTCGAACCGTCTTCCCCTTCTCCTGACAGACCAACACTTGTACTTCTGCATGAAATTCCGTCTGTAGACAAAGTGCATATCTTCGTACAAGGGTTTCAATGCCGCCAATGTGAGGCGGATATGCTTTATTGACCAATAAAATCCGAAGCGGTTTCCTCATCGTGTCAATGCCTCCTGATAGACATTATACAAGGCAGCAGCGGCATTTTCCCATGAAAACATTGCTGCTCGCCGCAAGCCATCCTGCCGCAGCCGCTCCCGCAAAGCGGCATCCTGAAACAGCCGTTCCATGCCCTGTGCAATATCCTCCGTGTGATGGGGGTCAACAATCACGGCACAATCTCCCACCACTTCCGGCAAAGAAGCGGCTCTCGTCGTCAATACTGGTGTTCCACATGCCATCGCCTCCAACGGCGGCATACCAAATCCCTCATAAACGGATGGAAACACAAATGCCAATGCACCACACACCAGTGTCTGTACATCTTCTTCCGGTACATATTCTGTAAACAAGACATCCTCCTGCAAATGCAAAGATTCTGTCAACTGGTAAATGCTGTTGTTTCGCCAGCCATATCCGCCTGCGATCACCAGCTGTGGGGCATCTGGGTGCTGTTGTTTCAGAATGGCATAGGCTCGAATAAGACGATCTAAATTTTTTCTTGGCTCTAATGTTCCCAGATAGAGAAAATAGCTTGCCTGTAACCCCATCCGCTGTTTCAGTGCCTCAATTGCCGGCGCTGCCGCAGACGGCATGGGGGAAAAACGAAGCCGATCTACCCCACAGGGCACGACCCGAATCTTTTCTTCCACTGCCGGAAAATAGCGTATGATTTCAGACTTAGAAAATTCCGAATCGGTTACAATCAAATCTGCCCGATGCAGTGACCGCTGCAATCCAGTTTCCAGCATAAACCGGGTACGGCCTCTCACCGTTTCCGGAAACGTCTTATAGACCATATCATGGACTGTCACAATTCGTTTTCCAGAAACCCCCGGCGGAATAATATAGTTGAAAAAATGCGTAATTTCTGCATCTTTTCCAAAAAATGCATGGTACGGCAGTGGAATTGCAGTGGTCATCATCCGATACAAATAGCCAGAAAAATGCCCCTGCTGTACACTGACATTGCGTTGCTGTTCATAGTAATACAACCGTTTTCGTTTTTCTGCACCGTCTCCCTTGTCAAAGAACTGCAAAATATACTGCTCTTCTGGGTGAAGCATCATCATTGCCTGAATCTGACCTGCTTCGCAATAACCGATTCCGGTCATCCGACTGCTAACCAGCGGCAGGGCATCAAATGCAATCCGCATACCGTCACCTCCTCGTTTGTTCATGTTATCGCCTTACTGCTGCTGCAATTCCGCTTTTGCAAGCTCCAAATCATGACTTACCATCCGTTCTACTAATTGTTTGAAGGAAATCTCCCGTTCCCAGCCAAGCTTCTGTTCTGCCTTTGCCGGATTGCCGAGCAAAACTTCTACCTCTGCCGGACGGAAAAACTGCGGATTGATGGTTACAACTGTCTTTCCCGTCTTGCGATCCACACCGATTTCCTCTGTTCCGCTGCCCTGCCACTGAACCTCTATTCCCACATGGGCAAAGGCAATTTCCACAAATTCTCTCACGGTACGGGTTTCATTGGTGGCAATCACATAATCATCCGGTTCCTCCTGCTGCAACATGAGCCACATCGCACGAACATAGTCCTTAGAATGTCCCCAGTCCCGCTTTGCATCCAGATTTCCCAGTTCTACATGATCCTGCAAACCCAACGAAATACGAGCTGCTGCGGTGGTAATCTTCCTGGTAACAAATTCCAGTCCACGCCGTTCCGATTCATGATTAAAGAGAATGCCGGAGCAGGCAAACAGGTGGTAACTCTCCCGATAATTCTTTGTAATCCAGTGTCCGTACAACTTTGCAACTCCATAGGGACTTCTAGGATAGAACGGTGTTGTTTCTGTCTGCGGCATTTCCTGTACCAAACCGAACATCTCTGAAGTAGAAGCCTGATAGAAGCGGCAAGACGGTTTTACCACACGAATCGCCTCCAGCATTTTCGTAACACCCAATGCGTCAATTTCTGCGGTTGCCATCGGCTGTTCCCAACTGGTTGCCACAAAGGATTGGGCAGCCAGATTGTAGACCTCGTCTGCCTGCGAAATCTGCATTGCACGAATCAACGAAATCTCATCCGTCATATCAGCATAGATAAAGTGAATCTTTTCTTTGATATGCTCCACATTTCCATAATCCACAACACTCTTTCGACGCATCAGACCATATACTTCATACCCCTTTTCCAGCAGCCATTCTGCCAGATAAGAACCATCCTGACCCGTAATCCCAGTGATCAATGCCCGTTTTTTCATAATACAATTCCTCCTATTTTTGCCTAACACTTTTTTATTCTTTATTTACAACAATGCATCCCGATTGCAAATTCGCAAATTCTCAATGACTTTCTTGACATCCTGTGTACTGTCTTTCGCACAAATCAAAGTCGCATCTTCTGTATCAATCACAATCAGATTTTCTACCCCCACTGCTGCAATTAACTTTTTTTGTCCACAAATAATGCTCTTCTGTGTATTGACGGTGATAACATCTCCCTCAATATAATTCCCGTAATCATTTGTCTTGTTAATGCGTTCCATTGCCAACCAGTTTCCCACATCGTCCCAGCCAAAACTGCCCGGAACCGTAAAAATCTGATCAGACTTTTCCATAATACCATAATCCACAGATTCACTCGGAAAATCCGCATAAACCTGCTCCAACTGCTCGGTAAAGGCATCCGTTCCGTCTACTGCTGCAATTTGCATCGCACCAGCATAGACCTTCGGCAAAAATTGTTCCATCTTGTTTAGAATGGTCTCCGTTTTCCAGACAAACATTCCACTATTCCAAAGATAACAATGTGCTGCCAGATATTCCTTTGCAGTCTCCAGATTCGGCTTTTCTACAAATTTTTCCACTGCATAGACACCCGGCAGCTGTGATTCCGAATGAGCTGCAAAGCGAATATATCCATATCCCGTCTCTGGATAGGTGGGTGGAATTCCAATTGTCACCAAACGTTCGCCCTGTTCTGCCGCAGCAACTGCTCGCCGCAGCGTATCCAGATAAAGAGATTCATAGCGAATCAAATGATCTGATGGCAACACCAGCATCATGGCATCTCCACAGCGTTTCTGAATGACAGCTGCTGCCAGTGCAATACAGGGAGCCGTATTCCGGCTGCATGGTTCCGGCAGGATATTTTCTTCCGGCAGATCCGGCAGCTGTTCCTGCACCAGTGTTGCATACTGTTGATTCGTTACCACATAAATGTCTGTTACCTCCAGCAGCGGCATGAGCCGATTGACCGTTTTTTGCAGCATCGTTTCCTTGTCCGCTGTCAAAGAAAGAAATTGTTTTGGTTTTGCCGTGCGGCTGCGTGGCCAGAAGCGTTCTCCTCTTCCGCCCGCCATAATAACAGCAGTCAGTTTCATGATTTTATCTCCTTTTCAGTTCCGGAATCGGTTTCTATTTCTTGCGACACAGATTCCATATGTTTCTGCACTGGAATATGCGTCTGTTCATGTAAGGTTTCATTGGACTGTCCCGGAAACAGTGCCGTCTTAATGGTCATCAGCAGAATTTGTAAATCCAGTAACAAAGAATATTTTTCAATATACATCAAATCCATTTTCAGCTTATCATAAGGTGTCGTATCATACAATCCAATGACTTGTGCATACCCCGTCAAACCGGCCTTAACACGCAGCCGAAAGGAAAACTCCGGCATCTGCTTTTCATACGCCTCTGCCAGTTCCGGCCGTTCTGGTCTTGGTCCCACTACAGACATATCACCCTTGAGGATATTCCAAAGCTGCGGCAGCTCGTCCAACCGACATTTTCGCAAAACTCTTCCCACTCTAGTGATGCGGTTATCCTCTGTCTTTGCCAATTGCGGTCCATCAGCCTCTGCATTACAAACCATACTGCGAAATTTATACACATAAAATGCACTTCCGTTATAAGTCAGCCGTTTTTGCCGATAAAGCACTGGACCGCCATCATCCAGTTTAATGGCAATGCATACTCCAATACTAATCAACAACACAGGTACTGCTAGAACCAAAACAAAACAGAGATCAAACAGTCGTTTTACAAGCCGCTGTTCGATTCGCAAACCGCTGTTTCGACAAAGCAGCAGCGGTGTATCAAATAACCGGATTTCCTCTCCGCCTCTAATGATAATATCGGATATTTTCGGCACAACATACGTCCGCATTTGTCGAGAAAAACAATATTTCAACAGATCATTCCGCAGCTGCCCTGGCACATCACAGAGGATCACCCCTTGATAATGAGAAATGGCTTCAAAAATCGCTGTTTTCTCCTGCCGGCTGTCTACGCAGGCACAAATCATATATTTTTCTACTCGCTGACTCATCTTCAGCACCAATTCTCCAGCTGCTCTGTCTCCGTAAACTACAATCAGCTTTCTTGGTGGATAAATCCGAAAATACAGCTTATTGCAAAAGAAAATCCATAAAAGTAAAATCACCAAATCTATACCCATCAAAATGGCCAGCGGCAGCAGCCTTGCAAAATGACGGCTGATCAAACTCACCTGTAAATATGTGACCAGATTCACACAAAATAACGACAGCATCTGGCTATAAAACGAATCACTTCGTTTTAAATACCCAACTCGCATTCCGCCAAATGCTCTTCCAAACAATAGAACCAATACTGCATATAACAAAATCATGACCCAGTTGCCACGGCGATAAAACGGCAGCAGCAAAAAACTGCTGTAATAACGATACCAAATAAATGCAAAGCAGCCAGTCAAGGCTGCCAATAGAACGCCGGTAGAACAAAATGAAAAAACGCCACGATATTGGTCACGATTTTCCATAATCATTTCCTTTTTTTGTTGCATATGGGATTCACCACCTGTCGGTCATTCCAAAATATCATCCTCATTATAGCAAAACCATTCCGCAGTGTCAAGCATTTCCGAAATTTTCACCAACCTCACACAATTCTCATGCATTTCATCACCAAAAAAGAGAAACAGTGCCGTTAATACGACACTGTTTCCCAAAATCCAATGAACCAATCAGCAATTTCCCCTTTTGGATAGGATTACTATACACATCATAAATTGCTGCGGCTGCAAATGTTCTTTGCTGTATATCAAAATGCCGCCACAGGTGAAACCATCACCGTTGTTTCTTCCTTTGATGCTGCCCATCCAATTAATACATTGTATCTCGATCCCCTATCTCCCTGCTTTTTAAATTCTCGGTTCCTGCTCCCATTTTTAAGAAAGAAACGGTTTTATCATCCATTGATAGAAACATTCAAGAAATTGCATAAAAATAAAAATAATCTCCATCTCCTGCATACTGCACAGCGATGCAGTCCTGAATGGAATATCCTTTCAACGGATAAACAAGAATCGTATACACCCGATCTCCTTCCGCTTGTATGGCAACAGAAAAACCAGCGAGATCATCCAGTTCCTCACAAGAAACCGTTTCATAGTTTGTTTGATAATGTACACCATTCCAACGTGCATACTGAAAATCATATAGAGAACCATATGTTGGCACACCACGGAAGGTTGTAGTCATTTCCGTTTCTTCTGTCATAGGTGGTTCCGTTGTCCAAACTGGTTTTGTTTCAGTCGGCTCTGGTTCTGTTACAATTGGCTGCGTTTCCGTTATCTCTATTTCATCCGGCAGCGGTTCCGTTTCCAGTATCGGATTATCGAATGATAATAGAACCATATCCGCAGTTGTCACGCTTTCCTGCTCAAAGGTGATTTTTGGTGTACTGCTTACTGCCGTAGTAGTCTGTATAGCAGTTGTACTGACTGCTGTACTGGTCACAACAACCGGTTGATCCGGTGATACCGTCACAGGCAACGTATGTGATTCTGCTGGATCAAACACTTTTGCACAAAAATCTTTTGGCTGCTTTTCCTCTGACATTTGCAGTCCAACCACCACAAGAGTGACTGCTGTACAGCAAAGTGCTGCTGCCCGTGCAAAGAGCCGCAGCCGTGGCAAGGAAAACAACGTTTTTTCTGCACACTTTGGTGATGCTTCCATATACATTTTTTTCAGGATTGCCTGTTTCATTCGTTCTTTTGCGGCTTCATCCGGATTGAGATTGTCCCATACTTTTTTCCAATCTTGCTGCATAACGATCACCTCCCATTTCTTTTTGCAAAGCAGCTCTTCCCCGTTTCAGAAGGGAACGCACTGTGGACTCCTTTTTTTCTGTCAATTCTGCAATCTCTTTGCAGGAATATTCTTCGTAATAGTACAAATATAATACTGTTTTATATTTGTCCGGTAATTGGATCAATGCTGTCAAAACTGCATTTTCTTCTGACGTCTGTGTTTTGGACTGTAAAACAACTTCCCAATCCTCCACCTCCTGACGTTTCTGCCAAATCCAACTATGCAACATGTTCTTACACACATTAGAAGCGGTGACAACTAGCCACCCTCGCAAATGTGATTCATTTTCCAATGGCTTTTGCAGCTGCATGAGCCGCAAAAAGGTTTCCTGTACGGCATCTTCTGCATCCATACGGTTTTTTAAAAAGCTGTAGCAAATTCGATAAACAGCGTCAACATGCTGCATATAAAGTTCCGTAAACGCAGCCTCATCCAGCGGGTTGACGCATTGCATTGTCATTCCCTCCTATATTCTTTTATTCCGCAAATAAGGCGATTTTTCTCTGCATTTTTCTTTTCATTATACCACTGCGATAAAACGATTACTACAGCCCCACATGAATCTATTGTGAATTTATCATAAAATATTAAAAAATGAGACGCAAACTATCTTTTCCATTTACAGCAAACAAAAATGCGGAAACAGCATCGGGGAGAATCTGCATTCCGCATTATTTTGCCTATGTTCAGCCACATGTTTCTGTTTTTTTCCATCCCAGAACTGGTTGCCCAGTCTGTCCTTTCTGAATGGGTTCCTCATACCGCACAGTGCAATCCCCCTTCACACCGCCCTTTCTCACGGCTTAGAGGAAAAACAAAATTACATGTCACTGTTTGCACGGCAAACGCCGCAAAAAATCCCTTCACTATGGATACAATTCTGGAACAAAAAAAGTTGCAAATCCCGAAAAATTTTTTTAGTTTTTCAAAATACTGTAGAAATGCACAAAAAACGCCCCAAAAATTTATAAATTTTTGCCCACAACAAACGTGAAAAATTTACATCTTTTTGAAAAAAGCATTTTCTTTTTCATGATTTTATGGTATAATAACAGTATTCCTGTGGCAACCGTCCTGTTGTAGGCGTTTTCGC